>Ga0209605_1002409_pt1 | contig 18125 bp, 24 predicted proteins | sample AD_UKC035_MetaG_FD_184408 | JGI IMG/M metagenome (GOLD analysis project Ga0209605, IMG submission 184408) | Active sludge microbial communities of municipal wastewater-treating anaerobic digesters from USA - AD_UKC035_MetaG (SPAdes) (version 2) | ecosystem: Engineered > Bioreactor > Anaerobic >...
AAATTAATTCTCAATCGTTACAAGCACCAATAAGAAATTTAGATAATGCGTTTACAAGATTTTACAAAGGACAGTGTAATTTCCCTAAGTACAAATCAAAAAGAAAAGGAAAACAATCATTTCACATACCACAAAATGTAATTGTAGAGAATGGTAAGTTAATCATTCCTAAGTTCAAAGAAGGTATTGAAATTGTATTACATAGAGAAACCAAAGGTGTAATTAAATCAGCTACAATATCAAAAACACCAACTGGTAAATACTTTGTTTCAATATTATGTGATACAGGTGAAGATTGTAAACCAAAAAATAAAATCAAAAAAGAAACAACTGTTGGTATTGACTTAGGGATTAAAGACTTTTTAATCACATCTGATGGTGAAGTTAGTGATAATCCAAAGTACTTACGTAAAGCTGAATCAAGACTAAAATACGTTCAACGTAAGTATTCAAAGCACAAAGGAAAACAAACAAAAAATAAATTAGCAAAGTTACACGAGAAAGTAGCAAATCAACGTAGAGACTTTTTACATAAAGAATCTTTCAAATTAGTTAGTGAGAACCAAACAATAGCTATCGAAGATTTAAATGTGAAAGGTATGTTGAAGAATCATTGTTTAGCCAAATCAATATCTGATGTGGGTTGGTCAATGTTCACAACAATGTTAGAATACAAGTGCAAATGGTATGGAGTAAACCTATTAAAGATAGGTAGATTTGAACCATCATCAAAAACTTGTTCTAATTGCGGAACAGTAAACAAAGATTTAACTTTAAAAGATAGAGAGTGGACTTGTGTTAAGTGCAATACTCAACACGATAGAGACATCAATGCTGCTGTGAATATTAAAAACTTTGCGTTAAGAAATTATGTATCTGGGACGGATACTAAAACTCGGAACGAACTGCCTACGTTGGTAGGAGTGATGACTTCCGAAGCCCAACCCATCGCCTTTGGCGTGGGTGGGTAGTTCACTATGATGATAACGGTAATAGATATCAAGCTAAAATAGATGGTGTTTACACATACCATGACGATGAAGATGAGGTTCCTGAAGATGGTGACGATGATGATGAAGACTACGACGATGAGGACGATGAGGATGAGTTTGTGTTCAGATATAATACCAGAGAGATGATGGTAGCTGATAGATTTAATTTGTTACTTAAAAATATATCTACACATCTGGAATATAAACATTTAATTCTGGATATGTAAAAATAAATTTGGATAATTCGGGAATTATTCGTACCTTTGTCGGACAAAAATAAAGGTATGCACAAGTTAATTGAAAAGTGGAAATTAAATAAGGGTCTAATAGCAAAAAAGATGAATATGCCCCTTGGTACATTTTGTAACAAGTTAAGTCCAAAACACACCAGCAGCTTCAGTGATGCTGAAACAATTCAGTTGAAGCTGGTTCTTAAAGAAATGCGAGATGATATCTCTAACGAGATTGATATTGATTTTAATGATGCTCTAAGTGTGTTGGTGACTAAACCAGTAAAGACAACAGATAAATATTCAGAAAAGATTGTTATTCCAAAAACAACTCCAGAAGATAGACAAGAAATAAATCCATAGATAATAGTCTTGAAACTTTTTAACAAAATTTACGTATAAACATATATAAACAATTAAAAACAAAACATGAAAAAAACAATTTTATTATTAGTAGCAATTATGTTTGCATTTAATGTAAATGCTCAAACGAGAAAGACAAGAAGCGATAAAGGTGGTACTCACTCTCACACGTCAAAGTATTACGTTAAAAAAGCTGTTAAGTCAACAACAAGCACATCAAATACAAAAGCAACCAGAAGGAGAAAAAAATAATTTAATTTAAAGGAACAACATATATTGGACATCTTTAAACTCCTTTTTCTAATAACAAGTATAGTCTCTGAATCTAATTAAAAACAATAACTAAACACACATGAAAACAATTATTTTAAGCATTTTATTAGTAATATCTTCTATTATTTTTGGTCAAGATACTATTCAAATATCAACAGGTAACTATGCGGTAGTTACAAATCAAGGAACCACATATTTTAGTACAATTAAAAACATAGACTCATTAAATAAAGTAGCTTGTATGCGATTTGATAGAGTTGTTGATGAGTTTGATAAAAGTGTTACTATAACATATGATGTAAACTCTGATGTGTCATTTATTAAGATAATTAAAAATGGATTTGTAACATTTTATTTATCCATCTATATTAAAGAAGCTGGTATATATACTGGAACTGGCGTTAGTTTAATTCTTAGTCAATATAATACCAATACAGCCGAATATGTTAATAAACTAATGATTAAAAGACCTAATCAAAAAGTTGACTACTCATATATAGGAAGCGATTTTTACACTACAGCTTTTATTAAATTAACGCCAGCAGATTTGGAACTTTTCAAAAAAAGTGACAATATTAAATATAAGTTATACATATCTAATGGTGAATGTAATTATGAAACAGAACGCATTAAATGCTTAATTAAATCCAAATAATATGAAGAAAATATTAATTATTTCTATCACAATTGTTGCATTAAATGCTTGTATGATACCATCTAAACCTTCTAATGAATTTATTGTTAGAAATAAACAAATTAAAGATTCAATTGAGTTATCTTTAAGGTTAGAAGAAAACAAAAAACACTTTAATTTTTCTGAAAGGATTATTGAGAGCTGGAAAAAGAGTTGATACTCGTCATGTAATAATGGTACATGACACTGCTGAATCTAAAGTTGATACAACTGTTCAGTCTTTATTGGGTCGTTGTTGTGGTTATGGTAAAAATCAAGATATTGAAATTTATTGTGATTATGATTCAGCGTTGAAATACAAAAATTGGGTTGAAAGTGATTATGATTTAAAACTTGTACCAAATAAATCTAAAAACATCAAAGGTTCTAATGATGTAAAAATACAAACTTTACATAATCCAATATTGTTTGATGTTTCAAACAATATAAAGGTTTTGGAAATTATGTCAAAGCGTAAAAAAAATGAAACTGAAAAAATAGAAGTTTTACAATCATTACAAAATGATGTTATAAATGCTATTTTGTTATCAGGAGAGTTAAATAAACATTATGATATTGGCTCTATTTTTAAAGTAAACAAAAACAAAGAAAATACATCATATAAGAAACAATACTTGGATGTGATAACAAACAAAACATTTATGGGTGATTTCAAGGCAGAAAAGGAAGACTTAGGTAAAAAAATATTTTCAGCTGCGTTTGAAGAAACTGAACAAAAATTAGTTGTTTCTTTTGGTATAGTAGTAGAAAATGAAGTGTATGTTGATTCTAAATCAATGTATCATGAAACAAATAAAGTAGTAGCTTAATATGTTAAAAGGAATTAAAATAAGATTATATCCAAATAAAGCTCAAGAACAGACATTAAATTCTCTTCTTGGTAGCTATCGTTTTGTATATAATCAATGTCTTTCCTTTAAAAAAGAATGTTACGATTCAGATAAATTAAATGCAAACCTATCTGACCTCGGAAAGTACTTTCATGGTGATTTAAGAAACGAACATGAATGGCTCAGAGAACACAATACAAAAGTTCTTAAGCAATCCATCATCAATCTCGAACAGGCTTATACCAACTTTTTTAAACAAGGAAAAGGCTTCCCCAAATTTAAGTCCAAGCATGATGAACAGAAGGTTAGATTTCCACAAGAAGCAGTTGCATCAAAAACATTTGATGAAGAAACAAGCAGACTTAATCTAACAAAGACGATTAAGGGCTTAAAATTTGAGTGTTCGGAAAGAGACAAAAATTATCTATATAAAAACAAGGCTGGTATTAAATCAGTTACTATAACCAAAAAGAAGTGTGGTCATTTCTATGCGACAGTTCTTATTGATGGAGACTTGCTTAGAAGTATGAGTCCTGTTATCAATAACAAGGTTATTAGCATTGACCTTGGCATAAAGTCTTTATTGACTTTATCAGATAGAACCAGCATTGAAAATCCTAAATGGATAAGAAACAATGAAAAGCTACTTAAGAAATTACAAAAACAATTAAGTAAAAAACAAAAAGGAAGTAATAATAGAAACAAAGCAAAATTAAAACTGGCAAGAAAACACGAACAAATAAAAAACCAGAAAACAGATTTCTTGCATAACATCACAACCAAAATAATCAACGAAAACCAAGTGATTATTTTGGAAGACCTTAATGTGTCTGGTATGATGAAAAATCATAAACTGGCAAAGTCAATTCAGGAGCTGGGTTTATATGAGATGAGAAGACAACTGGAATATAAATCTCAGTGGTATGGTAGAGAATTAATTTTTGTTGATAGATTTTTTCCTTCATCAAAAAATTGTTCTTGTTGTGGATGGAAGAATGTCAATCTCAAATTAAGTGATAGGGAATTCATTTGTGAAGGATGTGGGTTGGTAATTGACAGAGATGAAAACGCAGCAATTAATATTAAGAATGAAGGATTGAGATTGCGAGAGTTAAGATTAGCTGGATAAAATGAAATTATAGGGCAACGTCTGCCCGAATTAACGCTTGTGGACTGTCCTCTGGTGGATGAACTTGAGATATACTAAAAAGCTATGACAGGATGAAACAAGAAAACGTAAAATAGGCATGGTTTGTCTAAGTTTTGTTGGACGGTTATGTTATTAGGTAGTTTTACTTTTTTTAAGGTAATAAACTGAATCCCTTGGATTTATAATACCTTTTTAAAGATTCGTTTTCAGCTAATTCTGCATAACCTTCAGCTTTTTTATAAGCCTCAAATTGATTTAATGCTGAAACGTAAAATTGTAGACCTTCACCACTCGTAAGCGTGATTTCTACCAACCATAACTGTAATGGTTGCTTTTCTTCTTGTTTTTTGGTTTTATCCATTTTCATAATGTATCAACTGATACATTATGGGGAGTCTTTATTCTTCATAATATTTAAAAATAAAATGGGGATTTTAACCCCCATTATTTAGGCTTGAGTTACTTCTTCAACCTTAGGTACTTCAACCTTTTCAGCCTCGATACCATCCCACGCGGAGATAATTTCGTTAGCGTAAAGGGCTTCCTTACCTGTCCATCCACCAAGAACAGCTCCTCTGTAGAGGTTTTCAGGTACAACAGAGTTGTTGTAACCAGCTACTTGGACTGTGAAGACGTTAACCTTAGGGTTAACTTTTCTACGGTATTCTTGTACCAACTTCAAAACGTCAATGTTACGGGTAGTACCGTGAACATACTCAGCGTATTCCCTTGGGTTTACACCGTACAATCCACCGTGACCTGCTTGCATATCACTGTAAATGAAGATGGTATCGTAGTGAGTCTTGTTCTTGATAGCCTCGTTCAAGAAAATCCAAATACCGTTTTCGGTACCACCACCTTGAGCCTTACCTCTCTTACAAGTTTCCTCGAGTTGAGAGATAATACCGTCTCTCTTAGAGACAGGCTTTAAACTCAATCTATCACCGAATACACCCACGTATCCTTCATCAGAACACAATGCGGTGATGATAGAAGACAAGTTAGCGATTTCAGCTATAGCTGTCGTTCCATATTCGGAGTTAACAGCTCCCCATGAAGAACCAGAGTTGTCAGATAGACAAGCTACCTTACCCTTTAACTTAGGGAAGTTTTCAATAGAGATATCAAGACAACCTTGTAAAGTGTCAAGAATCATTCCCTTATGGTTAATAGAAACCTTTTCGATTTCCTTGTATGCCGTGTAGTAACGGAATGGGAATTGCTTACCGTAAAGTACGCCACCCTTAAGGTCTGCAAGAACCTTCTTAGCCGTTTCAACATCGTTGATTTCGGTGAAGATACCTCTTAAGTTTCTCAAAAGAGCCATGTGTGGAACCTTGATTGTGTCAAGAATTTCCTTCCAAGTCTTACCTTGAGACTTAAGGCTTTCCCATGTTTGTTCCGTTTCAGAAACAGCCACGTCACCTGTCTTCATCAACTCGTCAATAACTTCAGAGTGAGCGTGAGAGATACGAACCAAGTCAATTAATGACTTAGACTTGTACTTGTTGATTTGGTACCTGTTGAAGGTAGCCAACTTTTCAGACCAAGCTCTCTTAACGATAGATGGTAAACCATTCTTAGAACCCTTCAAGAACATGTAGTAGTCGAATTGGTTCGTGATATCGTCAGGACGGCCAACAATATCCATACCAATCTTCTTCATCAAACCTGGGTTTGCTTCGTTGAATTCAACCCTCTTTGGGTGTTGAGATGCTCTAACGAAAATAACCGCTGGGTTAAGTCTCATGAATAATTCATGACGTAATGTTCTAGCAAATTCAAGAGTAGCCTTGAAGTCGTAATCCAATGCTGCATCGATAGCCTTTGTGAAGACATCAGTTGTAGTTTCACTTGGATCAGTGTACACACCAAGAACGTCATACTTACTCAAGTATGATAAGTTAGATGGTTTGTCGTGAGAACCTCTGTAATAAGATGGTTCACCGAAGATAGATGACGCTGCCACAATACGTAATGTATCAAGTGGATTCAACGTATAAGATGTTCCACCGTCAAAGTTTTGAACGGCCTTATCTTGGAAAGACTTGTGGTCTGCTGATGCTTTTGCTGAATGCTTACTGAATTTGCTCATATATTTCTCCTTTTTTTTGTTTGTTATTAAATAAAAAAGTCCCTACAATTTGACTCGTAGGGACTTTAGCCATAACATCCTTAGTGGGGGGATTTATGGCCCAGGTCTCACTATCTCGATCTAAAAAATCACCGAGATGTGGACAATAAAGTACCTATTGAGTATTACCGATAAAAGTGTTTCGTTTTCAAGTATAATTGATGTAACTTCTATCACCGCTTCAATAGAATTGGTTTGAATATTTTAAAGATTACTTAGATTACCTGAGAATGTCTCAGAATAATGGTTGCTCTCTAACGGTAGCGAACCGTGTAATTTTAGAGATTACAATCTCGAAACTTTTTAGAGTAGTTACCAACTCGACAATTTTAGAGTTATATCAAACTCCGTGGCCAATGTTTAAGGTGAAGTACCACGATGGTCACCTTTGTTAGACGTGCGCCTTTTGGGTTTTTGTCTAACGTTTCTGAATCATAGTTGTATAATTTGATGTAATTAATCCAACCGCTTCAGGTATCTAAGAATCAGTATTTTCAAGAACGTTTGTTAATCTTAAGTATAAAAAGTCTTTCTGTCAATACGCCTTTAAAACTTTTTTTACTTTTTTTTGTAGCCCCACAGGGAATCGAACCCCAATCGAAAGTTTAGAAAACTTTTGTTTTATCCGTTAAACTATAGGACCATATTGTACTCCCGAGCGGTGTCGATCCGCCTCCTCCACCTTGAAAGGGTGACGACCTAGCCTGCGTAGTCGACGGGAGCGTTTGTTTTTGTATTCCCGGCGGGTCTCTAACCCGCTTTCTCCGGGTTGAAAGCCCAGCGACGCGAACCACTTTGTCTTCGGGAACGTGGTTATTATTTAGTAGTCTCGACAGGGATCGAACCTGTATCAAAAGTTTAGGAAACTCTTATTCTATCCATTGAACTACGAGACCATTTGTACTCCCAACGGGAATCGAACCCGTGTTTTAACCTTGAAAGGGTTACGTCCTTACCCCTAGACGATGGGAGCATTTATTAAACCGTATATTTCATCAATATTTTTATTTTGTTTATATAAATTTATAATGGTTTCTATTTCTTTTTTTGTTGTGAAAATCTTTCTATTAGCCAAATTTTCCTCAATACTTACCATTCTTAAATTATTAACATTGTTATTAGTTCTATCTCTATCAATATGATCTACCACACTATTCGATTCTACCTTTAAAAAAGTTTTAGCAATTAACCTATGTGTTTTAAATGTAGTACTCTGTCCATTGATTTGTATGTCAACAATATAATAACCAGTTCTTTTATCAATTCTTTGTTTTAATATTCTACCAGTTTTAATGTTTCTTATTTCCCCATTAGATGAAGCTTCATAATTTGTTTCATTTATTGTTTTCCAAATTTCCATAACCTTTTTTATTATAAATAGGTTATAAAAACAAAAAATCCGACCACATTGTGGTCGGATTCTTATATTATCTTTCAGTAATTATTAGACAATAGTTAGACATCCAACCTCTCGATTAGCTTCCTCTCTTCTCTCTATTCTAATTACTGTGTTCATTGTGTTAATTTTGTGTTTGTTATAAATATGATACAAAGGTACTAAAATTTTATTACTTGTCAAGTTTTTTCTTCATTTTTTTCATCTAAAACTAAAGAAGCTACTCTTAAAGCCTTTCTTTTAAATCCTTCAGCCTTTTTATGGAACCTTTTTTCGAAGAATTTAAAGAAAACTCTTGGATCCTCTTTCGCTTTAGGTGGTACTACATCCATAAATTTACCTTTATACATCCCACTCTTAGTTAATTCTTGGTTCAAAGCTTGTAATGTTAAATCCCAACCGTCAATAAGATGTTTCATACCTGCTTTAGGATCTCTCTCCATTTTGATTGGTACCATTCCTCTAGCCTTTCTTTCAATTTGTCTACCTAAATCTTCCAACATACCAAAAAGACCAACATCTTTGTATTTAAAACTACTAATAAATTCGTCAGCATCAAAATCTTCTAACATTTTTATTTCTTTCCACACACCAGATTCCTTTAATGCTTTCATAAATTCTTCCTGTGTTGTTACCCCCTTCTTTTCCATTTCATAATAAAGCTGAGTAATTCTTGCATTTATTTCGAAAGATAAGTGTAGATAAAGTATATGAAGAAAATCATTCCATTGTGGATATTTTTGGTCCTTCATCATTTTAGCTGCAGCATTTAAGAAAGTTTCACGTCCCATGAACGGGTCTTCAGTTTTCTTATATCTCATGTAAATTTCATAAGCATGAGTCATTTCATGAGCAATTACTGGTTTAAGTAAAGTTCTAAATTTATCAGTATCTAAGTTATCTAACCAAGAATGTGGTAAATAACATTTAAATGTGAATTCTTGTCCTGTGAATACAATATTAGACCCACCCAATTTAGCTAATTTAATAGTAGATGGAGCCCAACCATGACTAGCGTCAGCAATTTCTTTACCACCAAATTCAGCTTTCCATAAACTATCGGGGAAAAATATTAAAGTCACCCCTATTGATGGTTGATACATCGGGAAACTTTTAAAATTAGGGTCATTCAATAAATCTTTTAAATCTGAATATCCACCCAATTTAAGAGTCCAATTCATAACTTCTTTACCATCCATAGATGCTTTACCACGATAGGCCGTAGAATGAACTTCTTTTTTAGACTCAGGATCGACATAATCTATTTCACTTTCCTCGATTTCTTCTTGGTTGGTGATTCCTTTTGCCATACCAGTTACAATATATGAGAATATATCCATCCATCTATCAATGGATTTCGGTACCCCCATAACTTCATTAATTAGGTCTTTCTTTTTCATCAATTATAAATATCAAGAAAAATTGATTGATGACCTTAAACCTTCTAATATTTCTTTTTCTTCATCATTTATTTCTTTAGGTATTTTAGGTGTTAATTTAACATATAAATCACCAACGACACCCGTTTCATCATCAGCCAACCCCAAACCTTTTAATCTAACAACTTTATTAGCTTCACAATTAGAAGGTACAGTTATTTTATATCGACCACCCAAAGTATCTATTTCAATATCTTTACCTAAAATCATATCGATAAAAGGTATTTCTTCCTTTTTATTGATGTTAAGTCCATCTAATTCAAATATTGGGTGTGGTAACACGTTGATTGTAAAGAAAACGTCTCCCCTATTAGCCCCAGGAACATCGTTACCAGCATTAGTAACTATGAATTTAACACCACTTAACGTACCCTTAGGTATGTCTAAATCTACCGATTCTGTTTGTACTGTAGTACCTCTACCATGACAAGTACCACAATTCTTCACCCTCATTTGTCCACTACCGCCACAATTACTACACATTGTAATTGTTTGAGCCCCGAATCTTGGGTTGAATGAAATAAAAACACCTTGTCCTTTACAAGCTTGACACGCAGTAGTCTCACCACCTTTTCCATTACAAGTCCCACATAATCTATCAGCGTTGAATAATATTTTCTTTTTAACCCCACTGAACACCTCTTCAACTGATATGTCTATGATTAAATTTGATGGTCTAGCTTTCATCCTAAAATTTTGATGACCAAACGGGTTTTGGAAAGGATTTCCTTGTGGTTGTTCTGGTTGGGGCTGTTTCTTACCCGATAATATCTCATAAGCTTCGTTAATTTCTTTGATTTTAACTTCAGCCTCTGCGGACTTATTACGGTCAGGATGCCATTCTAAAGCCTTCTTTTTCCATGCTTTTTTAATTTCTTCTTGGGTAGCTCCAGGTTTAACCCCTAACAAATCGTAATATTTATTCATTTTATTTTGTGTGGAATATATTTATATATACTATGTATCAAATTGTTTTAACTGAAAATAGAAAAAAGGTCAAAGTTCTCCACGAATATAGTAGAGAATACGATGTTAATTATAGGTTTGAAAAACTAAAATCTCAAGAGGCATTCTTCCCTAAAACTAAAGTCTATAAGGATAAAAAACTTGTAGATGTTAATTACGAAATTCTTTTACTAAAAAAGAGAGAGGAGGGTGATCAAAATCGTATTGTTAAAAATGAATTAGGTAAATTCGTAGAGGAAACCATTAATGACCCTGATTGGGTTATTATGGATGTTGGTCCTTATCTCATTGAAGAGAATTTCAGTGTAAGTGGTGCTAACCGTAAATTAACAGCTAAAGAAATAATCGAATACATTGTAACATCTAAAGCTCAAAAGAAAAACCCAAAACAAATCTTAATGTTAAACAACAAGATAGTAATTGAGGGTTTAGAATTATATTTGGTGACTTGTAAAGATATTGAAGAAACTATACGACTTTACAATAAAATAAGAGTGTATTGTTTTGATAAAGGTATTACTGACATTATATTCTTTGGTTCAATACCAAAAGAAAACCGTAAAACATGGTATAAAAAGATACATGAAAGAACTGGTATTGGTTACAACCGTCTTTATCGTTCTAATTCAAGGTAGTTCCTTTAGCTATCACTCTTAAAATTACCTTATTAAACTATTCTTTACTTAGATTAGGTACACCAGTTTGAACCCAATTATCGGAAGCTATATTTGTTATCTCCCCCATAATTACATCAATATAGGGACTATTCTCTAGTTTCTTTCTCATTAAACATATGTAATCGATTAAATCGTCCATTTGTCTAGGTTTGGTTTAATAAAACTAACATCGGTTTCTATTAGATAAACTTTATCACCATCTTCGATGATACCATCTACATGATTAAATATCTTCTCTAATATTCTAACTTTTTTACGAATTTCTCGAACCTCTGAACGTTGGCTCTTTGGTAGACTTAGTAATAGTTTCCTAGATAAAATACTAAAAAAGACGACCCAATTTAAATGTAATGAATAATGATAAGCCCAAGGCTTATTAGAATCTTTTATTTTATCTTTAACCTCGTAAATGTTATTTAAAAGAACCACTTCTTTATTGTAATCATAGAATTCTTCTACGTAATCCAATAAATATTCTTTGGAGAGATGTTTTTCTCTTTTATATTCAGAAAATTTCTTATCTGAAAGTTCTATCACTCTATCTAATATTTCTTTGTCTAACTCCATAGAAGAATATTAAGAAAAATAAAATTAAGATTGAAGGATATTCTTTAGAAATGATTTACGGTGCCACTTGGTAGTTCCAATTTCTTTTATCTTCTCTATGTGTTCAGCCGAACCATAACCTTTATTACCGTCCCATTTATAATCAGGATATGTTAAATGAAGTTCTTTCATGAAATCATCCCTCATTACTTTAGCTACTATAGAAGCTGCAGCAATAGAATAATAGGTGTTATCACCCTTTATTACACAATCGTGTTTTATGTCTTTATAAGGAAGAAAATAGTTACCATCGACTAGAATGTGATTAAACTCACCATCTAGATTAGATAAACACTCATGCATACCCTTCATTGTTGCCTGAAGGATGTTTAAATCGTCTACTTCTTGTGGTGAGGTAAAAGTAACAGTCCATTTAATTGCCTTCTCCTTAATTAATTCAAAAGCTTCTTTTCTTTTTTTCTCGGACAGTTTTTTAGAATCTTTTACTATTGGTGATTCAAAGTCTTTAGGTAATATAACAGCGGCAGTAACAACAGGTCCAGCTAAACAACCACGACCTACTTCATCCAACCCAACTTCGATATTATCTTCATTTAGGTAAGGTTTTAAACTCATTTTTTTAAAAATTTAAAGGTGATACCATACAACTCTAATTCAAACTCATCACTATATTGGTCTGTTAGAGGCATGTTTTTTTGTACTAATATTTCTTTCTGAATGGACTCGTGATTGTGTTTGTCCAATGTATAGGTAATAGAAGTTGGGATTGGGAAGTTGTTTTTCTTAACCTCTTCCATTTCTTTTAATGAGTATGCGAACTCAATAAACTCCTTTAGTTTTGTATTATTACGTAATATTATCTTACTCATTTTGAAAACATTCTTTTAAATTTACCCCAAAATCCTAATTTCTTTTGTACTTTATTGGGTTCTTTTAGTATTTCTTCCCCCAAACCGTCGACAATTTCACGGATGAAGTTTTCTTTCTTGATTTCGGTCGCAACGGTGTCTTGTAACATTTTACGTTCTTCATCCTTAATTAAATTCCTACTCATTTCAATAATTTATTAAAACCTTTTTTTAAACTCTCTCTCAAATTTAGTGAACTACCCACCCACGCCAGAGGCGATAGGTTGGGCTTCAAGGGTCAACGCTCCAACTAACGTTGGCAACTTACCTTGATTTTTAAGAGTGTGTTCCACACTCAAATGATTTTTAAGAGCAAATGATTTAATATTTATGGCAGCATTAATATCTCGGTCTAACACAGTAGAGCAACTACTACAAGTCCATTCACGGTCTTTAAGTGTCAGTTCTTTGTTGATAGTTCCACAACAAGAGCAGGTTTTAGATGATGGTGCAAAACGCCCTATTCGTAGAATGTTTTTACCATACCAATCAGCTTTATACTCTAACATAGTTACAAATGTTGACCAGCTTACGTCTGATATTGCTTGTGCTAAATTGTGGTTTTTGACCATATTACTTACCACCAAATCCTCTAAACAAATCGTTTGGTTCTCACGAATTAACTTAATGGATGTTTTATGCAGAAAATCTTTGCGTTTGTTTACTACTTTTTCGTGTAGTAAGGCAAGACGTTGTTTGGTGTGTTTACCTTTGTTCTTTGAATATTTACGTTGTACATATTTTAATTTAGATTGTGCTTTTTGTAAGTTCTTAGGATTTTCAAATACTTCTCCATCAGAGGTTATAGCAAAATCTTTAATTCCTAAGTCAATACCAATAGTTGCGTTTTCGGTTATTGGTGCTTTATTCAGTTTTTCAGTATTAGTATCTACCAATATCGAAACAAAATATTTTCCTGTTGGAGTAACGCTTATTGTGGCACTTTTAATTATCCCTTTTATTTCACGATGCAAAACAATATTAATTCCTTCTTTGAATTTAGGGATAACTAACTTTTCGTTTTCTACTATTACATTTTGTGGTATCGAAAAAGATTGTTTACCTCGATGTTTTGATTTGAACTTAGGAAAACCTGCACCTTTAAAAAACTTCTTAAAAGCAATATCCATATTTTGTATGGATTGCTGTAAAGATTGGCTATTTACTTCTTTTAACCATTCACATTCTTTTTTAAGGTCAGGAAGTTGTTTAATTAAATCAAAGGGTGAAAAATTATGTTTAGAACCTAAATATGCCGTATTCTTTGTTTCTAAGGCTAAATTATATACAAAACGACTACTACCAATATGCTTGGCAATCAACTCTTTTTGGGAGTTGGTTGGGTATAATCTATATTTTAATCCTTTAAGCATATATTATTAAATAGTCTAAACTTTTGTAAAAGTACAATATTTTTTGACAAAAACAAATATTTGTCTAAATTTACAAAATGTAAGTGTTAAAGGAGTCGCTTACATCACACCCACACTTCGTGATGAATGTGTTTTACGCTCGTCCGTATAAATATCAATAAAAACCCCCTAGCTGGGGGTCTTAAAAATTTCGAGCTTCTTTGACTTATGCTTCCTTTGCAAGAAGTCTTATTTGAGTCTCCACTCGTGTAATCGGCAGTTCCTGCCGATGTTATTTTTAACCCTTCTTTGAGAATGTTTTTAGCAGCATTGATATCTCTATCAAGCTTATGTCCATTAGGACATGTCCATTCTCTAATAGAAAGATTTAGGTCTTGTTTAATATAACCACATATGTGGCAAGTTTTACTCGATGGATAGAATCGATTAATTTTTACGATTTGTTTATCATTCCATTCAGCTTTGTAAGATAGGAAAGTTAAAAACTTACCCCAACTTGCATCAGCAATATGTTTAGATAATCTTCGATTCTTAATCATTCCTTTTACATTTAAGTCTTCAACAGCTATTAGATCATAATTATCTACTAAAGTCTTAGATACTTTATGTAAATTATCAAGTCGTGAGTTAGAAATCTTCTCATAAAGTTTAGCTACTTTTCGTCTTTGTTTTTCGTACGAATTACTATCCTTTTGTTTATGAGAAAGATGCTTTTGAGCCTTAGCTAACTTTCTTTCATATTGTTTTGTATATTTGTTATTCTTAAATCTAACTCCATCAGAAGTAACTACAAAATCTTTTAGACCAAGATCAATTCCGCAGACTTTACCTGCCTTTGGTTTTGGGCTATAAACCTCTTCAGAAAGAATAGATATGAAATACCTTCCAGTAGAAGTTTTAGATATAGTAGATTTTCCTATTACACCTTTAATTTCTTTATGAAGATTAATTTTAATACCTTCTTTAAATTTAGGAATATATACTTTATTTCCTTCTAATCTTGTAAATTGAGGTACAGTAAAACTATTTTTACCTTTCTTTGATTTGAATTTAGGAAATCTAGTTCTTCCTTTAAAGAAACTAGTATAAGATGCATCTAGACATCTAAGTGAAAACTGAAGAGATTGACTATTTACTTCTTCTAACCAAGAAGTACTTTCTTCTTTTTTCAGTTTAGTTAAAGAAGAACATTGTTGAACATATCCGTCAGATTTCTTATTTTCTTGATATTGTTCTTTTCTTTGATTTAAAAAATAGTTAAAAACAAATCTAGTACATCCAAAATGCTTACCTAACAAGATTTTTTGGTCCTTGTTTGGGTAAATTTCAAATCTATATGTTCTAAATATTGTCTTCATCTATATATAAATAGTTACTGTTTTATAAAAAACTTCTAATTTTTGTAACTTTTAGAAAATTTTTTCACTTACATCCTATTGACTAAAGATCAATAGGTTTTACGTTCAAATTATAAATTCGTGAGGTTTCATTTTCATATTAATGAAAATAGACTCAAAAGTACCATCCATAAACCAACCTTCTTCATTTGGTAATACGGTGTAATCGTAGTTGTCGATTCCTAAATTATAATCTAAAAAAGTTATAAGACCTTGTGGGGCATCTAATGGTTGGACAGGAACCAAATCAAGTCCCATTGTTTGAGCAGCAACTCTTCTAACCATAGGTAAAACAATATTACCAAAATTAGGTTCAGGGTTATCCTGTGGTGCTCTATGACCGTGATGTATTAAAGGTTCATTTTGATTACGTATTAAATCTACCCATTGACGCATCCACCTTTCTTGTGGGTTAGTTAGATCTTGTATAATTTGTCTGTCAATTTCTTGTTGAATATTTTCAGCTAATAAAGCTGTTAATTCAGCTTCAGCATCGATGTTGTGAAATGCCTGTAAATCTTGAGCTAACTCAGGATTCCAATTCATACGTATTCTTCTAGGTTCTGCAGTAATCCTAATAGAAGAAAGTCTTAAATTAAGGGTATTCCTATTTTTGGGATCAACAAAACAAAACCCAGGAATGGATTTGATTATCATACAAATCTTTTGTTAACTATCGGCATTTGAACTCCATTGTATAGTTCATTAACCGTTATTCTACCGTAGAATTGTTCACTAACCATTCTAACCCTTGTCTAGGTTGGAATTGGGTTTCTAAATCCATCATAGGAATATAAGGAGCAAACACATAACCAGGTTCTAAATAAGTTTGGGATTTAAACCCAATAATCTCACCGGCAGTACCGTATATAATAATACGACCAGGTTTACCTGTTATGAAATCATGTTTTCTAAGATGTTTATTTATAAAACTCATAATTATAAATATCACTCAACTAGTACAGAAAGTGTACATTTAGGACACGGATAGTCAATATTATACCTTTTATCCCTTACAATTTTAGTTCCCCCACAACAATCATAATCTTTGATGTCAGTTTTCTTTGGATAAGACAGTTGTTCATATAAACATTTTAGATTTTCATCCATGATGTAGGCATATCTATGTTTTTGAGTTCTATTAATCCAAACACCTTGTCTATCTTTAGTTGGGCCTCTTGGATTAACTTTCCATTCGCCATTCTCATTGAAATGGAAGAAATCTGATTTCTTATCTGTTAAACCAAAATATTTGAAATTACAAACCTGATAAATACTACCATTATGTCGACTATCGTCAGCTAAAGTTATGACCGCTCTAATACCTTCTTTCCTTAACAATCTCAAAGAATTACCTAATAGGTAGGAGGTTGCATTAGTTCCGTTTAATTCAGGTAAAACACATAACCTACTAAGTTCTAAGACTGTTTGGTCAGAATTATCTAAACCAAACCAACCCTTTAGTGCAACATTACCTTGTGGGTTTGAGAATGTTGCCACACCCATCATTATATCACCATCCTTATGAAATAAACCGTATGCATATTTTGAAAAGAATTTAGCATCACCCAAATAATGGTGTTTCCTAATAAAATCATAGGCAAACTTTTTATCTACTAATTTTAGAATATGGTCTTTCTTTTTAAAGAAGTTATTGTGGTTATTCATGATATTTATATATACATGAAAAATCTGATAAAGAGAATATTAAGAGAAAGAGAATATTAAGAGAAAGAGAAGATGATAATCTTCAATGGGCTCAAGATGCTGTGGGTGGTGAAATCAGACCAACACGTAGTCTAATTATCAAACCAAAATCCACTACGATTAAGAACGCGATAGAAACTCATACCGAAGTTATGCATGGTGATGCTGATTCTTACGAAAAAAATACTGTTATCTATTATAGAGATGGTAAGGGTAGATGGGGAACTGATGATTGGAATGCTGAATTTAATTTTGATGACTTTGAAAGGGTTGTTACCTTTTTAAAGGGTAATTATAATATTGATTACGATAATGATGAAGAAACTGAATTTTTCAGAGATGCAGGTGTTATAGATTATGATGAATATGCTGATAACGGATTTGAAGAAGGTGGAATAAATGAAGTTTTTTATATGGACGAGCGTAAAACCCACCCATCGGAACGTGGGTGGGATGTAAGCGACTAACCCTGATTGAGGATGTATTGACGAATTGTTTCTGGCGATGCTTCACCTATTGAGCAAACGAAATAACCATCACTCCATAGGAGATGCTGATACCAATAGTATTGACGAAGTGTAGAATGATGTAATAACCATAACTGACGAGTAGATTCTTGTTTTAACCTACGGACAATTTGAGCAATAGACAAACGAGGTATATAACGAATGAGAAAATGAATGTGATTAATATCTGATTCAAACACTTCTATTTCAAAATCTGAATTGTTTGCAATAGAGGTGAAGATAGATTTTAAATCATCATTTAACTGACCTACTAAGATATTTCTACGATACTTAGTAACTAAAATGAGATGACATTTTAAGTAATGTTTTGAACGATTTGTACTGATGTAGTGAGACATATTGTGAAAGTTTTTTACCCGAAGACGGAAACTTTTACAATATGTTGAACGGCATTTTACAGAAAAAATAAAAAAACTTTAAAATGAACGCAACTTTTTGTATCTTTGTATCATATTTAATAATATATGCTAAAGTCATTTCGATATAGAATCTATCCAACGGA
>Ga0209605_1002433_pt1 | contig 18005 bp, 19 predicted proteins | sample AD_UKC035_MetaG_FD_184408 | JGI IMG/M metagenome (GOLD analysis project Ga0209605, IMG submission 184408) | Active sludge microbial communities of municipal wastewater-treating anaerobic digesters from USA - AD_UKC035_MetaG (SPAdes) (version 2) | ecosystem: Engineered > Bioreactor > Anaerobic >...
CGCCCGTGGTGGCATTTTCGCGCCCGCCTCGAGGTAGTGCCCCGCCCCGGCGCGTGGGGCGCCCGTGGTGGCATTTTCGCGCCCGCATCGAGGTAGCGCCCCGCCCCGGCGCGTGGGGCGCCACAAGACGTTGCCGCGCAAATATTTTCGCGCCCGCCCCAGGGCAGTGCCCCGCCCCGGCGCGGGGGCGCCACAAGACGTTGCCGCGCAAATATTTTCGCGCCCGCCCCAGGGCAGTGCCCCGCCCCGGCGCGGGCGCCACAAGACGTTGCCGCGCAAATTTTGCATAGCGTGAAACATGCCGCGCAATCGTGAACCCATCTCGTGAACCGGGTATACGGAGGCGGGTCGAAAGAAAAAGAGGCCGCCTCTCCTCGCGTGTGCACGATTTTTAGACGCAGTTTTTACGCGGTTTGCGTCACAATGCAATCACGTTTGCGCGCTGGCACGCGCTATGCTTTGACGCGCTTTCGTGCAACCGTGCGTCGTGAAACATCTCAGGGGCGGAATGCGCTATGCCTTTTTTGCATAGCGATTTCCCGCGATCCGCTCGGCGCGGTCACGGCGTCGGCGGTATAATGATCGCACGGATCATTATGCGACCGCCGCCTAATCCTGAGATCGTGCGCCGTGTGTGTGAGCGCCGGCGCGCCGGCGAATCTTTCGCGACGATCGCCCGCGATGCGGGCGTTACCGAGGCCACCGCCCGGCGGTGGTACAAGCTTGCTGGCGAGCCCGCGCCCCCGCCGGCGATCATGCGCGAGCCACCGCCCGCCCCGCCCGACGATCCCGGCGATCTGGCGCTCGAGCTCGAGCGCGTCGCCGAGGTTCTCGACGCCGCGGGCGGGCCCGAGCTCGCCCGCGTGGTGCGCCGAGCCATCGATGCGCTGCGCGCCGGGGTGGGCGCGCCTGGCGGCGGCGACGACGATTTGCCCGACCCGTCGACGCATCAGCGAGAATGGATAGTCGCGATGATCGCGAGAATCCAGAAAAGCTATGCGCGCGCTGAGGCTGCGCATAACGCCACCGCGGCGAAGCAGTATGCGAGCGCACTGGAGCGGTGGGCCGCGCGCCTCAAACAGTACGACACGTTGCACGCGGCGAGCGGCGACGTGATCACGATACCGCGGGCGGCGCTCGGCGCGCGGCTCGAGCAGATGCGCGAGCACGTGCGGGCTCTGCTTGCCGAGCCGCTGCGGTGCGCTGAGTGCGGGCGCCGCGTGCGCGTGGGCTGGGCCGAGGATGCGGACGAAAAAAAGCCCGCCGTGTGTTAGCGTCCCCGCAGCACAAGGGGCGCCCGGCGGGCGTACTGGGTTGTTATTCTACCACACAGTCGGGCGCGCGCGCTAGCCGCGAATGCGCCGCCCCCCACGCCGTATAGCCTCACGCAAGCGCGCGGCCGCTTTCGCGGTGGCTTCGATCTCCGCTGAGCGGTCGTGCGGCGTAGCTAGCGCGATGTCGGCGAGCTCGCCGACGGCGAATACGCAGGCGTCTAGTCGGTTCGGACTGCGACGTGTGCCAGGTTCCCACGTCGTTTGCTCGTGCTCGAGCCTCGCCAGTGTGCCTACGTGATGCACGCGCCCGGCGGCATACAGCGCGGCGACAGGCGCGGCGCGCGTTTCTTTGCTGCTGTGCGACACGACTTCGCGCACGAAGATCGTGCCCGGCGTCCGCGCGGGAAAGGAGCGGTTTGGGTCGGGCAGCACTTCGATGCGCATGCCCGCTAGTCGGGCGTGCACTTTGATCAGGTCGCGCGCGTGCTGCCCTACGTGATTGCGTTCGACGACCACGCCTGAGGCGTCGCGCTGGCACTCGCGGACTACGATCGCCGCGTATTCTTCGGGCGACATGCGGCCGCTCAAATCTTCAACGTATATGTCGCCCGAGGCTGTGCGTGCGGCGCGCGCGATCCCTACCTCGTCGGCGGTAGCGTCGCCGCTGAGCGCGGGGTCGAGCCCGAGCACCACGACCGTGGGATCGATCGGCCGTGCGTGCGCGCGGTACGTGGTGATCCATTCGTCGCGCCATAGCGCCCCCGCGGCCTCGGCGAATACGAGCCCCAGAATTTCTTCATCGTATGCGCGAGTGCCGCGGCCGTATTTGCGGCACTCGTCGACGATGTAGCCCCGCGTGAGCAGTGGGTTATCGAACATCGTGCCGCGCACGATGCGGTGCGCGGCGGGGTCGGCCTCATGCTGCTCGAGCAGTAGCGCGATCACGTCGTTCTTGCCGCTCGACGTGGTGTCCCACAAATACTGCGGTCGCGGCCCCAAGCGGCACGCGGTCGTCACGTCGTTGAACGCTGCGCGCCGCGTGTTCGGGTTCCATCTGACGATCTCGGTCATCCACACGAGGTCGAAATTTGATCCCGAGCTCGGGCGCTCGATCTCAGCGGTGGCCGCTTCGGCGACGACGCCGTTATCCCACCGCACGCCGTCGCCGTACGGCTCGCACGCGCACCATGGCGGGGCGGTGGCGACGAGCGTAGCGACTTGCACGTCGCGCACTCGATCGACCGTTGGGCCCATCAGCGCCGGCGCGCGGCATTCGCCGCACGCCACGCGGCGGTTTATTTCATGCGCGATCCCCAACGTCTTGCCGAAGCCGCGGCCCGCGATAAAGCCGAACGATCGCCAGTCTCCGGGCGGGATGCGCTGCTCTGGTCGAAGCGTGAGCTCATAGTCGTACGCGATCAGCGCGAGCATATCGTCGGGCATGCGCTCGAGCGCGTCGGGCGCGGCGTACGCTAGCGCGTGCAGTGGCGAGATCGCGTCGATCATTGTGGCGCTTGCGTCGCGGCCGCGGCAAGGCGCGGTGCGGGCTCAACGCCGTACTCGCGTGCGAGCGCGTCCACCGTGTCTTGCGTTACTTCTAGGCGTTGCTCGCGCATCGCCTTGATCGTGTCGGTAAGGCGCATGCGGTTGGTGTGGCGCTCGCCGCGTTTGCGATCGGCGTCGGGGTCCGGCATTTCGAAGCGCAACGCTGGCGCGTAGCGCGTGTCGCCGTAGTTGATCGCCGTCCAAGGTTCGTAGAGCCCCGACGAAAGCCCGGCTTCGATCGTGTCAAAGTCGTCCTGCGTTTTCGTCGTAGCCACGCCGAACAACTGCGAGATATCCACGCCGGGCGCGCCGCCTATGCTGCCGAGCGTGGCGTCGGTGCCGAGGTAGATCCGCGCGGCCGCCTTCTCTCGACTAACAATGTTGCTTTCGAAGACTTGCCATGCAGTGCTGCCGTTCGAGAGAAACTGCGTGGTGGAGCCGGCGGGCGTTAGCCCGGCGCTTTCTTCGCCCTCGGCGAGCGCGCGCAGCAAGTCAATGAAGTACGCCGCGGCGGGCGTGAGGTTGCCCTCGGCGTCGTTGATCGCGCTGCCCTCCGGCATTTGCCCTACGATCTTCGCGAGCCCGTGCGCGCGGCTGCTTGCGCTCCAATCGGCGACGCCCTCGGCGTGCGACGCCCAAACGAATGCGGCGGGCAGCAAGCAAGCCTCTTCGCGCCACGGCACCGCGGAGAAACGACGGAACACGATCCAGCGCCCGTCGCCGTGCGTGATCGGCACCGTCACGCCCTCGGCGGTTGCTGTCTCGAGCAGCCCCGTCGTTTCGTTGTAGCGCACGTGCTCGAGCGGCCACGACGTTAGCCGCATGTCGATCCGCGTTCCGTCGGCGTCGGGCTCGTGCTCGACGTAGCCGATCGCAACCGCGTGATCGATCAGTGTGCTGGCTATACTCGCAAGCACAGTGCGCGGCACTTGCACCGACGTTTTTGCGCGCGCGGCGATCGCGCGGCCGCGGTCGCTGTCGTGTGCGCGCAGCGAGGTGGCGACAGCGCGCACCGGGGCGAGCCGATTGGAGCGCGCGACGAAGATCGCATCATCGCGGCGCATCGTTTCGGCGAGCCGCACGGGCAAGGCGAACTGCCCGCGCATTTGTTGATCGATCGCCGCTCGGATAGACTCCAGCGACCACGACGTCGCGGTGCCGCGCGTGCGCGGCGGTTGCACGCGCGCGGCGACGGCGAAGTCGCCAGCGGTGCGCACGCGCGGCGGTACGCGGCGCAGTGCTGCGACGGTGCGATCGCTCAGCGCACCGCCGTCGAGCGCTCGCTTGATTGTGTTGACGGACACGCCCGCGGTGCGCGCCGTGGCGCGCAGTCCGTTGGATTTCACCGCCGCGCGCAGATCGGCGATCAATGCGGTTGATACGTTGATCATGTGCGTTCAATTGTAGCACGGGCGCGCCCGCTAATATTCGTTGACTATCGGCCTAGCTCTGCGTGATAATCTTAGGCTATCAGCATGCCGCACATTTCGCGCAGGTTTGGGGGTTTCGTAGCGCTTAGCGTTAGCGCCGACGCCCCCTTGCCTACTGAGTTTCGGATTTTCCGCGTGGGCGTCAATGAAACGACCGAAGGCCCGCTCGTATTCGACGTCGAAGCCGCGGCCGCGGTAATGGCCGCATTTCAAAAGCGCGGCGTCGATATTGCTATTGATTTGCAGCATGACAGCATCAGCCAGGCCGCACGCGCGGCGCGCAATGACGCCGCCGACGCCCGGGGCTGGTGTTCTCTGGAGGTGCGCGACGGTGAATTATGGGCCGTGGCGGTGCGCTGGACACCGGACGGCGAACGCCGTTTGCGCGAGGGGACGCAGCGATATATTTCGCCGGTCGCATTCTTCGACCGCGAATCATATCGCGTGACGGAAATTTTCAATCTCGCGCTGGTATCGCAGCCGGCGACACATGACGCGCAGCCGCTTGTCGCGGCGCGTAGATTGGGGATGAGTATGGATCCTAAACTGATCGCCGAGGCGCTCGACGCGCTGACTGCAGGCGACGCCGAAAAATGTGCGGAGATTCTTAAGGCGGTAATCGCATCGGCCGCGGGCGCGCCCGCCGACGCCGGCGCGGGCGACGGCTCGGGCGCAAGCACTGAGGCCACCGCCGAACCGCCCGATCCTGATCCTGAGAAGGACGACGCCGAGGCGATGGCGCGCGCGCTGTCGAACATGCTCAAGGTCCAGAGCGCCGCCGAGGTCGTCGCGGTCGTCAAGGCGCTGAGCGCCGACGTCGCCGCGCTCAAGCTCTCGCGCGACGCCGATGAGCATAACGAGCGCGTGCAGCTCGTTGGCGAGCTCGTAAAGCTCGGCGCTGAGCTGCCCGCCACCGCGTGGGCTGACGCCGACAAGCGCGTGCCCGTCGATGTGCTGCGCACGATGCCGATGCCCGCGCTTCGCGCGCGCGTGGAAGCGTTCCGCAAGGCACCGCGCGCTTTCGCCGCGACCCCGCCCGCGCAAGGCGCGACGGGCATCGCCGCGCTGAGCGACGAGGATCGCGCGCGCGCCGAGCAGATCAAAGACCCCGCCGCGCGTGAGCGATTCATCGTCGCGCGGCTCGCCCGTATGGGAGGCAAGTGAGCCATGGCCGCGACGACGACGTTTCGATTGACGGAATTTGCCGGGCTCAAGCCCACCAAAGGTACGCTCGAGCAAGCCGCCAACACGCTGATCATCGGCGGCACGATCGTGACCGTCGACGCTGACGGCCGCGCCGACGTGGTGACGCCGGGGCAGAACGCGATCGGCGTGGCGCTTGCCGACAGCGACAACCGCACGACCGCGCCCGAGGGAGGCGCCGCCGGCGCGGTCAAGTGCCAGGTGCAGTACGGCGTGTTCGGCTTCGACTACGACGGTGCCGCGCCCGCGCCGGGCGACGTGGTCTACGTGGTCGATAATCAGACGGTCTCGACCGACAGCGACAGCGGCTCGCGGGGCATCGCCGGCTACTGCAGCGAGACGATCGGATCGACGTGCTACGTTGAATTCGGCCCGACGGTCGCCGGGCAGATTGTGATCGCGGCGACCGAAGCCGCGCAGCTCGACACCGCGCAAGCGGACATCGATAACTTGCAAACTGACGTCGCCATGGGGCGGATCGACGTCCCGATCGGCTCCGCGCGGCTTGCGGACGGCACCGCGCCCGGTGCGTTCACCGATGGCAGCGCCGACGGGTTCGCCGTCACCGAGGGCGTCATGTACCGCTGGAACGTCGCCAGCACGACGCCTATTTGGTTCGATGTTGCGCTACCGCCCGAGCTCGACGCCGCGGCCGCGGTGGAAGTGCACGCGCTGTGCTCGCGCGAGGGTGCCGACGATGAGACGGTCGTTCTCACGGTCGGCGCATACTTCCAGCGTGCCGGCGCAGCGTACGACGCCGACGAAAACGCAGGCGGCGCGAGCACGCCAGCGATCGCCGGCGCGACGAAAGTCATCACCGAAACCGTCGCCACGATCGCAGCCGCCGACGTGCCCGCAGGGCCGTGCAAGCTGTCGATCTCGCTCGTGCCGAGCGCCGCGCTCGACGCGGATGATCTCAACCTGCACGCGCTGTGGATCGAGCACGCGCGGGCGCTGACGGCGTAAGGGAGCAACGACGATGCCTCCGACGTATAATCAAGTTCCGCGCGACGTGCAGCTCGCGCTTACTGAGTTTTCCCGCGACTTTGATGCCGCATTCGCGCTCACTGACGTCGAGCAATGGGCCGGGATGGTGGGCCGCGTGGTTACGTCCGACGCGCTGCGCACCGTATACCCGCTGCCGATTAGCACCGCCGGGTACAAGCCCCGCGACGGCGACGACAAGATGCGGCGCCTGTATGAGCGATCGCTTGCTATGGTGCCGACCGAATGGGTCGACGGCGTGCAAGAAAAAGCCTCGCTCGTTGAACGCGGTGGGGATTGGATTGGATGGGCAAGCGAGCCCGACAATATGGCCGCTGAGGCTGTGCGGCACGTCAACGTGCTCGCCGCCGACGTGCTCGCGTCCAATCCGTTGCTGGACTTCTATCGCGTCGAGCGCCCCGGTGGCAGCACCGCGAGCACGATCAGGCTGTTCGCCAACAACCATCCGATCAACGTGCTGCGCCCCAGCGAGGGCACGTTCGACAACGACTGGGCTGCGGGCGACACCGTGTTCGGCGACGCAGTGCCGAGCGTGATCAACGCGACGCTGGTGAAGCAGTGCCGCCAGCATTTCCGATCGATCTGCGGGCCGAATGGACGCCCGCTCGGGCTGCGCTTCGCTGGTTTCCTCGTGCCCGCCGCGCGCGAGGAGGAAGCGCTTGACGCTCTTCAGCGCGACACTGTGATTGAGCTCGTGCGCAACGCCGCGGGCACCGAAAACGTCGGCGGCGCCGCGATGCCGAACCGCTTTGCTGGCACGCCGATCATCGTCGGCGATGAGCTCACGGGGTCGCTCCCGAGCGGCGCCGTCGGCGATGCCGACGTGATCTACGCGCTGGCGACTAAGGCGAGCGGCGTTACGCCCCCGCCGTTCATCGTTCAGCGCAGCACTAACGCCGAGCAGATTATCTACGATAAGACCGATCAGCTGTACAAGGACACCGGGTTGATCGGCATTAAGTTTGTGCTGCAAATGGCCGCGGCCGCGGCGCTCCCGCACGCGATCGTGCGGATCAACTTCGCGCCGTAAGGGGGCGATCGTGGCGTACTGTCTGCCTGCTGATCTGTATCTGTACGGCTTGCCCCGCGGCGCGCTCGCGTCGTCGGGCAGGCTTGCGGATTCGGCGAGCGTGGCAGACAGCACGATCGCGCTCGACGCGCACGGCTTCGCTACCGGCGACGCGGTGCAAGTGCGCCCCGTCGGCGGTGGTGAGCTGCCCGCGCCGCTAACGGCTGCCACCACGTACTACGCGATCGCCGTTGATGATTGGCGATTTCAGCTCGCCGCGACGCCTGGCGGATCGGCGATTACGCTGACGTCGGCGGGGTCTATTTTCGTGGTGCTAGCGCCGCTGTCGATCGACGCGGCGATCGCGAAGGCGTCGCGCATGATCGACGACATGCTGCCCGCGCACGTGGTGCCGCTCGCCGACCCCGTGCCCGACGTCGTGCGCATGACGGCGGCTGAGCTCGCCGCGGCGTGGCTGCTCGCTCAGACGGGCGGTGAATCCTCGACGCTTACGAGCGTTTACGATGCCGCGCGCCGGCGCGTGGAGCGCTGGTCGCGTGGCGCCGAGCTGCGCGGCCCGAACGCCCCGCCGAGCGCGCAGCTCAGCACGGGCGGTGGCGCTACCCGCGCGCGTGCGGCGGTGTCGCCGTGGCGCCGCTACGGGGGTATCGCGTGATGGCGCGCTCGACGAAGGTGATCAAGTTTCGCGGCACGTCGCTGCGCGACATCAAGGATCGCCTGCACAGGCACGGCGTATTGACTGCACAAGAGGTCGCCGCGCGCGTGGCTCCGATGATTGAGTCGATGGCGCACGCAGACTTTGACGCAGGTCGCAACTGCTACGGCGACGTACGCGCGCTCGGCAAGTATGGCCCCGTCACGCTGCGCCGCACCGGTCGTATGCGCGCGTCGTTTGGCTTCGACGCTGTGGGCTCGACGATTCGATCGCGGCTGCTAGCCAATTATGCGAAATACATGATCGGCCGCTTCAAGATCCTTCCGATCGGCGATCGCACTGCGATCCCGGTGAAGTGGCGCCGCGCTATTGACGACGTGTTTCACGCGGTTGTGTTCGAGCGCGACAGGGGGGCGGCGTGATTTTAGCGTTGCGCAATGGGCTCGCCGAGCATCTAGCCGCGCGACATTTCCCTGTCGTGGTGGCGTTCGGCGATGAGCGCCCCGCGCCCCGCGGCGCCCCGCGGCAAGCCCACCGCGTGTTGCTCGAGCGCGACGCAGCGGGCGACGAGATCCGCGCGCCCGTGGGCTGCTCGAGCAATCCGCGCCGCGTTTACGCGCGTTTTGTCGGCTACTTCGCAACCGTGTACGCGGCCGCGCCGAAGCCGGGCGCGCTGGCGGTGGAGCACGCGATCGAGTGCGACCGCATCGTTGACGGTGTGCTCGTCGCGTTGCACGACTGGGCCAAGGCCAACGGCGCGATCGTTGAGATCGTCGCGGGGCGCATGCTCGCGCCCGACGAAATGCAGGGCGCCGAGGTCGCGATCGGCGCGGCGTACGAGCTTCGCTTTCGGCTCGGGCGATCGGTCGATCGCACACAATACGACGGCACCGCCGAGCCTACGACGACGGTCGGCGCGGTGAATACGACAGCAGCCGCGACGCTAGGCGCGTTGCGCGATGAGGTTTAGCCATGGATCTTCCGAGTGCAGTCAACACGATCGCGGCGGGCGCGTCCGTCGCCGTTGGCGGCGACGACTTGCTGGTCGTCATCGCCCCGGTGCCGCTCACCGACGACGCGAAGCCGCGCCTTTTCGGTTCGGCCGCGGCGCTGATGGCGCTGCACGGCTACTGCGAAGCCGTCGAGTTTTTGGCGCTGTACGCCGACCAAACGCGCAAGCCGATCTTGTTCTGTGGCGTGCCGATCGTGACCGCAGGCGCGATCAGCAACGAGGTTACGACGGGTAACAGTGGCTCGAGCACGACCACGATCACAGCGGGCGCCGACGGCGTGCTCTGCGAGCACGACGGCGTGCTGCGCGTGGTGACCGGCGGTACGATCGGCACGTCGCAGATCGTGTTGGAGCTGAGCCTTGACGGTGGGCGTACGTTCCGGCGCGTGCGCCTTGGCACGGCGAATAGATACACGTTGCCTTACGTTGGCGCGATGGTGGCCTTTGGCGTTGGCGAGCTCATCGCCGGCGAGACGATTCATACCTGGCACGGCTCGGGTCCGCGCGCCGATTCCGACGGCTGGACCGACGCGTTCAACGCGCTCGCCGCCCAGCAAAAGCTATCGCTGCGCGCGCTCGTGCTCGGCGACGTGCAGACCGACACTGAAGCCGCGGCCCTGCTCGCGCTCGCGACCTCCTACGACACCGGGCGCAAGCGTTTCTTGCGCGTGCGCGCTAGCGTGCTCGACAAGACGAGCGCGCAAACTAAGGCCGAGTGGATGGCCGCGATCGATACGGAGTTTGCCGCGATCGACGACAACCATCGGATCACGTTGAGCGCGGGCAAGGGCCGCTTGTTCTCGCCTTTTTCGCGCTGGTATCTGCGCTGGCCCGTGGCGTGGGCCGCGGCGATCCGCGAGGCCCAGCACGACTTGCACATCCCGGCGTGGCGCAAGTCGGACGGCCCGACGGGCGTGATCCTACACGACGCCGACGGCAACCTTGTTGAGTGGGACGATGATGTTGACGGCGCCGCGGGCAGCGCAGCGCGCTTCGAGACCTATCGGACGTGGAGCAACGGGCCGGCGGGCGCGTTCATTGCGCAATCGCCCACGCGTGCGAGTGACGCGAGTCTGCTTGTGCACGCGCACAACGTGGATGTGGTGAACCGCGCGCGCACGGTCTGCCAAGCGGCGACAGAGCACGCGATCGGTAAGTCGTTGATCCTGAAGCCGGACGGCACCGCGACTGCTGACTCAATCTCCGAAATCGAGTCGTTCGTGCGCACGTCGCTTGCCAACGATCTGCTCGCGGACAAGCGAGGCGAAGGCCCGCGCGTGTCCAACGTCACTTGGGTGATGGCCTCCGATGATGTGCTCAACGTGCCCGTCGCGATCGTCAACGGTACGCTGACGGTATCGATTCGCGGCACGATCCACACGATCAATACCCAGACGGTGGTGAGGTAACCATGGCCGGCGCGAACAACGAATATCCGCTGCTCGACGGGTTCGCCCCGTCGTGGGCCGACTTCAGTCTGAAGATCCAGCCCGTCGGTGTGTCGCTGCTCACGGCGCGCGATGTCAAGTCGTTGACGTCGGGCAGCACTGTTGAGATCGGCGTGCAGAAAGCCGGTGGGCGCGTGCGGCAAACCACCGTCGGTGAAGTGTCGCATGAAGGCTCGTTCGTCTTGTATTTGAGCGGCGCGCGTAAGTTTGAGCGCGCGCTCAAGGACGCGGCGCTTGCACAGGGGTTCGTGCGCGACGGCGGCGTCGTGCAAGTGTCGCTCGTGTTTTTCCAGGTGGATTACTTGTTCACCCCGCCGGGCAGCGTCGAGATCATCGAGCGCCGCTTGAAGGGCTGCCGGCTCTTGAGCGACAACGAGGCGCCTGCCGAGGGGACCGACGCGACTACGGTTGACTACAAGATCCACGTGACCGAGCGCGTTAAGGTCGTGGACGGGGTTGAGATCGCTTTGCTGTAACCGCGCCAGCGTGGCGCATGAGAGGCACACATGATCGACTTGGAACAGATTGAGATCGAGCGCGCACAGCGCAAGGAGCTGTTGGCCGAGCAGCGCCGACAGCAGCATGCGATCGACGTCGCGCGGCTTAACGAGCTCGAGATCGAGCACGGCGACGACGGCGTCGCGCGCGTTGACGTCGGGCGCTACGCGCCCGGCTTGCCCACGCTCGTCGTCGTGCGCGCGCTCAAGAAAGCGGAGCTCAAGCGCTTTCGCGATCGCGTGCGTGGTGAAGTCGCCGACAACGCGGCTGCGGCCGAAGAGGCCGCGATCGCCGCGCTGCTTTACCCGTCGCGCGACAGCGACGAATGGCGTGCGCTGCTCGACGCTGTGCCCGGCGTGCTCGTGCGCGCGGGCGTGGCCGCGGTGGAGCTAGCCGCGGGAATCGAGCGCGCCACGGGAAACTGATTGCCGCCGCGTTCGGCGCAATGAGGTCGAACGCGGGGCGCTTCGGCGACGGGCTGCTCGGTGCGTTCGGCGCGCCCGAGCCCGATGCCGAAGCGCGCGCCGCTGCGTTTCGCGTGGCGCACATCCTGAACCTGATCGAAGCGGCGTTGAGCAAGCATGGCTGATAGCGAATACATCATTGAGATCGCGTCCCAGCTCAGCGGGGTTGACGCCGCTTCGGCTGAGCTCGACGCGCTCGCGGCGAAGCTCGACGGCAGCGGCGCCAAGTCCGCGGCGTTCGACGACGCGATCAAGATGCTGACCCGCGATCTCGACGCCGCCAAGGCCGCGACCGCCGCGGCAAACGCCGCACTATCAGACGGGCGCACTGAGTATGCGCAGCTCGAGCGAGCCGCGGTCAACGCGGCAAACGCCGCCGAGCGCGCCGCGGAACGCAGGCAAGAAAAGGAGCGCCTGCTAGCCGACGCCCAAGAGAATCACGCGGCGAAGGCCAAGCAGCTAGCCGAAGCGCAGCTGGCGCAAGAGGCTGTCGCCGCGCAGCTGGCCGAAGCTCAGCGGGAGGCTAGCGATGCGCTGGCGGGGCTCAGCCGCGCGATGAGCCCCGACGATCTCATTGAGTATGAACAAGCCCTAGGCGCCGCGGAGAAACGGATCGCGGCGCTTAGTGCTCAGAGCGACGCTGCGGCAAGGCGCGTGAGCGCGCTAAGTGCGGCGACCGACGCCGCGGCAAGGCGAGCGAAGGCCGCTGGCGCAGCGGTCGAGCGAATCGGCGACGCGCGCGCGGCCGCGGATCAAGCCGCGGCCGCGGTCAAGAATTACGCCGCCGGGCTCGATAAGCTCGAGCGCGAAGCCGCGCAAGCCGCGGCCGCGCAAGCCGACCTCGAGCGGAAGTTAAAGAACACGGGCGCATTGCAAAAGCGCGTCGCCGATTCACTCGGCGGCGCGACGTCGAGGCTGTCTGCGCTCCGCGGCGCGCTCGGCGGTATCGGCGGGCCGCTTGGTGAGCTTGGCGCGCGGGTCTTGTCTCCCGCGCAAGCCTTCGCCGAGCTCAAGGAAAAATTCGGTCAATCAACCGCCGTGATGACCGTCGCCGGCGTCGGTGCCGTGGCGGCGCTTGCTGCGTTGCTCGCCGCGGTGGTGGCCGTGTCTGCGGCGATGCTCGCCGGTGTCGGTGCGCTCGCCGCGTACGGCCTTGCCGCGGCGAACACAGCGCGCAATCTGGCGCTGACGCGCGAAGCTACCGAGCGTCTAACGCCAGCGCTGCGCGGCGTGCCGTGGGCTGAGATCACGGACGCTACCGGTGTCGCCGATGATCGGCTGCGTGCGCTGTCGAAGTCTCTGCTTGACGCTGGCGTTAGCGCTGCTGAGCTGTCCGCCACGTTGCGCGCGGCCGCGATCGCCGAAGCTGCGCTTGGGCAGGGCGGCGCCGATGCGCTTGTCGCCGATCTCGCGGCGGGCAAAGTCAGCGCCGAAGAATTCGCCGAGGCGATCAACACGAAGCTAGGCGACGTCGCTGCGCGGCGCTTGCTGTCGCTTGAGGCGCAAGGCGCGCGCTTCCAGCGCAATGTGCAAGCGTGGTTCCCGCCGAGCTTCGCTGAGCCCGCTTTGCAAGGGCTGTCGATCCTCGTCGGGCTTTTCGATCAGAACACTGCCGCCGGGCGTGCGATGCGCGACGCGGTGTGCGGCGTGCTCGACCCGATCATCGGGCAAGCGGCCAACGCTGCGTATGCCGTTGAGGCGTTCGTGCTGGGGTTCTTGATCGGGGCGACGAAAATCTACATTGCGGCCAAGCCAGCGGTGAGCGCGATCGCCGATCTGCTCGGCATAGACGGGTCCGGCTGGGAGCTCGACAGCGTGCTAGACGCGGCGGCGAGCGCCGGCGAATGGCTCGCCGTGAAGATCGGGGAAGCCGCGGTCGGGCTCGCGGGGATCGTCGCGGTCGCTGCGGTCGGCGCGGTCGTGTTCTACGATTTCTTGGCGTCCGTCTACGCGACCGGCGACGCGATCGGGACGCTCGCGGGAAAGGCGGCGATCGCCGGGCTCGATTTCGCGGAGTCGATCGCGGGCGCCGTTGCGTCCGCCGTGGGCGCCGTGACGGGCGCGGTCGCGAGCTTCGTCACGGCGGGCGCGGACATGGTCGCCGGGCTCGTCAAAGGCATCCTCTCGGGCGGCGCGAGCGTGATCAACGCCGCCAAGCAGATCGCGCAAAGCGCTGTCAGCGCCGCAAAGTCCGTGCTAGGGATCGCGTCGCCGTCGAAGGTGTTCGCGTCGATCGGCGACAACACGGGCGCGGGTTTCGTGCAAGGCGTTGCCGCGCAAGAAGACGCCGCGCATGACGCGATCCGCACGCTGACAGACCCGAAAGCGGCCGCGCCGGCGGGCAGCTCGAGCACCACAACGAGCATCACGACGAGCACGACCACGAACGCGCCGACGATCATCATCGAGCGCGTCGAATTCCCCGGCGCTAACGCCGTCGCCGATTTCCGCGCGTGGCTCGACGGGCTCGCGCTCCAAGGTGCGACATGACGCCGAACCAGTTTCCCGATCTGTATGCGTCGATCGTGCTCGGCTCCGAGCGTTCGCCGGGCGTCGTTACGCTTTCAGGACACGACCGCGAGTGGTCATGGGATGTGCAGCAGGCCAAGGGCCAGACAGGCGCAAGCTCGGCGCTCAATGGCGATAGCGTCGGGCAATTTCAAGCGTCGTTTTACCTGGCGAGCCCCGCCGACCAGATCGAGTGGCCCGCATTTCAGCGCGTACTTGAGAGTGCCGTTATGGGGCCCAAGCCTGTCGCGCTGCCGATCTACCATCCAGACCTTGCCGCGAACCGATTTACCGAGGTTTGCGTCGCGACGATCGGCGGCGTCGTGCGCGACGAGCGCGGGGGCGCGACCGTGCTGGTCAAATTCATCGAGTACCGCCCGCCGAAGCCGAAGCCGACCAAGACCGCTAAGGGCAGGGGCGGTAGCGCTACGCCGCCGGGCTCTAGCGGCGACGGCACCGGCGACGCGTACGATCCCAATGCCGAGCTCAAGCGCGAGCTCGAAGAGCTGCTAGCCGAGGCTGCTGCGGCATGACGATCGCGCGCATCACAGCGGACGGCGTGAGCGCGGGCGTTGGCGCTGCGCGCGTGCAGATTCCCGCGTGGGGGCGGTGGTGGGCTGACATCGATGCGCTCACGCCGATCGAGCTTGCCGCCGGCGCGCCCGTTGCGCTTGAGCTCGCCGACGTCGTGCTACGCGGAACGGTAGTTAGCGGCGGTACGCACGCGGGGCGCGCCGCGTATCGCATCATTGCGGGCGCTGGCGCTTGGTCGCGCACCGTGCCCGCGCGCGCGTACCGCGACGGCTCTGGCGTGCAGCGTTCGACCGTGATCGCCGACGTTGCCGCGGCCGTCGGCGAGCCGATCGACGGCGCCCCCGCCGGGCGTGTGGGCGAGCACTACGCCCGCACCGAAGGCCCCGCATCGCGCGTGCTGCACGAGCTTGCGCCGCGCGCGTGGTACGTAGACCGCGACGGCGTGACGCGGTTTGGTGTGCGCCCCGCGGTAGAGTACGTGGGCACGGCGCCGCGCGTTGACGTGCGCCCCGCCGCGGGGTGCGTAGAGCTTGCCGTCGCTGAGCTAGGGCCGTTCGTGCCAGGCGTCGTGGTGGACGGGCGCGCGCCGGCGGTGGACGTCGAGTATCTGCTCACGTCGTCGCGGCTGTCGGTGCGCGTATTCGCGGGCGCGACCATGTCGCGCGATCTCGAGGCGTTCGCGCTGCTGCTAGACGCGCTCGATCCGCGGCGCGCGTACCGCGGCGCCTTTGATTTTCGCGTAGTGACACAGGATGGGCACACGCTCAACCTACAGCCCGTCCGTGCCTCGGCGGGATTGCCGGATCTCGAGCGTGTGCCCGTTCGGCTTGCGCCGGGCGTGCGAGCGAAGCACTTCCTCGGCTCGCTCGTCACGGTGGTATTTCTCGACGCCGACCCATCGCGCCCGTGCGTGATCACCGGCGATGACGCCGGGGCGCCCGGCTGGATGCCGATCGAGCTCGAGCTAGGCGACGGCGTAACGCTCGGCGTCGCGAGGCTCGGCGACACCGTCGTCGCTGGCCCGTACGCGGGCACGATCACGAGCGCTTCGGCGCGGATAAAGGCGGGGGCGTGATGCTGTCTGCTGCGATGTTGAAACAAGAGCTGCGCGTCGCGTTCGTCAATATCGCCGGGCAGCTAGACAACGAAGCCATGGATCGGCTCGCCGAGGCGATCGCGACGACGGTCGTGCAGCACATCGTCGCAAACGCTGTTGTGACGGTGGCGCCGGGCATTCCTGTCGCGACCGCAGGCAGCGCGGCCGCGCAAACGGGCGCAACGACGGCGCCTGGAACGGGCACGGTGGCGTGATGGCACTAGCGGGATTTGGTTCTGATCTGTCGTGCGGGAAGCGGCTAACTACCGGCCGCATGGTCGGCGGGCGCACGCTGCTCGCTGAGGCCATTTGGCGCCGGCTCACCACGCCGCGCGGCACGCTGTCGGGCGGCGCCGAGGCGAGCGCATACGGGCTCGATCTCGCCGCGTACGTGGGCGCCGTGGGCGAGCGCATCGCCGAGGCCGCGTTGCCGTCGATCGTTGAAGCCGAGCTGCTGAAGGATGATCGGATCGCCGCGGTGTCAGTCACAGCAACCGCGTACCGCGCCGACGACGGCACGGCGCGCATTGAGCTTCGGCTCGTCGTGCAGCCCGCTAGCGACCTAGAAAGATTCCCGCTCACGCTCGGCGTCACTTCTGCGGGCGTCGAGCTAATCGGAGGCATGCCGTGACGATCGACGTCGAGACACTGTTCACCCGCGAGACTGCTTCGCGGCTGCTTTCGTTCGGGCTCGAGATCGCGGCCGCGCTCGGGCTGCCTGTCACGTCGTGGCGCACGGGCGATCCTAGCCGCACGCTGTTCCAGTTCGTGGCCGACGCGCTCGCCGCGCGTGACGCTGCGTCGGTCGAGCTGTTCCGCGCGGGCTTTCGTTCGAGCGCGCGCGGTAGCTGGCTGACGCTCGTCGCTGAGGATATGTACGGCGTCACGCGACAAGCGGCGACCTACGCGACGCCGACCGTGACGCTAAGGAACAACGGCGGCGGCGTTTACCCGCGCGCCGCCGGGGAAGTGATCGTCAAAGCATCATCTACGGGCGCAACGTTTCGCAGCACCGAGCCGCTAGCGCTCGCGTCCGGTCCAGGCACTAGCCAAACGATCGCGCTTGTCGCTGATGTGCCGGGCAGCGCTGGCACCGTCGGCGCGGGCGATATCGACGAGATCGTAAGCACGATGCTAGGCGTGACTATTACGGCGAGCACCGCCGCGGTGGGCATCGACGAGCAGAGCGATTCGTCGCTCAACGAGGAGTGCGCGTCGACGCTCGGCGCGCTGTCGCCGAACGGCCCGCCGGACGCATACAACAGCGTAGCGCTCAACAGCGAGCTGACGGGCACGAACGAGGTCACGCGCGTGACGACTAGCGAGGACTCCGACGACGGGACCGTCACAGTGTGGATCGCCGTCGCATCCGGCGCGGTGTCAGGCGCGATCGTCGCGGCGGTTGAGCGCGCCGTCGAGCTATGGGCGACGCCCGCGTGCATAACGCCAACGGTACTCAGCGCCGTGAACGCACCGCAGGATGCCGCGTTTATCGTCGCCGGCGACGGCATCCCTACGACCGCCGCGGCCGATATCGGTGCGCGCGTGGCTACGTACTACGCCACGCTTCCGATCGCTGGCTTCATCGCGCGCTCAGCGCTGATCGCGCTGGCGCATGACTACCTTGTCGACGCCGGCGCGAGCAACGTAACGGTCGAGCTCAGTACGCCCGCGGCTGACGTGCAGCTAGCCGCGGGCGAAGTAGCGACCGCTGGCACGATCACGGTCACGGAGATTTAACGATGGCCCGATCGATCCGACAGCTCGCGCGTTTCATGCTGCCGTACTGGGCTCGCGACGACGAGGCCGGGGGCGCGCTGCACTACGCGCTAGCGTTGCTGATCGACGCCGATTTGTGGCGGTTGCGCCGCGGCGTCGAACAGCGTTTCCCTTCGCGCGCAGGCACGTCGGCGCTCGCGCTGATCGGTCGCGATCGGCTCATACCGCGCGGCCGTGACGAAACCGACGCGCACTATGCGGCGCGGCTGCGCGCGTGGCGCTACCCACGTGGGCACCGCGTGCGCGGTAGCGTGTTCGCGTTGCTCGAGCAGATCGCCGAGTACTTCGGCGGCGGGTTTCGCTTGTATGGCATCGACCGCAGCGGCAACCGGCGCGAGCGCGCAGCCGACGGATCGGAGTCTTACGCGCGCGGCGTGGCGTGGACATGGGATACCGGCGCGGCGTCGCGCTGGGCCCGACAGTGGATCGTGCTCGACGGCTCGACCTTGTTTGACGAGCAGCCGGACCTAGGCGACCCCGAGCTTTGGGGCGGTGCGTTCGGTGCGCCGGGCCATTGCGTCGGC
>Ga0209605_1002435_pt1 | contig 17986 bp, 11 predicted proteins | sample AD_UKC035_MetaG_FD_184408 | JGI IMG/M metagenome (GOLD analysis project Ga0209605, IMG submission 184408) | Active sludge microbial communities of municipal wastewater-treating anaerobic digesters from USA - AD_UKC035_MetaG (SPAdes) (version 2) | ecosystem: Engineered > Bioreactor > Anaerobic >...
ATTTTACAGCCGTCCGACCGGTCATTCCGGAACCGGCGGAGGCGCGGCGGCCAGATATTCAGCAAATGAAAGTTTGCTCCGCTTTTCGGTTGGCAGATCGGTTACGCTCATGAAGAGGATCAGCCGGCCCATTCCATAATATTTGACGGAGAAAGGTTTCATCAGCGCAAGGAAAAGACGGCATATCCAAACGGGGACATGCATAACAGAAGGGCTGCGCCCGTGATGGGCGAAACACCTTTCACAAATATCGTTCCAGCTTAAATCCTCGGGACCTCCCACGGAGATCATGCCCGCCCGGCCCGCCAGAAGATCATCCGCCATGATTTCTGCAAGCTCCCGGGCCCCCAGCGGTGTGGATACCGCCGTTCCCGGACCGACCAGATACATGACCCCCTTTCCCGCCATCTTCCCCATTTCCGCAAGATCAGAATAAAAACCCCCTGACCGGAAGATCGCCCAGGGGATTTTCGACTTCTTCAGCTCCTGCTCAAAAAGATACTTGGCCTTCAACAGCGGAGCCTTGTGACGGCCTTCGTCCACGCCGGCGGGCGAAATGAAACCGAATTTCTTCACCCCGCCTTTCTCGGCTTCTCGCAGCAGATTCACATTGCCCTCATAGTCCACATGCATGTGCGAAAGCCGCTTGTGCACGCGCGTGATTCCCACACAGGATATGACCATGTCCATGCCATTGCATATGCCCGTGATCTGTTCAGGCTTCGTCACGTCACACGCCCGCGTGGTCAGCCGCTCGTGCGCCATGCCCTCGAATTCACGTTCCGCATAGGCAATCGCCAGCACCTCGTGGTCCCGCGCAAGAAACGCGGTCACCAGATGCCGGCCCAGAACACCCCCCGCGCCGGCAATCAGGATGCGCATGACTATTTCTTCTCCTTCGGCGGATCGTACTGGATCACCCATTCGGTGGACGGAAGGCCCAGCTTCACCTCAAGCGGCTGGTCTGAAAGCTTTCCCTTTTCTTCTGCCGGCACGCCGCGGCAGATGATTTTATAGGCCTGACATTTATCCAGGCCGACCGCCTCAAGAAACGCGCCGGTCCGGACCATCATCGAGACGATGTTCACCAGTTTCCCGTTTTCAATGACCGGATAGCGCATGGCAATCAGTCGCGGCTGCACAAGGCTCCCGTGGCCCGGCTCGCTGAGCTGGGGCTCGGGCTTCTCGCGCATCATCTTCCAGAAATCGTCCAGCTGTTCGACCTTCTTCAGGTCGAAGCCCACTGCCAGAAAATTTCTTTTGAAGTAGCACTGACGAATCACGAAATTGGTATCCACCAGCGTGCCGCCAAAGAAACCGTCCGTTTTTTCCGCCATGGGCTTCATGTGTTCGCGAAAGGTATCCACTGTGGGCTCCGCTTCTGCCACCTTGGCCAGCCCATCAAACAAAGCGCCGAAATATTCCTTCACGTTTTTCTGCAGCATTTCCGGAGGCAGATCGGCCCGGCAGGCCGCCTGCAGGCCCAGTCCAAGCATCATTCCGGCAGCAATCAGTCTGATTCTCAATTCCATATTGACCTCTCGTATATTTATTGTTTCCACAGCTTGAAAATCGAAATATATCCCGAATGATGCGACACCTGTTCCCAGCGGTCGAAAGCCGAGGCGGCCAGCGCCTCGCGCAGACGGCCCCTGATGTTCTCCCTGATCTCATCCTGCTGAAAAAGAACGAAGCCCGACCATGCGCAGATCCGGCCCCAAAGGTTTGAGGGAACATCCACATCCACAATGACGGCCGCGCCGGCCGGCTTTAAAACCCGGTGCATCTCGTTCAGCGAACGGACCTTTAATCCATAATTCACATGATGAAAAAAGAATGTTGAAACCGCGCGGTCGAAGGATTCATCCGGGAAGGGAAGGTTCTCCGCCAGAGCGGCCGAAAATCCCACATTCGGAGCGGCCCGCGACTTCTTTTCCGCGACCGCTATCATTTTGGGGGCGGCATCCACACCGGCCGCCCTTCCGTTCCGGCCCAGCGCGGACGCGATTTCCAGTGTCAGCGTTCCCGTACCGCATCCCACATCAAGCACCGCCTCGGAACCGGCCAATTCCAGCAGCTGGATGGCGGCCTTGCGGTATTTCCGCTCAAGGCCAAAAGTCATCAGCGGGGAAAGCACATCATAAACAGCGGCCGCATGGTCCAGTGTGCGGCCCGAAGTCTCCAGCGGGTGCGCCTCATGCATACTGCAAATCCCCCAGATCCAGCATCGCCAGCATCCTGCGGGACATGGACTCGGCATGACGCCCGGGGATGCCAAGCCCCTCCTCTCCCAGCGCTGCAAGCGCTCCGCTCAAAAGCCCGAGGCCGCGGCGGACGGCCGGCAAAACCACCATCGGATGATTCTGATACAGCCGATCCCCCGCCTTCAGCCCGGCAGCGGCAAGCCGACGATACGGCTCCGGACAATCTCGAGCCATGACCGAGAGGCAGTAATTGTGCCGGCGCTCGACATAATCGCGCGCCATGTCCCGAACATCGTCGAGAAGCTGGCAGCCCAAACCGAAATCGAGCAGCGCGCCTTTGACTCGCTGCATTTTCGATGTGTCTATGGAGTCCTCCACAACCTCCGGGCCCAGAAATGGAATGTGGAAAAGCAGTCCCGTCTTCAGCCGGTGGATGGTGCGCAGCACATATTCGGGGTCAGGGCGGTCAGTTACCCCGCCCTCCTCCGATGCCTCCTGCGCCGCGCTGGGCAGGAGCACCTGCAGCGAGCGCCGGGAAAGCTCCCGGCCCTGATCCCCGCTGATCACGCCGGCCTGAACCGCCTCGTCAAGAATGCAGTTCATCACCCGGTCGGCGGCCATCAGGGAAACCACCTGCCTCATGACATGCGACACCCCGGGCAGGCGTACAGGGAGCACAATCTTGTCCTCGTTATCCAGAAGGTTGTCCGCGCTCGTAACCCAGATGCGGAACAGATGAATCAGCTGACCATATAGATGCCGCCGGGCCGGCGCAATATCCAGAAGCTGATACGCGGACTGAAACAGGGTGGAGAATATGTTCTTTCGGGCGCTGTAGAAGGAAATCGGAATGGATTCCAGGCTCGTCTGGAAATCGGGCTCAGTGCCCGGAGGTGTTTCGACCAGCGCGCGCGCGTGGTCATACACCGATGCAATGCTTCGGCGCTGCTCTTCCAGCGCGGTTCTCAGAATGCGTCCGCCGTTCCAAACCTTTTTCACTCATGCTCCGTTCTCCCCAGCATCCAACATTCTTCATGCTTTGCAGAATTTCAAGTCGGCCGGACATTTTTTCTGCAGTTCCCGGAGCTTCGCACAAAAAAAGTTCCAATGATTGGAAGTTTTTGGCGAAAAAGTTCCAGGCATTGGAAGTTTTTGGCGCAGGTTTTCCAGTGATTGGAACTTTTACACCAGGTCGCAGGCCTCGGGCGGCATCCAGTGGGCGTCCCGGCCCTCCCATTTCACATTGCACCCGATGGGATTGGTGACAGGCACACTGACCGGTTTTCCCGAAGTCAGTTCAGCCAGAGCCCGCTCAAGATCGTTAACGGTCATTTTTGATGTGTCGCGCGGGTTGTCCACGCCGCGACCGGTGTAGACCAGCCTGCGGGCCTTGTCGAACACAAAGAAATGCGGGGTGCGCAGCGCGCCATAGGCGCGGGCCACGTTCTGTGATTCGTCATGAAGATAGACCCACGGGAACTTCTGCTCGTTCATGCGGGCCACCATATGCTCGAAGTCATCTTCCGCATACGTGTTTCTGCTGTTGGAGTTGATGGCGACAAAGCGGACGCCGCAGTCCCGGAATTTCAAGGCCGTCGCACGGGTCACCTCGTCCGACCCCAGGACATAGGGACAGTGGTTGCAGGTGAAGAAGATCACCAGCCCTTCGGCATCTGAAAAACCGGCGAGTGAATATTTATTTCCGTCCGTGGCCGGCAGGCTGAAATCCGGCGCGGTCATTCCTGCTTCAAGTGTAAAGCCCATTGTACACGTCCTTTCCTTCAGTATTGCGCATAAAGATACTCGTTTTTCTCCATCCAGTCCGCGATTTTTTCCACAGCCGCCACAACATCATTATCAGAAATATCCAAATCCATCACGGGCAGGCATGATTTGGACACCAGATCGCGCATCAGTCCCTGCTCGCCGATGAACATCTTCAGATCATCGTACTGATCCGGTTTCCCCGAGACCTTGAGCCGCTCGCGCCGGGCGGCCTCAAAAGATTCCGGAGAACGGTTCAGAAACACGATCACGAACCCCACGGCCTTCAGCCGCTTCTCCAGCCACTGGAAATTCGGCGCCGCTCCGCGCGCCTGATGCTGGAAGGCCTGCGTGGATATGTGGAAACGGTCTATGATCCACGAATAATATTTCTGCAGCTCGAGAAGGCGCATCCACGCTTCATACGTTTCCATCGCCCTCTCTTCTTCCTCGGGCTCATAGTTGATCAGCCCCCTGCCCCACGGCCAGTTTGTGAACGCGCACCATTCGGCGGATATCAGCGGCGAGTGATAACGGTACCTGCGCGGCCCGACAATGCGCGGATGCTCGTTGAGTGTAAAGGCCACATCGGTTTTGAAGGTCAGGCGCGTGCCTTCAAGAATTATCTTGGGGCATAGTTTCCCGCCCATCAGTCTTTCTCGACCTCGATGCGGTAGATGCGGCGCATCAGATTGGAGACGCCGGTGTCGGTCCAGACCACATTGGATCCGGTTCCGGAAACCTCCGCGGCCCATGTCCAGGTGTCGCCCGGCGTTTCCGCGTGCCAGACGGTATAGGTCCGCCCGGTCACCGTTCCAAAAGCAATCCGCCAGTTTGCGCCCGCCTTCGTGCCCGCGGCGGAAAGAAGGCTGGCCGGGTTGTTCGGCTGCGTGCCCGCGATGTATTCAGCGTAGTTGTCAAACCGGTCTCCGTCGGCATCGCCGTCGGCCTGCGCATCAAGGTTCGTGAAATTGCCCCATTCCCACAGATCGTCCATGCCGTTGGCGTTCCAGTCGTATGCCACAATGATCTGCGTGGTGTTGGTGATCACGCTGTTGGTTTTGCCCTTCTGATCGTTTGCGATGAAGACAAACGCGTTGGTGGTGTTGAACCAGTTGGTCGCGGCCAGCCAGCTGAAGTTGGTGCCGCCGGAAACATTCAGGCCCGAAGGTGCAAACACATTGGTGGTCAGCAGCGGATCGCCGTCGGCATCCGAAACGGAAACCGAGAACACGGCATTCGAACCCAGCGGAACAATATACGGCCCCGAAGGGACAAAAATGATGACCGGGGCCGAGTTCGCACCCGTGTCCTCAACATCAAATTCCAGCGCGAAGGTGAAACTGTTTGTGCCCACCAGTTCGACCTGATGAGTCATGGCCTGGTTGCGCATGTTCACCGTGTCGAAATTCACGCCGGCGCCGGGATTGTCATCCACAGCCGCCGCATTGTAACCGGCGGTGTGGCCGGCATCGCCGTAGGCCACCACGGCCTTCACACGCTTTGCTCCGCGTTCGGACTGAAGGGCCAGGCGACCGCCGCTGACGGCCGGATCACTCAGAATCTGCTGGCCGTACAGCATCAGGCCTTCCGTGTCCGGCGAGAGCCCGTTGCGGACATAAAGGACCCCTCCGTTGAGCGTGCCGGAAACGGAATAGGCCACTTCCATCCGGTTGGTCTTTGGTCCAAGGGTCAGGGTCTTGGTGATCTTGCCGTCGGCGGAGGTGAGCCGCCAGCCGTTGGTCCAGTTGACGGCGGCGTACATCATGTTCACATAGTTGGTCGTGCCCGCCCACCAGTCCTTTAAACATGAAGTGCGGAAGGCCTCTACGCTTCCATTAGTCGCGACATTCGCCGTGCCTTCAAGTTCTGTTTCCGAACCGGAATACGCCATCGGGGTGCCGGCCACAGGGAACACGGACCCGGCGCTGTCGCGAGCAAAGGCCATGATCATGCGGCCGCCTGTGCGCTCCATGATGAACATCACCCGGCCGTTGTACAGCAGACACTCGGTTTCGCCATCCAGGTCAACATCCTCCAGGGCCGCTGTCGTGTTCGTGAGGCCGGCGGCCGCAGCGGCCCACTGGTCCACCCGCCCGTACACCGCGGCCATGCGCGTCTGCGACTGGGCGTTCTTCGCGAACCCGATCAGACTGTTGTAGGTGGTGTCGGGATATATGAAATCGCCCGTGCTGAAACGCCGCAGATCATTGTTGTCCTCTTCGTGGAACGCGGTTTCAAAAACAGATGCGTGGATGGCCGCGCGCGCCAGCCTCGCAAGGCTGTCGTCGGAAACGGATTTCACCTTCTCCCATGCGCTGGACACAATGCCGTTGTAATAAAGCATGCCATAGGCCGCCGGAAGATTTGTTCCGGGGCGGATTTCAAACACCTTATTCTGAAGGCCCTCCTCCTGAGCGGAGCCGACATACCAGTTGTCGTAGTTGTTCTGCGTGGCGTGCTGCACCCATATATGACCTGTTTTCGGCGGGGTGGACGCGCCGCGGTCAAGGTGCCCCCAGTAGTCGCCGCCGCCGTCGCCGGTGATGTCAATCCGGCCCGCGGCGATGTCCTCCAGCGCCACCAGTTGAATCCACGGATGGTTGGCCAGCCAGCGGATGTTGCGGTCATAGGCATCGGCCTGCGCGCTGTTTCCGAAATCCTCCCAGTTGCTGAGGATCGTGGCCACCTGGTCCTGCGTGTCGCTGCGGGCGCGGCGGTTGAGCATTTCCCGCAGCGGAATGCTGAGCCCGCCGTCGGTGTTGACAAACCGGTAGTCGCCGGCGCTGTTGTTGATCACAAAACAGTAGACGCCGTTAATCTTGTTGATGCGGTAGCCGTCGTCGCTCAAAGCGGGTGTGCGGCCAATCCAGTTCCACATGTGCGTGTTCTGGTCAATCAGCGTGAAGCGGTATCCCATGTTGGTGATTTTTCCAAGCACATCGGCATCCAGCACGCGCTCGGGCGGCCAAAACACCGTGCTGTCACTGTTCGTGAAGCTGTAGATGGTCTTCAGATGGTCGCGAGCCAGTTCGGCATTGTCGTTGTTAAATTCCGGCGTGAAATACGGCAGGATATGATCCGAAAATGTGCTGCCCAGAAGCTTGACCGTGTTCGTCAGGATCATGGAGCGGATCCGTTCATTCAGGGCCGGACCGTCCAGCCAGGGCTTGCCCGCGTTTGTGTCCGCGCGCGCCCACTGGATGGCCGAGGCCAGCGTGGGGGTGACATGCAGGTTCAGGGGCTGATCAAAGACATCGTGAATTTCCAGCGCGCGGTGATAACCCGCGCCGGATCCATCATTAATCAGATTCTGAATTTCGCTGCCCGGGGTGATGTGCTGATTGCCATGCACCAGCATGGCCACTTTTGCGGCCTTTCCGTAATCATTCGCGGCATTCCGGCCCACCCAGCTGTACAGTTTTCCGTTCAGCTGGATGTTTCCCTGATCACGCCAGTAGTCAGAGCAGACCCAGTCATCCGTAATGGAATCGCGCAGGTCGTTGCGGCCGCCGATGTCGCCCGGCCCGACAGGGCTGTTCTGCGTTCCGTCCTTCATCGTGAAGACCTGATAGTTGAGCTGACCGGGATTCAGTCCGTTCCAGCCCGCATCCAGCAGCGCCTGGCGGCTGATCGAAAATTCAACCGCATCGAGTTCGGAATTAAAATAGGCCTGGCCGAATCCGTTTGCCGTGTTCTGGTCGCGGCCGACCACGCCATACGGCGACAGGTCATCCAGCGCCGACACGGAATTATTGGCACGCTGCGTGTCCACATAAACCCGGCCGTTGTTGCCGCCATACACGGCGACGGCGGCCTCCCACTTCATTTCAGTCACCATGTCGGCCGAATCCGGCAGGCTGGCTTCACCGACGCCCGGGCTGTTCATGTCTATGATGACATACAGATCAAGATAGCCGTCCTCGGCCATCGGCTGCAGGTCAAGCAGGTCAATGCGGAAATGGAACAGGCCATCACCGCCGGAACCGGCCGACCCGCCGTCATGCGCGTAAAACGCGACGATATCGCGTGATGTGTCAAACCCGTCCCATGCGCGGTAAATATCCACGGCCTGGCTTCCACCGTTGTTGTAGTCATCCAGCGCAATCAAATCATCCGCCGACCAGTCGCTGAACTCCTGATAGTTGGTTGCACCATTGATCACTCCGATGGCCGGGCCGCGGCCAATGGTAATGGATCCTTCGGGCGGAGGAACGCCGGTATCCGCCCAGCGCGGATTGGTCCCGTTGACCAGTTCTGTCGCATTGTCAAAGCCGTCTCCGTCCGGATCGCCGGCGGCGCCGTTTTCGGCATCGCCATCCGATCCGGAGGCTGTTCGCAGGCTGTCCGTTCCGTTGTCCAGCGGATCGAGATTGTACTGCGACTCCCAGCCATCGGGAAGCCCGTCGCCGTCGGTGTCGGCCTTCAGCGGATCGGTTTCGGTCCACGCCTCGCCGGCATTGTAAATTCGGTTGGAGTTGCTGTCGCCCGCGATCCGTCCGTTGAAATCCCTGTCCTCGCCGTATCCGTCACTCAGTCCATCGCCGTCTGTGTCGGAGTTGCCGGGATCGGTCTCGGTCCAGGTTTCTCCGGTGTCCATTTCGCCATTGGGCCACGAACGGCCAAGCGACGGTGGTGATGCGGGATCAATTATCTCACCGTCACCGTCCACCCATCCGTTGCGGTTGGCATCCTCGATACCGTCGGGCAGACCGTCCCCGTCGGTGTCGGGATTTGCCGGATCAGTCATTGATCCATAGAGCTGCTTCGCGCGATCGCCGCCCTCACTCTGGCTGTTCACGCCGGGAACCTTGCCGTAATTGTCGAGCGTGTTGTAGAAGGGCGGATCGTAGTCGGAGCAGAAGTTCTTCCATCCGTCGCCGTTGGTGTCGGCATTGGTGTCTGTGTTGGAAGAGGGATTTCTCCAACCGCATTCCAGGCCATCAGGAAGCCCGTCCCCGTCGCTGTCGGGACTCTGCGGGAGGGATCGTCCGTAGGCGAAGTGAACATGAACCTCGCCGTTGTCCCAGGTCTCGGGATTGGGCTCGGGATCTGTCTCGCGGGCATTCGGAAGAGGAACAGACGTTGCCTCGTTCACATCGTTTAGTCCGTCATCATCGTCATCAAGATCATTGGTGTTTGAATTGACCCATTCACGCTTAACGACCGTCGCATTGCGCAGCGCGGAATTCGAAACTCCGCCGGCAGTGGAAACTGTGGCCAGCAGACCGTACTGTCCGGCCAGGAGATTCGTCCACAGGCACTCCCAGAGAATTGAACTGCCCGAGTTGGTGCTGGACAGGGAACTGACCCCTCCGCCCTGCGCAAGATATCCGTCGGGGGCATAAGTGAACGACAGCGAGACCGACGCCGCGTTGGTCCCGGTTTCGATGCGAACAGTGGTGCGGCGCTGCTCATTGGAGGGATTCTGCACATCCGGAATGATGATCTGGTGGGGCCTGCCGTCCGGCCCGTACTCGGGCGGCTCGGTTATCGCGATGTATGGTGCCTCTGCGGCCGGAGTCGCCCTGACCAGACGATTGGCAACGAGGTCCGGCAGGCTGTCGCGGTCAAAGGTGACTTCAATGCCGTGCAGCCAGTCGGTCACTCCGTTGTAGAGATTCCCCAGCGGCATGGAGAGCGCATGATACTGATCCGTTTCATTCCAGTGAATGGAATAGGTGTCGCGGCTTTGCGCCACGCCGCCGTCAGTCTTTCCGGATTCGCTGCTCTGGATTTTAATCAGGAACCGGTCAATGAGGTCATTGGAGCTGAGCCCGTCGGCCAGGGCCTTTGTGAAATACGCCTTCATGACATAGCCTTCGCCGACATAGTCGCCGTTCTGCTGCGGCCACGCAATGAACATGCGGACATCCGGCCCCCAGGTGTAAACCGTGCGCTGAAGGGTGGTGAAGTGACCCGTGGCATCCGTGTGATTGGTAAACGCCGGACGCGCAACAGACGACAGCTCGCGCAGGCGGACCTTAATGGTCGCGTTGCTCCCGCCGGAAGGGATGTTGTTGTAGTTGAAGCGCCATTCCTTCGGATACACCGTGGACATGTCGGACGGCGTTGCGGCATAGGCCCGCACCCAGGTCTCGCCGATATTGCTGTTCCAGACTCCGTTTCCGTTGATGTCCACAAAGGCTTCGCCGGTGTCATAGGACCCGCTGGCATTGCCGTCGGTATAGGGTTCAAATCCGCTGCCGTTGCCGTTGGCGACCCCGGTCACAACGTCGTCGTTATTGGTATCCCAGTCGGCAATATTGAACCAGACCTCCGTCACGGTGGGATCGGTGCGGACCACCACGCCGTACTGCTGGCCGCCGACCGAATCGCCGTTGTTCGCCGGATACTGAATGAAACCGGTCGGGCACATGGCGTCATAATAAAAGGTCTGTTTGAAGGTGTTGTAAAGGGCCGCGCGATTGTCGCGCTCCAGAAACGCGCGGGCGCTGATCATGTGGAAGCCCTCAACAAGGCCCGTGCGCATCGTGCCGTAGTCGGCATGAACCCGATGAGACACTTTCGACGGGCTGAAATTGGTGACCTGCCAGGTTCCCATACGCGTGGTTTTGAGCGCGACGGCATTGGCGTCAGCGGGCCAGACGATATTCCACGGCGCATAGGTTCCGCCGTCCTGCTGGCGGTAACCCCCGATCTTGTAGCGGAAAACGGTGTTGGACGACATGGCGGGCACCGTCACCTTCCACCAGTCCTTGCTGTCGCCGGAATCAGAATGATCAAACGAAAACTGGATCGTCCTGGTATTTCCCGCGCCCATGCCGCCAGCGCCCTCGGGCCATGTCGCGCCGTCGGTCGTGTAATACAGACAGACATGATTAATGTTGTTCGGATCTCCGGTCTTCACCCAGATTGTGAGATTGGATCCTGCGGCCTGTGCGGGTGCGGGCGAAAAATGCAGCGCTCCCTGATCGGTGGTGGCCGATGGGCTGTGCCAGACAAAAAACGCGGTCTCGCTGTTATTCCCGTCGTTCACGCCATCGCTGGGATTTATGGTCATGCTTCCCGAGCCGATCGTGCAGTGATAAGTTTCCGCGCCGGCGGAGCCGATCTTGTTGCTGGCCGAATTGACCGCCGCGAATTTTTCCCTGTGCACGCGGCTCACAAAAGAAGGCTGCTCGTAACCCACAAAAATGTCATCCGAGAGCGCCGGCGGGTTGTCGCGCGGATCTCCGCCGGCGTGATTCGCGCCGTTGAGATCCATGCCGCCGTCGAGCTTCAGCAGGACATTGGCCGCTGAACCGTCCACATGCGCGACAAAGTTTACATTGGTCGGCGATGTGATGCGCGGCACGGTCATCGTATAGGCATAATCCGTGCTGTTGGTGTCCGGCAGGCTGTAGGGATTGAAATTGGCATCGCCATCAGGGCCGTCCTTGCGGGTATAGGAAAGCGTGCCCGCCTGCGCACCGTTCTGGTAAATCGTCACCGGGCTTCCGCCGAAACAGGTCCACATTGAAGAAGGATCTGGATTCTTCCATGAGAATGCGAAATATCCGCCGGCGGGGACGATGACACTGTCTAAATCAGATGCCCAGGTGTAGAACCCGCCGCCATAGGATGAGTAGTTGTAGAGATACGCATTATCCCCCATCGGAGTGTGGCTGTAGCTGATGTTGTTCCGAATGTCGCGGGCCTGGCCTGAAGAATAATTATCGTTCAGCATGAAGAGCATGCAGACCTTGTCGCCGTCGGTGCTTCCGCCCTGCCGCCAGTCGAGGCGCTCATAGGCCACATAGTCGGCATCCGACCAGACGCCCTTCTGGTAGCCGCGGGCGAACTGCTCGTGGATGTAAAGCAGATTTGGAACGCGCACATCGCCCCACTGGCCGAGGAACGATGTGTTGGCATGGCGCGGGAACGCACCCCCGCTTTCGCCGAGCGTCTCGGCATGATGGTTGCCGTCGGTGTAGAGCAGCCCGAGCCCCGCACGCGTGAAATAAAACGCATGCTGCAGTTCGCGGCGCGCGGCGTAGTCGTTGTCGTGGCTCTGAGCATGCATCACGCCGGTGTCGGGGCTGAAGCCGCCTGCGCCGGGCGAATCGTAGCCGTTCAGTCCGTTCCACATGCTTCCGAGGCGGTTGTTCAGCTCGTTGCGGAGCGGGTTGTCCACGAGGCGCATGCCGCGACCGAGATAGTCTCCGTAACCGGGCGGCTCGCCGAGGTGTTCACCGAACATCATCGCGTCGTCGCGCGGAGCCTCGGTGTTGAAAACCGTGTCGCGGTGATTATCCCAGTCGCTGAATCCGCGGGTGATGTTGAACTGGACCTGGGCGCCTCCGCAGTACCCCGCATCGCTGGTGTCGCTTCCGTATTCGCCGAAGAAATAGGCCGGCACATGTTTCACGGCATCGAGGCGGAGGCCGTCGGCTTTGGTGCGGTCCAGCAGCCAGCGCGCCGCGCGGATCAGGTAGGCGCCGACATCCTCCGACACCGGATTGCCCATATTGTATTTGCCGTCTCCATACCCGTAGGCCGTCGTGTTCCAGCCGGGTCGGGTCGGATCAAGCCCGGTGTCGGTGAAGGGCTCGCTGGCTTCGCCGGAGTCGTGCTGGCCATTGGCGTTGGTGTCGGTCCAGTCAAAACGGCCGTTGCCGTTGGTGTCCGTATAGGGCTCTTTATCGGCAAAGGTGTAAACATTCCAAGTATATTCACCATAGCCCACGCTGATCGGCAGATCCGTGTCATAATAATACTCGGGGTTGTTCGGCTGGCGGACAAAGCTGATTTTTGGATGGTCGTCGCCCTCGTTCGGCCCGAAGTTGTCGTTGGGCGTTTCATGAGCAATATCAATCAGGTCGGCGAGTCCAAGGTTCATGACCTGCCAGGCGCTGTTCCAGTCGCGGCAGTTGTCCCATTTGCGGTAGAAGCCGTCTTCAGTCACGCGCAGGTGGAAATCCTCAGGCACCATGCCGGGATAGATATCAATGGGGGTATTCTCATTGTATCCTGGAATATCAAATGCCCGATGGTTCATGATGTTGTCGAAATAGATGCGGATGCCGAAGCGGTGCGCGGTCTCGACGAGGTTCAAAAGTTCGGCTTCCGTGCCGTAGCGCGTGCGGACACTTCCGCGCTGGTCGTTGCCGCCAAGGTCAAACGGATCCCACAGGTCATAACCGACAGAGAGGCCGCCGCTGCCTTTTGTGGGCGGCGGAAGCCAGAGGGCGGTATATCCGGCTTCGGCCAGCTCCGGAATGCGGGCGGTGATTTCCTCCCAGCTTGTGTTGAAATACTGCAACATGGTTTCGCCGAAAGACACGGCGCACATCACAAAAGAAACCAGCATGAAGGCCCAAAGAGTTTTTTTCATCACACCACCCTGACCAGGCACAATTCGACCACCGCATCACCCATGTAAAACGTTTTACCCGGAGGCGCGGCCGTTGTACAGCTTCATTGTCATAAAATACTCTCCGGGCTGCGGGCCTTCAAGCTGGAAGGCCCGAATTTCGGGCTTTTCAGCGGTACTGCCGGCTCCAGGCGCCGAGATGATGATTGCGAGCCGAGCGCTCCAGCTTGCGCAGACGGTCAAACATCTTGTTGGCATCCGTTCCGTCCGGATGCCTGGTCGATGCCCCGTAAACCCGCACCAGCCCGCTGGCGGCGAGCAGTTCGCCCAGATCTTCCCCGCTGTGCGTAGTGACAAAAGCAAAATATCGCTTCCCGGATCCGCCCTTGGCATCTTTCCATTGGGTATATATCGTGAAGGGACGCGCAAGCTGGTTTTTCGTGAAATGCTTGGCTTCTTTTCCCACCTTAAGGGCATCTTTTGAATCAATCTTCCAGTAGTCCGCCTGTTCATTCAGACGCTGCGGAAACTCTTCGTTGGTTTCGGCGCTGTCCACGAAATAAAGGCGAAAATAAAGTGAACGGCCCTGATATTTGACATGAAAACTGTCCCCGTCGTTGCTGAAATTGTCTTCCAGCGTGCAGTTTTTCATGACGGTCCACTCCTGTGCTGCCGCCAGATAAACTCCGGCCAGCTGAAAAACCAGAAGCCATTTGAGATGTTTCTTCATGTCACGCTCCCTGCAGAGTGAATCACTGCAGCCATATTACAGAATCTGCGCACCTGTTGTCACTCAGATCGTTTCTTTTTTGCGATACACCATCCCCTGAAAACCGGCGACCAGATCCCCGGTTTCGTCCCGCACGGGAATATCATAGGTCGCGAGTTTAGCGTTGCGAGAGGTCTCCCGGGCCTCGGCCGTCAGCACACCGCTCTTCACCGCCTTCATGAATGATATGCTGACGTTGATACCCACGGCCAGCGTCCCGTAAGCATTAGACGCCGCCGCAAAAGTGAAATCCGCGAGGACGAAAATGGCCGCGCCGTGGACCATCCCCGCTCCGTTCAGATGTTTCTCGCCAACGGTCAGGGATGCTTTCGCCCGGCCGGGTCCAACGTCCAGCAGTTCAACCCCCGCAAGCCGCGCGAAACGATCGTTAGCCAGGAATTCTCGTATTTTGTCCATGCAATCTGCTGAAATATCATCTTCCAGACAGGCGGCCAAAACTTTTCTTCCCGAATTTATGCGGTTTGTGGCCGGATCCGCCCGGATGCCGGCGGTCGCGCGGAGACTGCTGCCGAGCATGCCCGCCGGCGCGGAGCCGACCCTGCTGGCCGCGCGGTTCAGGCCTCGCGGCCTCGCCGGTCGCATAACGGGCCGTCTCGGAATGCCATGCGTGATTCATTTCTTCCGGGATTTTCTTGCGGATCAGCTTCTCTATGCCGCGCAGCCAGTCGCGCTCGCGGGCGGAGCAGAACGAGATGGCGTCGCCGTCCGCACCCGCCCGGGCGGTGCGGCCAATGCGGTGAATGTAGGTTTCAGGCTCCTCGGGCAGATCATAGTTCACCACATGCGTGATGCTGTCCACGTCCAGCCCGCGGGCGGCGATGTCCGTCGCCACCAGCGCGCGCACCCGGTCCGTCTTGAATCCGTGCAGCGCCTTCGTGCGGTCCGTCTGCGACTTGTTGCCGTGAATGGCGCTGGCGGCAATATCCGCCGCGCGGAGCTTCTTGACCACCTTGTCCGCGCCGTGCTTTGTACGGGTGAAGATGAGAACCTTGTCCATGTTGTGGCCGGCGATAATATCCACCAGAAGAGCATCCTTGTTACCCTTGTCCACAAACATCATCTTCTGCGCGATGCGCTCAACCGTCGGACGCTCGGGGTCAATCGTGATTTCCACCGGATTGTGCAGCAAATCCTTTGCAAGCTCTGCAACCACCGGCGGCATCGTGGCGGAGAAAAAGAGCGAATGTCTTTTCCTGGGCAGGGCGGCAATCACCCGGCGCACGGCCGGAATGAAGCCCATATCCAGCATGCGGTCGGCCTCATCGAGGATGAATATCTCAATGCCGTCGAGCTTGACGTGCCCCTGCTCCATCAGGTCCAGCAGGCGGCCGGGCGTGGCCACCACCACATCCACCCCGCGGCGCAGCGCCTGAACCTGCGGGTTCTGGCCGACCCCGCCGAACACCACCGTGTGCGAAATCTTCAGATGGCGCCCATAAGTCCTGATGCTGTCGCCGATCTGGGCGGCCAGTTCGCGCGTCGGGGTGAGGATCAGCGCGCGCGGGCGCCTGCTGACTGGATGCTTGTGGCTGTTCGTGAGCTCCTGCAGAAGCGGAAGCGTGAAGGCGGCCGTCTTGCCGGTGCCCGTCTGCGCGCATCCGAGCAGGTCACGGCCCTCCACGAGATGCGGGATCGCCTGCTGCTGGATGGGGGTGGGCACGGTGTAACCCTCTTCGGCCACCGCGCGCTGAATCGGCTCGATCAGAGCCGAGAATACATTGCATGATTTCATTTCTCTTCTTTTCCGTCCGGTAATTTTTCAAACCATTTCTGCCTGCCGGACGTGGAGGAAAAGAAAATGCCGCGCGAACGCGGACGCGGGTTCTTCCTGAACCAATGTGCGTGCGGAAGATACGCGGACGGCGGCCCGGTGTCAAACACAGCTTCAGATTCTGTCAGGAGAGGAGATTCCCAGCAGAGCGAGGCCCGTGCGCAGGGTGCGCGCCACGAGATCGCAGAGACGGATGCGGCTTTCGCGAACACCGTCCTGCGCCTTAAGGAATGGAACATTCTGATAAAACGCGCTGTAGATCTGTGACAGGTCATAAAGATAATCCGCAAGGTAGTTCGGGCGGCAGGCATTGGTCGCCGTGACCAGCACATCGCCGAACCTTGTGAGCAGGATGGACAGCCGGCGCTCAACCTCTTCGCCAAGAACGATCGGATAATCCAGGAAATTCCTGCCGGGGAACTGCTCATGGTATTTGTCGCGCACGCTGGCGATGCGGGCATAGGCGTACTGCAGATACGGCGCGGAGTTGCCTTCAAGCGACAGGGCCTTTTCCCATGTGAAGGTTACAAGGCTCTGCGGATTCTGGCTCAGGTCGGCATATTTCACGGCCCCGATGCCCACGGCCTCCGCAACCAGCTCCTGATTCTCTTCCGGCATATCGGGACTCGCCGCGCGCACCATTTCGCGCGCGCGCGACACCGCCTCGTCCAGAAGCCGCTCCAGCTTGATCACATTGCCCTCGCGCGTCGAGAAGGTGGCATCGGGCAGGCGCATCAGGCCGAACCACACATGCTCAAGCTTCACCTTGAAGCCAAGTTTCGCGGCGATCGCAAAAAACTGCCGGAAGTGGAGCTGCTGCCGCTCGTCGGTGACATAGACAATGCGGTCGGGATTGAACTCCTCTACACGGGAGATCACGGTAGCGAGGTCGGTGGTGGTGTAGTTGTAACCGCCGTCGCTTTTCCGGACAATGCTGAGCGGAAGGCCTTCGGCGTCCAGCTTCACGACTCCCGCGCCCTCGCTCTCCTCGTAGAGGTTCTTCTCCTTCAAAAGCGAAATCACGCCGGCAAGACGGTCGCGGTACCAGCTTTCACCGCGTTCGATGTCAAACGAAACGCCGAGCCGTTTGTAAGTCCGGTCGAACTCCTGTTTGCTGAGGCGGATGAACTCCTCCCAGAGAGCAAGGTTGTCCGGATCGCCGGCCTGCAGCTTGACGAGTTCAGCTCGGGCCTGGTTCAGCCATTCCTCGTCCTCTTTGGACCGCTCATAGCTGACACGGTATACCCGCTCCAGCTCCTCAACCGGAGCATTCGCCAGCGCCTCTCTGTCGAGAAAATGCCGGTAGCCCATGATAATGATGCCGAACTGAGTGCCCCAGTCGCCCAGATGGTTGTCGGCGATAACGTCATAGCCCATGAAGCGGTGCAGGCGGTCGAGCGCATTGCCGATCACCGTGGAGCGGATATGGCCGATGTGCATCGGCTTGGCCACATTGGGGCTCGAATAATCCATCACCACGCGATGTCCCCGGCCGGGTTCAGGCACGCCCAGGCGTTCATCCGCCTCCATCTCCATCAGCTCCCGGGCGAGTGACGCATCATCAAGATAAAAATTCACGAAGCCGGGGCCGGCAATCTCAAGGCGCGCAACACCCTCGGGCGGGGGAACAGAACCAACCAGCGCCCCGGCGACATCCCTGGGTTTCTTCCCGGCCCGTGGCGCGAGTTTCATGGCGGCATTCCACTGGAAATCACCAAACTGAGGGTTCGCCGTCGGCTGAACCTGCATCTCGACGGATGCGAAATCCATGTCGGGAAAGACCGCCCGAAGACGGCCGGTCATCCAGTCGGTCAGCCGCTGCTGCAGGGATAAGCGCTTGTTTTTCATCACGTTATGTTGTCCGGATAAATCATCAGAATTCAGGAGCGGGATTTTACACAAGAGGCCCCAAAAGGGAACAAATAAAAATAATTGATTTCACCCTTGCATTGGCAGGGGGGAGTTGTATTCTCGCCGCGGTCAAACGGTTTTACACGTTGATTCGAGGTAATTACGTTAAATTGAACAGAAGGGGTGCAGTATGCCAATCATGAAGAAAAAAACCGGTGCGCGGAAAGCGCCCGCAGTGAAAAAAGCAGCAGTGAAAAAAGCGGCGCCGAAAAAGAAAGCGGCGGCCGCGA
>Ga0209605_1002437_pt1 | contig 17963 bp, 18 predicted proteins | sample AD_UKC035_MetaG_FD_184408 | JGI IMG/M metagenome (GOLD analysis project Ga0209605, IMG submission 184408) | Active sludge microbial communities of municipal wastewater-treating anaerobic digesters from USA - AD_UKC035_MetaG (SPAdes) (version 2) | ecosystem: Engineered > Bioreactor > Anaerobic >...
ATAACCGATTTTAATACCTGAAGCACATAAATATTGAATCAATTGAGCTTCATGAACAGGAATTATCTTTGAACAAGCTTTCAATTCAATTATAACTTTATTTTCAACTATTATGTCAATCTTATAGTCACCAATTAATATATTTTTATAATGAACTTGCACTGGGACTTGAGATTCAGCTTTCAAACCATTTTTCGCTAACTCCACTAATAGAGCTCTCTCATATAGTTTCTCCATATACCCTGAACCAAGTGTTTTGTGTACCTGTATAGCACAACCAATAATCTTATAACTTAATTCCTTTTCATAAATCTCATTAACCATATCGTACTATTTCTTTAACCTTTCTAAAATTTTCAGTGTTCTCAGTGCTCTCAGTGTCCTCAGTGTCCTCAGTGTCCTCAGTGTCCTCAGTGTCCTCAGTATCCTCAGTGTCCTCAGTGTTCACTAAGCTCATCCTGGATATATTTAAGTGTCAGCAGTTTCTCTTTCACCTCTTCTACATTCAGCCGATATGTATTTTCCGAAGTATATTCCCCTACTTCTGCTACCTTTGCTTCCCCATTGCTAAAATATTTATCATAATTAAGGTCTCTGACATCTGCTGGAATACGATAATAACCCGGAAGGTCAATTGCCTTTGCCATTTCTTCTCTATTTACTAAGGTTTCATGTTTCTTTTCCCCATGCCTGGTGCCAATTATCTTTATCTCTGTCTTTGCTTCAAATAATTCTATCAATGCCTGAGCCAGGTCTTGAATAGTAGAGGCAGGTGACTTTTGCACAAAAATATCTCCCTGAACACCATTTTGATAAGCATAAATAACAAGTTCCACTGCCTCTTCAAGAGACATTAAATAGCGTGTCATATCCGGGTCTGTAATAGTAATCGGTTTTCCTGCCTTTATTTGTTCTACAAATAGGGGTATAACAGAACCTCTAGAAGCCATCACATTGCCATACCTTGTTCCACAAAGCACTGTTCCATTTTCCGGTTGCTGTCTGGAATAGGCAATCATAACTTTTTCCATCAATGCCTTAGACATCCCCATTGCATTTATAGGATAAACAGCTTTATCTGTAGAAAGGACAATTAACTTCTTGGCATTATTGGTAATAGCAGCTCTAATTACATTTTCAGCTCCTAATACATTGGTCTTAACTGCCTGAACCGGAAAAAATTCACAAGAAGGAACCTGTTTTAAAGCTGCAGCATGAAAAACATAATCCACACCCACCATAGCATTAGCCACACTATCATAATCCCTTACATCCCCAATATGAAATTTGATTTTGGGGTTATTATACAATTTTCGCATATCATCCTGTTTTTTTTCATCCCGACTGAAAATGCGAATCTCTTTAACACTAGTATTTAAAAACCGTCTCAAAACAGCGTTCCCGAAAGAACCTGTCCCACCAGTAATAATAATTACTTTATCTTTAAACATACATATTCCTTAAAAATTTATATATTGCCTTGTCATTAAATTATCATTCTTAGATTTTATAATTTTTACTTTTGATCCAAGTAATTTATATAATCTTCTTCATATTTTATAATTTTATATATTCTCAGTGATCTCAGTGTCCTCAGTGTCTATATTTTTTCGGTGTTCTCGGTGCTATCGGTGGCTTTATTTAAATCTATTAAAATCAAAATCCTTTGCCTTAACCTCTTTAACAGATGCAGGATAATTTTCTACCAACCAAATAAGAAAAGCAGAAACATCAATTTTATCAGAAAGCATTTTTTCTCTTTTCACTAAATAATCCTCTCTAACATTTTCTTTCAAGGAAATTTCTTCAGCTTTTTTTATTGCTGCAATTTGATCACTCTCTGATTCTGAGTATGTAAAAAGCAAACCATAATTAGCCTGATCATCAATACAGCCAAAATGCTTATTATTAATAAATATAGCTGGTATTCCCAAAACTGCGCATTCTGAAGCCATTGTTCCACTTTCTCCAATAAAAAAATGAGCAAAAGCTAAAGCATTATGCATTTGTTCAGGAGGAATTTTAATCTGATAATTTTTCAACTCATCTGGTAATTCAGTTTCTGATGATATAAAAACTCGTAAGTGTTTAGATAATGTATTAACTAATTTGATTTTATTTTCATAAGAAATACCCTTATGACCTATATCATGAGAAGCCTGCCAGGCAACAAATCTCACAATTGCATATTTTTCACTTTTTTTCACTCCTAAAATGTCTAAGACACTTTCATCAGGAGTAAATACATTTGGATGTAAATAAGCAAGTTCATGATAACCAGGATATTTAATCTCTTTTTTGCCTAAAGAAGGATGAGGATAATCACCAGTAAGAACTACATCCGTAAAAAGCATACAAGGTTTTACCTGTTCCATATTGAAAGTATCTTCCAAAGCAATATGCGGTTTGTGCACAATAAATGAAGCAAAAGCGGCTATAGTTGACCCATGGCTAAAAAAAAGATCCGGTTTAAACTGGATGGCAGTATTAAGCATTTGCCATTCATTCTTTATCAGGCCAAAGATTTTACCTAAAATTCCACTATAGTGCTTACCAAAATTAACATAAATAAAACCATAGACCTTCATTAACTGTAGAATACACTCTCTATCTCTACAAGTAAAAAGTACTTTATGCCCATTTTCCTGCATTCTCCAAGCAAAATTTTTGAATAAGTGAATATGGGCTGGGTGGCCAATATCTATTAAAATTCGCATATTTTTAACCCACTTGTTAAAAACCTAATCCCATATCTACTGAGAAATTTTCTTAAGGTATTAAAGTCCCTTCTATTTATTCCAAAATTATAACATTTACCTTCTTCAATATTGAAAACAGCATAAGTAAAACCTGATTTTATGGGAGTTCTTCCCTTTAATATGATATAGGTGATATTATTTTGAAGCTTAATTTCTTTACTATAATTAGATATTGTTACTTTAAGTGCAGGTCGTTTGTCAATAAATTGGATATAATCCTGATATTCTGAAATTATCATGTCTAATAAATCAAGTTTCTGAACTGTATCTATATTTTTAACAAACTGATCCTTCGTCCTTTTTACTTTTGCTGGTAAGCCTGCTGCAAGAGCACCTTCCGGTATATCAGAATTTATATAAGAGCCAAAAGCACAGATAGCATCATCACCAATAGTAACTCCAGGAGCAACAAATACACTATAAGTTAGCTCTACTCGTCTCCCTATATTAACATTATCATAAACGACACTATATCCATCTAATATGGACTTATAAGATGAATGAGTAAAAATATTACATTGAGGCCCAACACCTGTTCCATCACCAATAGTAACCTTCCGAGAGCAATCAATCGTAACAAAAGGAAAAATATGCACTAAATCTCCTACAAATAATTCAGAATATTTATTTATATGCCCACTTCTAATAATGACACAATTACTAATTTTTGTGTCATTGCCAATATAGACCTTCGGAACACTTATAAAAGAGAATGGTGAAATTAAACTATATTTGCCGATATAAAAATCATTTGCATTAATATATGTAAAAGGTGCTATTTTGCTTCCTTCAGCAAATACAGCATTAGCTTTTATATCTATAATGGAAAGGAAACCAAGAGAAACATCATGCGCAATTTGGTATCCCAATAATGAATATAATATCCTCTTTATTTTACTTGGAAATAAGGATATTAACAATAACATCAAGTTTTTCATAGTAAAATATAAATTTTAATTACAGGTTGGGATATACACACAGGGGTCATAATGATTCCTAACCTCAGAATAAACAACCTTATGTTTTATTATCTTTGAGTATTCTGATAGAAGAAAATCAATTGCTTCTATTTCATTAAAAATTGGAGCTTGCATTATTACTGCTCTTTTACTTAAACTGGATAAAAAACCAGGTTTTACTGTTTCAATAACCCCGGTCAGCATTGCTTTAATTTGTCTTTGATCATCAACTGCATAATAAGCAAATGGTTCATAGTTAGGGGTTTCCCTATAAACTTCAAACATATAAGGAGTATGAAAGATTGTTCCATAAGGATGCTTATTCAAATAGGATAAGCATTGTTCGCTTGATATTCCTTTGTTTGTAAGCAGTTTCCATTGCATAAATTCTATACTCTCAATAATGAATGTCTATCAAAAAAACAATATATAATTCCCTTAGATGTTCGTATTATAAAATAGGATGTTAATTTCATGACATTAAACCTTTGTAATTCTTTTCCTCTTTCTGCATTTTGTCTTGTTTCATATATCTTTTATGCACTTATTTAGATATTCCCACCCGAAGCAGTGTTATTTAAGCAGGAGCATTCTTTTATAATCTTATTACATTTCTTTAACAATCCTCTAACGAGATTAGAGAAGTGTTATATAGTCGTTAGAGGATTATTAGACAATCAGCTAAGTAACAAGCAATTATATTTAAAACCACTATAGCCAAAACATAACTTAAATAAAAGCTAATTTTAGTAATTTATATAAATCTGCAAAAATTCTTTTTATTCATTTCTATAATGTAATGAATCTAAATAATCTTTATCTGTAATAACATAATGAAGTTGGAAATAATCGCCTCTATTAAAACCATAGGTTAACATCTATGCAATCATTCACTTATTTTCTTTTCTCACAAGTAGCTGATTCTAACCATCTATCCAGATTAATCCATTTCCATATTTCTTTGGCAATATTTCTATTTCCTTGCAAATGATCGTTATATAATTTAGTAGCTATATTCTTATAAATATAAGGTGTTAGATTTGAACTGGAAATAATATCATTTATTCTACTTTGCCATTTTTGAGTTCTAAACCATTTATCTTGAGGTGTTTCAAACCCCACTTTATCATTTCTTGTCCTGATTTCTTCAGGTAATATCTTTCTCATAGCTTCTCGTAGTATATATTTAGTGCTGCCTTTATTGATAATCATATTAGAATAAGATGATAGGTTATATTCAACTAATCTATAATCCAAAAAGGGGACTCTTGCCTCTAAAGAAAAATTCATTGAATTTCTATCTTCCCATTTTAATAGATGCTCCAATTTATATTCAAAATGATTCATTAAAGCATTTTGCAAAGAATTAGCTTTATATAAGTTATCTGTCACTCTATTAGTTTTCATATATGTACCTTGTAAATTTTTATTTACATAACCAAGAGCATTGTTTCTAAGTTTTGCCTGAACAAAACCAGGTAACATAAAATAAAAGGATGAGTATAAACCGAAAAGTGACTTATGGTTTTTCAAATAATAGTATAATTCTATAAACACTCTGTAGAGCTTAAAATTGCATATTAGCTCCTTAAACAAATATCCGAAAAAATAATCATAACCAGCAAGTTGTTCATCTGCTCCTTGTCCATCTAAGGTTACTACTACATAATCCTTTGCCAATTCCATAACTTTATACTGAGCATAAGGCGAAGTAGAGGGAACCGGTTCACCCATAGCATAAATAAAAGAATCAGCATCATTATAAAGAGATTCTGCAGTGGGCGTTGTAAAAAACATATTAGGAAGAGAATACTTATATAAATTAATATAAGGAGATTCATCTCCTGGCTCTCCTTTACCATAGACAGCCGAAAAAGTATTAAGATCAAACTTTGAAAAGAATTTAATAAGAATTGATACGATACTTGATGAATCTAAACCTCCGCTTAAACATACACCAACCGGAACATCACTACGCAAACGAAGTTTAACAGCATCTTTTAATAATTCAAGAAAAGTATTACTCTCAGTATTATGGTAAGATATTCTTTCCTTTAAGAAATACCATCTTTTTATATTAAAGCCCTTCTCGGACAAATGGAATAAAGAAGAATGCGGAATTTTTTTAATTTGCGTGTAGAATGTATCTTCAGAAAGGTCAGTTCTATTAAAAACAAGATAATCATATATACTCTGATTATCAATATCTATTGATTCCTTTTTTATCTTAAAAATAGAATTTATGTCCGATGCAAAAATAAAACAATTTTTATCTATATAATAATAAAGAGGTTTTATCCCAAATCTATCTCTCGCACCAAATATAGATTTAGTTATTGTGTCATAAATAACGAAAGCCCACATACCATTAAATCGATTTAAACATTCTTCACCCCAATAAATATAGCTTTTCAGTAGAACTTCTGTATCAGTATGTGATCTAAAGTTTATTCCATAGCTTTTTAATTCCTCCCGAAGTTCTATATAGTTATATATCTCTCCATTTTGAACAATAATATATCTGCCATCATCAGATACCATAGGTTGATGTCCAGCATTGCTCAAATCAATTATACTTAATCTAACAAATCCTAAAGCGACTTGATCATCTTGAAAGTATCCTTCGTCATCAGGACCTCTATTTTTCATAGTTTTCATCATATCTAAAACCAAATTAATATTTGGTTTATTATTAAAATTATATATACCGCATATACCACACATATTATCTCCTTTGAATTATTTCATACACTTTTTCAATTCTTTTGGCAATTGATTCAGAATCAAGCTTAAGTTCAATAATTCTTCGTCTTCCTTCAGTTCTTTGTCCAAATTCAAATGCTTGTTCAATTTTGGAAGCTAAATCTATGGGATCATTTTTGCAAATATAATGTCCCTCTAAATTTCCTAATAACCAAGACACATCTCCAACATTTGTTGAAACTATGGGACAATTACAAGCCATTGCTTCTTTTATAACATTAGGAGAACCCTCAACTATAGAACACAAAACAAAAACATCCACTTCAGAGAATAACTCAATAATTTGGCTTTGAGGTAAAGGATAGGGCGCGATTATTTGAATATTATAATGTTTTATATATTTAGCTGCATCTTTAAGTAATATAAAATTTTTGTTTATATCCCGTTTATTACCTAAGAAAAGAATTCTTTTCTGATTTGTATCCAATTTCAGTGCTAAAGGTTTAAATAATTTTAAATTTATCCCATTAGGTATTATTTGATATGGAACAAAATAAATTAATTTACCCATATCTTTTGATTTACATATAGCATAACTCATAAATGGCTGAACCAGAATGGATAGCAACATTATAGGCAATGACTTTATTAAAAATTTACTCTTACTATTATATTCACCAATAATATCATTGCCCATAAACGAGCCGACTATAGGAACCTTTACAAAACACAATACAGCCACCATAATACATAAACTATAATGAGCATGAATAAGATCATAATTGCCTTTTTTAATATAGTGTTTTAATTGGGGAATATTAGATATATATCCCCCACTACCTTTCCCTTTAATAGGGTAATAATCTATTGTGTGCCCCAATTTTCTTAATGATTCTGCTTGAGCTTGTATAAAAGGTGATATTGCAAAAGTTGTAGAATTGCCACTAAATACGAAAAGAACCTTCATAAAAAAATATTACTTAATTTTATCTTCAATATAAGATACTATGCTATAGGAGTAAATATCTTCTAAACTTGATTCCCCTAATTTCTTTTCCCAATTTCCATTATCATTTTCATAGTAATAAGGTGATTCTTCCAAAGTACTTGTTCCAAAATATATAAATTGAAATTCAATCAATACTACCCTATTATTACTAATAGAAAGGTCTAAAGATATCATTGGAACATCAAAAATTTGCCTAATTTCGCGTGCTGCATCAAGTAACCTTTGATCTACAGTTTCATCAAAGGAAAATAAACCACTGCCACTTGCTCTGAAATCATTTGGACGATTTTTTCTTCTTAGGACAAAATATTTATCCCAATAAACGAGAACTTTCCAATCATTGGATAGATTAGGAATAAACTCTTGGACAATAAATTTGGACCGATGCAAGGATTCTTTAATATATCCCCTGTGTTTAATAACCCTAAGAATATCTCTTAGATCTTCAGCATAATATGTAGTTCTACTTATTTTTCGTACAACTTTTTCAAGCTCATTTTTATTTTTAGCGATATGTACACCTTTACTACCTGCTCCCTTTGCTTCCTTGACAACACAAGGAAAAGTTATATCTGAACAATTCTCAAAAAGATCTTCATAACAGCCAAATACTTTTGTAGGTAACTGATATTCTGATGAAATTATCAGTTTCCTAAGAAGTTCCATAAATACTTTATTATTGTTAGCTCTTAGATATTTAAAGGAAGGGATAACATTTACCCCATAAATTTCTAAATAATACACAATATCTTCAATAAAATCCTTATATTGATAGCCAGGATCCTCGGAAGAAGTATATATTACAATCTGTCCTTCAGGTATTTCCAGATTGTTTATATTAGTAATATTAATATATTTGATTTTATAACCATATTTGGAAAACTCTTTAGCTAAAATATCTTTATCCATACCGCTACGATATGGTTTTGCATAATACTTTGATCCAAAGATTCCCTTATAATCACATAGTGCAATTATATTTTTATTTTCCATTTCTATCCTTCATAATATTTAATAACTTTAGCAGGATTACCTCTAACAATAGTCATTGCTGGTACATCGTTGCATACAACACTTCCAGCAGAAACAATCGCTCCTCTCCCAATTCTTACACCTGGTAGTATAATAGAATTAGCTCCTATCCATACACAATCTTCTATAATAATTTCTTTCGCACCACCAATAGAATTAATTCTATTTTCAACATTTTCAAAAGAAGTATTATGTCCATTTCCATCAAATATTTGACAGTTTGCAGCAATTAGACATTTTTTGCCTATTGAAATTAATTTATAAGCATGAAGGCAGGTCCCGTGAATACGGGTATCATCACCAATAATTATTTTTGCTCCGGGTCTATCAGCAATTAGTTTAGAAGGACTGTGCATATTTATATGATAATTAGAATTATCAGAATTAATCAACACTCTGTTACCAATTATTATTTTTGCTTGGTTATGAATCCTAATAATAGGCATTTTGGTGAACCTCGTTTTCTTACCAATAATCAGTCTATTTCTATTGACTATCATAATATTAAAATATATCATATTGTTTCTAATGTATCTTAGTATTCTAACTATCATAATTATGTATCTATATATTTATTAAATATCAATTCTAAAACATCCCTATGTATAGCACATCTAATCAAATTCCATTTATTAGAATTCTTTTTGTTCATTTTCATTTTATGTTTCATTATATAATAATGATACTTTGTTAATCTTAGCTTTCTAAATACTCTATAAATAAAATAATTTGATTGAGTGAAATGAGTATAATAATAATCTTCCTTGGTAGTTGTTAAATACTCATTCACTAAACATTGATTCAGCAAATCTCTATCCTTAAGACAACAATTTACTCTTTCAATGCGTTTGAAAAATTGAGGATGTTCATTAGCTGATATTATCTCTAAATTCCCGTTATCACTATTAAATTTAAAATAATAAGGTCTAAAATTTGTAGTGTCATCCAAAATCTCTATTGAACATCCCCCAGCAAAATAGCATTCATCCTGAACAATAATGTTAGTTAAGAAATTACCTAGTCCATAAAAAATTGGAACATTATGATAATTTTCATAACCTGAAACCATATGAGAATGATGACAAACTATTGCTGTTGCTCCCAAATCTGCATATAATCTACACATATCAACAATACGTTGAGAAGGATAACCACAGAATTCTATTCCTGTATGTAAAACAATTATAATTTTATAGTTCTTAGATGAATATTCTTGAATTAGCTGGGAATTTAGTCCTATGTCTATAGGAGCTGCACCACCATGATTTTGATTAGCACAGTTATATTCTTTCTCGGCAAAATTCATAACTACCAATTTAATATTATTAATTAAATATTTTTTTGGTTCTAAAGCTTCCGTAAGGGTTTTGCCTGCACCTACAACGGATATTCCTTTATTTATAAGGATTTCTTTCGTATCATCTATCCCTTTCTCTAAATAGTTAAAGGTATGGTTATTAGCTAAACAGGCAAGATTCATTCCGGTTCTTACAGCCAAATTAACACTTTGAGGATGGCCTTTAAAACATAAAAATTCACTTTTCAGTTTTGTTCGTTTATTAGAATTTGTAATAGGAAATTCCTGATTATATATACTAATGTCTGCGTTATTTGTAAATTGTCTAATAGTATCCAAAGCATCATCTTTAAATAAATATCTTTTGGAATCTATAGCTATGTCACCAAAAGCAATTATTTTAACACTATTCTTCTTCATAAAAAATACCTTCTATGTATTCTATTACTGCTTCTCTATGGGCATCACAACGAATAAGGTTTAATATCGGAAGCAATCTTTTCTTATTTAATAATAAAATATGCTCCAATGTGTTCAATAATTTTAATTTCTTCAAAATTTTATAGAACAGTGGTGGTAACATATATAAAGAACTTAAATATGATACTCGTAGATTACTAATATGTTTTAACCATTCATTTTTTAGTGATTCCGGAGAAGTTATTAAATTAGATAGATCGTTTATTTTATCTAAAATAATCTCTTTCTCTCTGTCAATTAATATATTAACAGATATATCTTTATCATCTAAATGAATGGGAATTATTTCAAATTTTAGGGGATTCCCCTTTTCAATACTTAAACCTACCATATAACCAGTTTTATCATAAGGCATATTGGTCAAATGTAATAGATTACCTATACCATAAAATATTGGAACATTACCATACACTTCATAACCAGAGAATGCTTGAGAATGATGAAGAATTATAGCATCAGCACCTGCTTCAGCATAAAACCTCATTCTATCTATTAATTTAGGATAAGGAAGATTAAATACATCAACCCCATCATGAACAATTACAATTACAAAATCTGAACACTGCTTGGTTTTTTGAATTTCTCTATAATTATTAATTGTTTTAAGTGGATTTGCCCCTCCATGCTGATTATTGACACAATTAAACTCTATCCTGGAATAATTCAGAAGTGTAATCCTTATTCCATTAATATCAATAATATAGGGTTTCCCTGCTTCCTGTGGGGTAAGACCAGCACCAATTACATCTATATTATGTTTCTTGCATATTTCTATTGTATCAATAATCCCTTGATTCTTCATATCGTATGTATGATTTGTACTGAATGTCGCTATTTGAAATTTCGCAGAATCAATAGCATCAAGACATCTCTCTGATCCGACCCCGTACGGACCAGATTTTATACAACCAATACGACTATTAGTTATAGGATCTTCTAAATTAAATATTCTTATATCGTATCCTGATATTTTTTCTAGTAACTCATTCTTAAATAACTTATGTTCTGGATGTTGTAAAATAAATTCGTTAAAGCGACCATAAATATGGTAATCACCAGCTATCAGTAAATTGCATTTATTCATATTGATAATAAGAAAGATTATTAAATACTAATAATTCTTCTCCCTTCTATCTGTTCAAGCATCTTATGAACACATTTAAGATAATTAAATTCATTGTAAGCCAATTTTTGACCTTCCAAACCAATTTTTTGAGCTTGTATGGGATTGCTTAAGCACTCCCTTAATTTTGCAGAAAAAGATCCAATATTATCCGGTTCCGCTAAATAAACATTGATATTATCTGTAAGATATAATGGTATATCCCCAACTTTTGTAATAATGACAGGTTTCCCACTAGCTAAGTATTCTCCTAATTTAGTAGGAAAGCCATATTTTGCTTGAATATTATTAGGTCTATCAAGCACTAAACAATAAGAATTTTTAATTTGTATTGCAATCTCAGATCTGTTTAATTTCCCTGTAAATATAATTCTATTTTTAAAATCACTGTTATTGATCAAAGCATACAAGCTATAAAGAGCTTCTTTATTTTTATTATCACCTACTAAAATTAAATCAGATTCAGGAAAATCAATACATATTTTAAGAAATGCTTGAACTAATCCATATACACCATCTTTATCCCCATATAGTTCACCGACAAAGACAATCCTTTTTTTAGACGAATTAATAAATCGTTCTATATTTTGAGTAGGGTTAAATCTATCTGGTTCAACTAACATATTTAGTATCTGAATTCTCCCTAATTTTCTTTGTTTAGGGAGCTTTTTCTCAAATAGATCTTTTAAAGCTGTTGAAATAACATAAATATAATCTACTCTTCTAAGGAATAATTTGAAATATAATTCAATATCTAAATATCTAAAAGATAGTTTATGTATATTAAGATATGGATATTCAGTTCTTTCGTATGCTACTTTTATGCCATTAGAATGAAAAGCTCTTAAAGATAGTAATAGTTCTGAAACATTTTTACCAATTATAAATCCAGCAGTTACATTTTTTTCATCTTCATTTTTTATCCTGTTCAAATTCCATTTCAATTTAATTAATTTTATTATTCTATATAGCCATCTATATAGCTTATTATAGCTTATCAGATGCTCACTCCATAATGAAATAAATTTAATTCCCCGATAATATGGGTCATTACAAATAGTATCCTCTGGATATTCAGAATTTAATATCCAGATAACTTCATAGCCAAGTTCAAGAACACCTCTCGCAATGGATAATAATCTAATTTGAGGAGCAGTTAATTTATTTAGATCTGAACCTGATAATATTATAAAAGTTCTTTTTTCACTCATCTGAATGGTATTATTTTTATTACTTAGGTATTATTTTAAAGAGTTTCATTAATTCCTGAACAAGGTCTTTAATAGTAGAAGCTGGTGACTTTTGCACAAAATATCCCCTTGCACTCCATTTTGATATGCATAAATAACCAATTCAACCGCTTCTTCAAGGGACATTAAATAGCGGTCATATCAGGATCCGTAATAGTAATCGGTTTCCCTGCTTTAATTTGTTCTACAAAAAGAGGAATAACAGAACCCCCTGTAAGCCATCACATTTCTATATCTTGTTCCGCAAAGAACAGTTCCATTTTCAGGTTGCTGTCTGGAATAGGCAATCTTCACTTTTCCCATAAAGGCCTTAGACATTCCCATTGCATTTATAGGATAAACAGCTTTATCTGTAGAAAGAAATATTAACTTTTTGGCATTATTGGCAATAGCAGCTCTAATTACATTTTCAGCTCCTAATACATTGGTCTTAACTGCCTGAATAGGAAAAAATTCACAGGAAGGAACCTGTTTTAAAGCGGCAGCATGAAAAACATAATCCACACCTACCATAGCATTTTCTATACTTTCATAATCCCTTACATCCCCAATGTGAAATTTGATCTTGGAATTGTTATACAATTTCCGCATATCATCCTGCTTTTTTTCATCCCGACTGAAAATACGAATCTCTTTCACACCTGTATTTAAAAAACGCTGCAGGACAGCATTCCCAAAAGAACCTGTGCCACCTGTAATAATAAGAGTTTTCCTTTCAAACATATTTTATCCTTGTTCTATAATGTATTAATATCCTGCAATATTGTGATGCAAATACAGTTTCATTTAAACAAAACAGATATAATGTTAAGGACTATCTGAGTTCATGATTTTGCAAGAATGATAAAATATATCATTATAATAAGTATATAAATATCTAACATTCGTTAAACATTTACTATTCATTTTACAATCTTGACATAAAATATATAGTTGACTTAAAAAATACGGTCAGATTCTATAATTTATATGAAACCAATTAGATAACTGATAAGTGGTGTATACAACATAGACATAAAATCAATAATAGCAAAATTTGTATTGATATACCCCCTAGAAAACCTGTAAGCCATAAATGCTAAAATCATTATACCAATGGGAAATGTAACACTTACACTACTATGCTCATAAATACTCTTAACCATAAGAGTTAAAGCAAATGCACTAAAAGGATATATATAATAAGCCATTCGCATTTGCATATATAAAAGATGATTTGCTACAAACATTTCTAAAACAAAGAAATATAATAAACAGAAATTAACAAGATAATGAGCTCCTGGTTTCTTACCGGTTAAATAATAATAAACTATAATAGGTAAAATTGTGTATCTTAGTATATTTTTCCTAACCCCAATAAAACCTGTGCCAGTATACCACCCATAGTCAAGTTCTTCCATCGTTGCTATTCTTTCAAATGGATAGTTTAACCAAGAGATAGCACGGGTAGCATAATCTAAAATAGCAATAATTCTATCTCCAAATGTCAGAAAAACTATAATCAATATTGTTATACTGAACATTAATCTGGGATTAATCCTATTTTGCAGGCTTGGGATTAATGCTATTATAAATAAAACCCCTGAAGAGGAATGGATCAAAACAGCTATCGGGATTAAAACCCATAATGTCTTATGATCTACAAAACGTTCTGCCATAAAATACATAAATATACTACATGCAGTGAATTGCCTTAGTAAATGGATGGAACCAAAAAAAAATGTTCCATCCAAAAGTATGAGAAGAGACCCAAATACTAAGTATACAATATGATCCTTCCCGATGATCTTTTCCAAAGTCATAAATCTGAGCATATATTGTAACATTGTTATCACTACTATATAAGCTGAGAAACTGGATAGTAGTAATCTATTTAGTATAAAGGTAAAGATATAATAGATAATTTCTCTTGTCACACCTGATAAGTATTGTCCTAATGAAACATTGCTTGCACTTTCAAAATAAATTTTATAGTTAAGTAAGTCAGATTCGGGTGTCCTGGTAGTATTTAGCAAAGCAAAAAATATAGATATAGCTAAATAAAGATAGATAGTTTTTGTCTTCCTCCCACCATTAGCTAAAGATAAACTAATCGCCAACAAAAATATACCCAACAATGGGTTTATCAAATAAATAATAAACGATACTAACAATAGATAATTACTTGATTGGCTTTGGCTATAAATACTATTATTATATAAATTTCTTTCCATTATGCAAATCTTTCAATAATCTTTATTAATATATAATATCGTTTGTCCATACTGAGCAATGTCACAACAGAATATCCTTTATACATTAAACCACATCGTAAGCCAAGTATGTAGATAAAATAAAATAATCTATCAATTTGAAATCCCATTTTTACCTTATTTTTGCTTGTTTTAAAAATTCATCCCAATTACCCATATCAGTCCAGCTCTCTTTACTTACAGGAAAAACACCAACTCTTCTTTTATGTTCCATTAGCAATCTAATTAAATCCGTAATATGAAAGAGTTCATTTGTTGGAATATATTCAAAGACACTTGGCTCTAAGATGTATAAACCACTATTTATTTTATAGTAATATTCGGGTTTTTCATTAATATCTATCAGCTGCCCTTCATTATTTGTTTCCAAAACTCCGTAAGGGATGCTTGATTGCATTATTGCTGCTACAATAGTTATTTCATTCTTACTTTCTTTATGGAAATCCAATATATTAGCATAATCATCATCTATAAGAATATCACAATTACTTACAAAAAAAGTAGATTCAATATACTGACTTGCCAGTTTTATACTTCCAGCTGTCCCCAAGAATTCCTTTTCTTCAATGAAGTGTATATTGTAATTACGATTATTAAGCGAATTTAAATAATATTTTATCATATCCGATTTGTAATTTACAGAAATATAGAAGTTCTCACATTGATATTCCAGAAAACTATCTATGATTTGTTCCAGAATTGTTTTTTCCCCAATCGGGATTAATGCCTTAGGAAACACATTCGTCAAGGGACGTAATCGTGAACCGATCCCTCCAGCCATTAATAAAACAGGTAGGTTAATCTTTCTTTTTTCTTTTTTATGCCCCCCATCAAACAAATCATCCCAAAACAAAACACGGATTATCTCATTGTTATCTGATATAATAGGCATATATTCAGTCATACTTTCAAGCATTTGTTGCTTAATTTCCTCAATTGAGTCATTCTCTCTGGCAATTGATATAATAGAACGCATAATTGATGAAATAGATTCTGATAGATCTATCCCTTTAATTATCGCTCTTTGGATATCTCCAATACTCAAAAGACCCTTAAAATTATCATTTTCAATCACTATCAAAAGTTTTCGCTTTATTTTATCCATCTGTTTTAAAGCATCGCCAATTGTCTTTTGAGATGAGATAAGTAATTCTTTAATTTTACTATTTTCTATCATTATTATCTACACATTTCAATATACTAATTATTTGTATGTCCCCTCAAAAATTAATTCATCTGGAATAGGAACTCCCTCTTTATAATTAGCTATAATTGCTCTATATTGCCGAATTCTCGTTTCAATATTGGATTCTTCACTAAATACCCTTTTTGCAAAATTTTGACCTCTTTTAGCAATTTCTTGAGCATAGATGGGATCATCAAGCAACTTTTTCATATATAAAACTAAGGAATCTATATCTCCAGTAGGAGCCATTAACACATTTTCTCCATCTTTATTTAAAAAGGGCATTCCACCTGTCGCATAAGTAATTACTGGTAACCCCAGTAGCATAGCTTCTACTGCCGATGTCGCTAATCCTTCTATCAATGTAGGTAGAACATATATTTTGCCTGTAAGAGCCTTTCGGAAAAGATCCTCTCTTTTTTGCATATACCCACCATAAGTTATATTATTAGCCAAACCCTTATTATTACATAATTGCAGTAAATATTCCTGGTAACTCTTTGAACAAGGTCCTAGCACTAAAAGTGAAATATCCGAATATTCATTTTTCAATTTACTAACCGCTTCAATTAAATGTTCAATTCCTTTGGTTTTAGTTATCCTGGCAAAAAAAACAAAATCATATTTTTTCTCTATGCACTCTTTTTCTATATCTATATTTATTGTCCGAATTCCGGGGCTGAATAAAAATATTGCCTTAGGATTGTCCTGTTTCACGAGAGCGTAATGCTGCGCTGATCCTACTATATAGTAATGAAAACTACTATGAATCTTTTTTTCTATTTTTATCCTGGAAATATCTCCCTTTACATATTTAATAAATTGTGGATCGCATACTATCCCTTGAATTATTACACAAATAGGTATTCCACATTTCTTTAAGCCAAGAATAGTAGATGAATAATATGGATTTTCAGCACCATTTAAATGGATAATATCATGTTTTATTCTTTTTACCAATGCTTTTACATATATTTTCTGAGGATAATAATAAACTAGTCTATATATTCCTCTTATCTCTTCTAATATTCTATTTATAAACCCTTTTGATATGTAGTAGCATAAATAATTAATTGCTTTTTCAACAAATTGACCTATGAAAGGATCAGACCTAAAAAAATAATAATGAATACTGTTAATTTCAAATTCCTGACGCCTTTTTTGCATCCCTTTATGGGGGGATACTATATGTAATTCAACATCATTTCTTTTCTCGTATCCATCAATTTGATTTGTTATCCATACAGCATAATCGGCTATTTTATGGTTTTTCTTTAATAATAAGTGACTTCTAATCTTGTCATCAGAAAAATTGCAAATCATTAATAGCTTAATTTTATCCATTAGATTTCATTCAATAATTTATTCAAGTAGTAAATAGTCATATAGTTTATTGGCTACTATATCCACCGTCAATTATTATATTTTGTACTATAATCCATTTTGATTCCTCAGATAATAGAAATATACTTAAAGCAGCTACATCTTTAGTAGAACCTAAATCCAGAGGATACTTAGATTTTATTTTTATAAAGTCTTCTGGTGAAAGATCCTTTTTTAAGTTATCGGTCATAGCAGTATCTACCAATGTCCCTGGTGATATACAATTAACTCTAATTTTCCTTTTGGCTAGTTCTAAAGCTATACATCTTACCGATCCAACAAGTGCAAAGCCACCATAAGAAGCAATTTCTTTTGCTGTTTCTCTACCAATACCTGATGTTCTACCCGTAATTAAAATTCTCTTTGGGGATAACATACTATTTCCCCTTTTGATTTTCAATATATTGGTAAATTTGTTCCAGTGTAATCATATCATCAAAATCTCTTCTTGATATAATCACATCTCATTCTCCATTTATCATAGCCAAAAATGGTAGTGCTGCAAGCGAATCCCATTCATTATATTCCCT
>Ga0209605_1002447_pt1 | contig 17890 bp, 6 predicted proteins | sample AD_UKC035_MetaG_FD_184408 | JGI IMG/M metagenome (GOLD analysis project Ga0209605, IMG submission 184408) | Active sludge microbial communities of municipal wastewater-treating anaerobic digesters from USA - AD_UKC035_MetaG (SPAdes) (version 2) | ecosystem: Engineered > Bioreactor > Anaerobic >...
TCGCCGCTGGTTTGAATGGCCGGGCGGCGGCCCGGCGGCTGGCCGGATGTCTCGAGCGGCACCAGCGAACGATTCGAATCCTGGAAGACCCGCCGCTGGCGGCACTGGAGGAGGCCGGATCGGGCCTGCTGATCGGCAACCTGGCCGACAGTCGGGCGGTCCGGGATCTCTATTACCGCTTTCTCCTGGTGACCGACCGTGGCTATCCCGGTCCCGGCGGTTACGAAATCCGCACCCTCCTCGATCCGTTCGGCCGCGGTCATAACTTCGTTCACCTCGGTTATTCGGACCGGGCCGGGCTGGAGGCCGGCTTGGCGCTGCTGACCGAACGGCTGGCCGATCCGCTTCCTTACTTCAGCGAGGTAAAGTTCAGCCGGCTGCCCGTTCCGGACGCGGCGGCGGAACGGCTTCGCCGCACACCCCTGCCGGCCGATCCCCGGTTCATCGTCCACGACGAGTTCGGAGACCTCAAGGGTTACCTGGGCTACCTGAGCGGCGAGCCGGGCTTGCTGGCCGATTTCCACCGGGTCCTGGCGGCCACGATCGAGGCCGGCCGGATCGGCCATCTCTACGCCTATTCCCGCCTGGTGGTCTGGCGCCTGCTGGAGTACCAGGGCTTGATCCCGGAAGAATTGCGCCAGCCCTTCCTGGAGACCGTCTATCAATGGGCCGAGGGGCACGAGGGTATCGGTCGGCTGCTGGAGAACCCCGGCTATACCTCTCCCCACCTGCCGCGTCAGAACCACGGACTGATGCCGGCCCTGGCCCTGCTCTACGCCGCCGACTACTTCCAGGTCCACCATCCGGGGCTGGCCGGGCCGGCCTGGTGGCGGCAGGCGGCCGAGACGCTCTTCCAACCCTATGCCTCCAGCTGGAAGCACCACGAGGATTGCGTTATCCACGGCTTCCGACTCTCCCAGCCGATGCTGCTGGGCCGCGGCCTGCTGGACCCGGCGCACCGGTACTTCGAGGCGGGCGGCGCCGCCCGGGCGGCCGAATGCGCCATGGTCCTGGTCAACAACCGGGGCCTGACCCCCAACTTCGGCGATTCGGACCTGATCCGTTCCTTCCCGGGGCCGAGCCTGCGGGCCGCGGCCGCCTACTACCGGGACGGACGCTATGCCTATGTCAACGACCTGGCCGCCGATGGACAGCGCCGGGACGGCCTGGAGCTGCCGGTCTTCCAGGCCTTCGAGGCCGGCGTGGAGTCGAAGGAGCCGGAGCGGCCGGCCGGCGGCCTGACGGTCATCCCGCTCGACCCGCTCATCTACCGGGTCTGGGAGCGGGAGCCGGAACTGGCGGTCGGTTTCACGGCCGCGCCGCCGGCCGCGCCCATTGATGAGTGTTTCGACAAGCTCTGCATCCGGACCGGCTGGCGCGAGAATGACGATTATTTACTGGTAGACGGGTTGGGCGGCGCCCTCCACATCTTTGACCGCAAGATCGACTGTACCCACGCTTACGACGACGCGGCCGCGGTCCTGGAGTACTCCCGTTTCGGCCTGGCCGGCCTGGTCTCCGAGGATTCGCTGGTCCTGACCGACCCGGAGGACCACACGGCGGTTACCGTTACCCGGGACGGCCGCCGCGGCCCGGTGCCGGCCTACGCCGCCCTCAAGGAGAAGGAGATCTTTCCGGACGGACGGGTGCGTCTGCTTCTGCGCCTGGCCGCTTACGCCGGCGCCGACTGGGATCGGGAGATCATCTTCTGCCCGGGCCGGGCCGTCTTCTTCCGCGATAAAATTACCGCCCGGGCCGGCGGCGATTACGTGGCCGAGGTCCATTTCCGCACCCCGGCGAAGGCCGTCCTGGAAGGGAACCGGCTGCTGAGCCGCCGGGAGAGCGCCGGCGCCGGCCCGGTCGACTTACGGATTATTTCCCGGTCGTCCCCGGACTCCCTGCGGCTGGCGGCCCGGCCGGTGGAACTGATCCTGGGCGTGGTCGATCGGGTCAAGGATCCCGCCGGCCGGAGCGTCAACGAAAAGGTGCTGAGCTGGTGCCGTCGCTACCGGACGCCGGAGCCGGCCCTGACCCAGCTCACCGGGCGCCGGGCCGGGTACCTGGGCCCCGGTGAAAGCTTCTGTTTCGAGCACCTGGTCCAGATCCGGGGGGCGGGGGAACCGGAACTGGAACTGGTTGAAAAGTCGGGTCGCCTCTTGATGGCCGCCCCCGGCTGGGAGGCCGACCTGGGAGAGTCCGAACCGGCCCGGCCGGTATCCGTTTCGGCGGCGCCGGCCGTTCCGGCCCGGCTTCCGGCCGCCCGGCCCTTCGCCGAAGTCGAAGGGCGGATTACCTGTTTGAGAGCCGCGGCGGACGACGGTCCGGTCTGCGGGACCGATACGGGTGGGCTGACAAGGTTCGATGCGGCCGGCCGCCGGCAGTGGGAGCGGCGCCTGGCCGGACCGATCCGCGATATCGCGATTCTCGACGGTCCGGCCGGTGCCGGCTTGATCGGCGTCGGCCACGCCGCCGATCGCCTCTCCCTTCTTGACGGCCGGGGCGAACCGCTCTGGGAGAGGCGGATCGAGCGGGTACCTACCCACTGGCCCTGGTTTGAGCTGGAAACACCCCTGGTCGCCCGGCTGATCGGCGCCGATTTCGGGGCCGGCCCGCTCCTGGTGGCCGGCTGCGGTGACTCCCGGCTCCGGGCCTTCGATACTTCCGGGAATGAGCGCTGGCAATTCCTTTTCCTGGCCGGGGTGCCCGGCCGGCTGGCCGCGGCCGATTTCGACGGCGACGGCCGGGTGGAGATCGCCGCCGGCGGCGAGATTACCAATATGGCCTCCACCTGCCGGCTGCTGGACCGCGACGGCCTTCTGAAGGCGGAGCTGCTGGCGGAGGGCTGGACCAGTTTGCTCAAGTCGCTGGCCTGGGGAGAGGTTGACGGCCGTCCTCTTATCTGCCTGGGCGCCAACCACGGCCGCAACCTCCGGGTCTACGGCCTGGAGGCAATGAAATCCGGCGGCCGTCCGCGCCTGATCTGGGAGGAACTGCTGGGCGGGGCCGTGCTTCAACTCCGGCTCGATCCGCAGCGCCCGCTGCTCTGGATCGGCACCGCCGCCGGTTTCCTGATCGGGGCCGAGCCGCTTACCGGCCGGTTTTGTTTTACCCGGCTCCTGGACGGCGCCGTTACCGGCCTGGCCACCCGGCCGGGTGGAGTCCTGGTTCAGACGGCCGCCGGTTCCGCCTGGCTGGTCAATGCGGCCGGAGAAGTAACGGCGCGCCTTGAACCCGAAGCGGCCCGGGAGAACTTTCTTCCGGACGGGGACGGCGGGCTCTTTTTCACGGTCGGGAATCGTCTCTTCCGATTGCCGGCCGAAACCGGCCCTTCGGCCGGAGGCGGGGGGAAGCATGAGTGACCGGGTACGCCTGGCGCTGATCGGCGCCGGGGAGATCGCCAACGCCATGCATTATCCATCCCTGGCCGAGTTTCCGGACGTGGAACTGGCCGGCCTCTGCGACCTCGAACCGGAGCGTCTGCGGGCCACGGCGGATCGTTTCGGTATTCAACGGACCTTCACCGATTACCGGCGGATGCTGGACGAGGTCGAGGCGGCGGCGGTCTATCTTATCCTGCCGCCCTTCCTGGTCCTGGAGCCGGTCCTGGAATGCCTCGACCGCGGGTTCCACGTTTTCATCGAGAAGCCGCCCGGCGTGTCGGCGGCCGAAACCGGCCGGATGGCCGATCGGGCCCGCCTCCGGGACCGGCTGAGCATGGTCGGTTTCCAGCGCCGTTTCTGCCCGCTCCTGGTCGAGTCCCGGCGTCGGGTCGAGGAACGGGGTCCGGTCATCCAGTGCGGCGCCCGCTACCTGAAGAACCGGCTGGGCGCCCGGCCGTATTACGACGGCCGGATCGACATGCTCACCTGCGACGTCATCCACGCGGTCGACATCCTGCGCTGGATGGGCGGGGAGGTGCGCCGGGTGGTGAGCGACATCGGGAAATGCTGCGCCGACTACGAAAATGCCTTCAATGCCCTGCTGAAGTTCGAAAGCGGCGCGGTCGGCTTCCTGATGAACAACTGGGCGGTCGGCAAGCGGACCTTCAGCGTCGAGCTGCATGCCCGCGGGATTTCGGCCTACGCCGAGCCGGACGACCGGGCGGTCTTCTACCAGGATAACCGGAACCAGGGGACGGAACTGGCCAGCCGGGAGGCGGCCGGCAGCGACCGACCCCATCATTACCTGGGCTTCCGGGCCGAGAACCGCCATTTCATAGATTGCATCAAGGAGAAGCGTCAGCCGTTGACCAACTTCGAGGAGGCGGTCCGGAGCATGGAACTGGTGGAACTCGTCCGCCGGTCCGCCTGGTGACCGCGCCGGTTTCTTTCGAAAGGAGCGCAAGAGATGGGAGAGAAGAAGATCCGGGCGGCCGTGATCGGCTGCGGCGGTTTCGGCCGGAACCTTTACCTGCCGATTTTGAAGTCCCTGGCCGCCTACGAGACGGTGGCCGCGGCCGACATCAATCTGGAAGCGGCCCGGAAGTGCGCCGAGGAGTTCAAGCTTCGTTACGCCACCGACGATCCGGAACGGGTCTTCGCCGATCCGGAGGTGGACGCGGTCTTCATCGCCACCCGCCACGATTCCCACGTTCCCCTGAGCATCCGGGCCGCCCGGGCCGGCAAGCACATCCTCTGCGAAAAACCGATGGGCGTCAACTGGGAGGAGTGTCTTCAGCTGGCCGACGAGGTGCGCCGTTCCGGCGTCAGGTACAGCATCGGCTACAACCGCGGCCTGGCGCCCTTGGTGGTCAAGGCCCGGGAACTGCTGGCTGATCAGGCGGCCCGGCGCCTTATCTACCATCGAATCCAGGCGCCCTTCCCGGAGCGCCACTGGATCCACGACCCGGTCGCCGGCGGCGGCCGCCTGGTGGGCGAGGGCTGCCACATCTTTGACCTGCTCTGCGAGCTGGTCCCGGCGCCGCCGGTGACCGTCTACGCCTGCGGCGGCACCTTCCTGGACCCGAAACTGGTGGCCACGCCGGACAGCGCCATCGTTACCATCGGCTTTGCCGACGGTTCGGTCGGGACCACCATTGTCGCCAGCGCCGGCTGCGGCCGTTTTCCCAAGGAGGCCACCGAGATCTACTGCGCCGGCCGGGCGATCCACATCAACGATTTCCGGGAACTGGGCTACTACGGGTTCCTGGAGAACGGGGACGGCCGGATCCAGCTGGACGCGGTCGACAAGGGGCACCGCCGCGAAGTGGCGCTCTTCGCGGCCGCCCTCCTGGAAGGCGGTCCCCAGCCCAACGGACTGGAGCAGGCCCTGCGGGCGGCCCGGATCAGCTTCCTGGCGGGAGAGTCGATCCGGACCGGGCAGGTGCTGCCGGTTACCGGCCTTTAGCCGCGCCGGCGTAGTTGAGCAGGTTGGCCAGCAGTTTTTCGGCCAGCGGGTCCCGGCCGATCGACTCCGGCAGGCGGTAGGAGTTCAAAATCAGGCGTCCCTTGCCCAGCCGCAGCTCCAGGATGTCTCGGCCGCTGCTGATGCGGCCGTGCATGCTGTAACGGAGGCAGCCGCCGGCGGTCCGGACCCCGGCCGGCAATCCGGCCGAGTCGGCGCTCAGGTAAGGGACCACCCCGGTAAAGGGTTCCCCGGCCGCCCCGGTTCCCCGGCCGCCGGCGAAGAGCGGATGCGCCTCCAGGAAGTGCAGGCAGGGAAAGGCCCAGCCGCGGGCCGGCTGGTAGTTGACTGGAAAGGGCAGTTTCTCCGCGACCCGGTCCGGGTTGAAGATCACCGCCGCCGCCCCGTTCTCCACCTCCGCCAGGATTTCCTGGACATCTTTCGGAGCCGCGTTCGCCCCGTCCAGCAGGATCGGACCCGCCCCCTCCGCCAGCCCGCTTCCGGCCAGGCGGCCGCGCAGTTCTTCCGGCAGCCGCGCGGTCCGGGCTCTTAAGCCGGCCAGCTGGCCGGCCGGTCCGACGAAGACCGAGTATTCGGCCGGGATCCAGCGGAAGCCTTCGGTCTCCAGGCGGCCGAGCAGGGTGCCGAAGCCGGCCGTTTCCGGGGCGCGGAATTGCCAGGCGCCGATCCTTTCGATCCGGCGGCCGCGCGAGCGGTAGGCCAGTTCCCCGGCGGCCGATTTGCCGCCGGCGGTCAGGCTGAGCCGGACCCGTCCGACGTGGGGCGTCCGGGTCTGGTCGACCAGCCAGGCGGTCACCTCGCGCTCCCGGCCGGCGTAGAAGTTGCGCGGTCCCCATTCCAGGACCAGCACCCGGTCGGCGTTCAACCGCTTCCCGGCCGCGAACATAAGATCCTTGGGCTGGTTCCAGAGGGTGACCAGTCCGCCGGTGCACTCCCAGGAGGCCTCCTCGAAGAAGGTCAGCGTGTACCCGGCCGTCCAGGGGTTTATCAAGATTCCCTCGATCATCCGGCTGTTTCCCTCGGCGTGGACGGCGTGGGTGGCGGAGAGAAAGCGGCTGATCGGACCGAAGGACTCCTCCAGGCCAAGCCGGCGGTATTCCCCCGCCAGGTTCTCCCAGATGCCGGCGAAGATCCGGTAATCGTTCAACCCCTTCCAGGCGCGCCGGCGGCGGTACCCTTCCAGGACCTCCGGCAGGAATCCGTAGTCGCCGTACCCCAGCTCCGAGACGAAAGTCAGCCGGTTCCGGGCCCCGGTCAGCGAGAAGTTCCAGCGTTTGTTGACCACAAAGGTCTTGCCCGGTTTTCCGACGGTGGTGAAGTATTTCCAGGAGTCGTCGCTGACCGGGATCGCATGGTAGGGGTGGGTGTCGTTGACCGGAACCGGGCGGTCCCGGCCGGGCAGGTAGAGGTAGGGCTGGCCGAACTGGACGCCGCCGGAGTCGTCGATGACCGGCCGGGTCGGGTCCAGTTCCCGGGCCAGCCGGCTCAACTCGCCCTTGAGCCGGGCCGCCACCCCGCCCCCCTCGTTGATCATCCCCCAGAGCACCACCGAGGGCCGGTTGCGGTCGCGCCGGACCATTTCGGCCACCTCGCTGCGGCAGCGCTCCTCCAGGTAGGGGGTGTCGCCCATCCAGGCGATGGCCGGCTCCTCGTAGAGCAGCATGCCCAGCTCGTCGGCGGCGTCCAGCAGGTCCGGGTGGGCCGGCCGCACGTGCACCCGCAGCATGTTCAGCCCGCAGCCCTTCGCCAGCTCCACCTGCCGTCGGCAATGGTTCGGGTCCGGCGGGACCGCCAGCCCGACCGGGAAGTTGCCCTGGTAGAGAGTGGAGCGGATGAAGATGGGCCGGCCGTTGAGGAGGAAGCGGTCGCCGCGGACGGTGAACTCGCGCATGCCGAAGCGCTCTTCGAGGCGGTCCGGTTCGGCGCCGGCCGGGGTCAGCTCGGCCTCCAGCCGGTAGAGGCGCGGCTGCTCCGGGGACCAGTATTCGAACGCCGGGAAGGGCAGCTCGAATACCAGCCTGCTGTCACGCTGGCTTACTGTTATGTCCCAGGTCCGGGCCGGCGCCGCCGCCGCCCCGTCCGGCCAGGAACTGATTTTCAGCCGCAGCCGCCCCGGCACCGCCTCGCCCGGGTTGCGGAAGGAGACCTCGGCCGTCACCCGCTTCCGGGCCGGCTCGGGCCGGAGAAAGAGACCGGCCAGGTGCACCGCCGGCCGCCGCTCCAGCGACACGCCCTGCCAGATCCCGCTGAAGGGCAGGCCCCAGCGCCCCTCCTTGGAGGCCGGGATTTCCCGTTCCTTCCAGCCGCCCAGGGAGAGGCCGGCCACGCGCATACCCTCGCCCGGGTCGATCACCCGGAGCGCCAGTCGGTTCTCGCCCGGCTGCAGCCGGCCGGTCACCTCCAGCTCGAAGGGTAGGTAGCCGCCCTCATGGCGACCGGCCAGCCGGCCGTTGAGCCAGACCTCGCAGAAGTAGGCCACCGCCCCGAAACGCAGGAAGGCCCGTTGACCCTTCCGGCCGCCCCGGCAGTCAAAGGTGCGCCAGTACCAGGCCGCCCCGGCGTAGCCGGGCTCCAGCTCCTGCCAGACCGAGGGGATCCGGATGGCCCGCTTCTCGGCCTGGACCCGGGCCCAGAAGCGCCGGTTGAACTCGGTCTTGTCGGGGGAGACCAGGTCCTCGGTGTGGCCGACCGGCGGCTCCTGGGTCAGCTCCCGGGCCGGCCGCCGCCGGGTGTCGGCCAGAAACCAGGGCGCCTGGGTGGTGGTGATGCCCAGGTCCTCCCGGTCAAAGAAAATCCACCACTTGCCGTTCAGGTCCGTACGAGCCCGGTTCTGATCCATGCGTGCTCCTTGTATTTGGGCCAATAAGTTCCGGTGATCAAGGGTTTTCCGGGGCGGAAACGCCGGTTTTTCTTCAGGGCCGGAAATTTTCCTTCACGAACCCACGGGTGAATTCAACCGCTTCCAGATTTTGATCGCCGAGGATGGAGGACAGGAAGATGAGCCCATCGATGCGGCCGGCGGCCAGGAGGTCCCGCCCGATCCGGCACTGTCTTTCCATCAGGGATAACGGCAGCGGCCGGCGGTTGCCGAAATCGTACATGTAGAGGCCGAGCAGTTTGCGTCGACCGGCGGCCAGTTTTTCGAAGCGGGGCAGGGTGGTTTCCAGTCGCTCCAGCTCCTCGGCGGTCCAGTGCCAGAAGGTTACCGCGTCCCAGGCGGAAATCTTCTCGGCCACCGGCAGCTCCAGCTGGTGATTGTAGAGCACGCCCCAGAGTTCCAGCGGCCGGCCGGTTGCCGCCAGCCGGCGCCGCATCTCCATGAGTTCGGCGCGGGTGTAGGTGCCGGGATTGCCGTCCCGGTCACGGCGATTGAAGAAATCGTCCAGGATTACGCCGGTCAGGTTCTTCATTTCCGGCACCAGTTCCAGCACCGCTGAAAGATCAGACCCGCGCCGGCAGTTGGCGGCGCCCAGGGCCGACCAGACGACCTGTTTCAATCCGGCCAGTCCGGCCGCGTACTCCCGGAAGGGCGGCGCCGGCTGGTCTGCATAGGTGACCAGCAGAAGATTCTCGATGCCCAGGAATTCGGCCGCGGCGGCCGGGGTTATCCGGCTCGTGCGGTCCAGGCCCCACTTGCTCCAATCCAGATTCTCAACATGGCTCCAGAGCCAGATGGCCTGTGAAGCGTTGCGCATGGGTCCCTCCGTTTTTTTCAATGAAACCGGCCGGAAACTTAACCTACATTATATCTGATGGCCGATACGGTCATCAAAAAGGCGGCCGGAGGTTGAAGATGTTTACGCTTGTCTATATCTTGTCCGGGAGTAGACAGTTACTGGCGGCAATGTTAAAATAAATTTTCCGAAGGCCAGCACCCGGTGTCCAATCCGATCCTTTCCGCTCAAGGAGGCCCGATGAATGCGACCAGACGGTTTCTGCGCCCATCCCTGCTGATGCTTCTTTCCCTCCTTGGTCTCTTCAGTTGCAACACCGCCTGGTCGGCGCCGCCGCAGGTCCTCTTCCAGGCGGGTTTTGAGAAGCGGGCCGACGGTTTCGGCCGCGACCGGGTCTATACCAACTTCTTCACCAGCAAGGGCGCGCCGCTGACGATCTTCGAGTACGAGAAGGGCGTGGTCGGCCAGGGGGCCCGCTTCACCTGGAAGAACGGTTATCCGGGAGTCGCCTACCCGGTTGAGAAAAACTACGATTCCCAGTCCGGCACGATCTCCCTCTGGGTGCGGATCACCCGTCCCTTCTTCGTCAACTCTTACTACCCGCTGATCTGGTGCGTCGGGGCCGGGGAGCGGGTGGAGGCCGCCGCGCACGACCTGGTTCTGGTGGGTTTGAACGACCCGCGCACCGAGGCGGTTGCCGACGGCCAGTGGCACCAGCTGGTTTACTGCTGGGACGGCGCGGCCAGGAAGCGCTGGCAGTACCTGGACGGGACCCTCCTGGCCGAGGGCGATTACCTGAAACCCTACCGGCCGAAGGAGCTGATCTTCGGTTTCCGCCTGCCGGGGGCCCTCGACGAGGTGGTGATTCTGGACCGGCCGCTGAGCGCGGCCGAGGTTAAGGATGCCTACGGAGTGTACCGGCAGGGCAAGGCGGTCTTCTCCCTGGCGGAGCCGGGGCGGCGCGACTATCCGGTGCTGCCGCTTGAGATCGGCCAGCTGCCGTCGGTCCGTCCGGAGTTGCCGGCGGCGGCCGGGTGGCTGGTGCTGCAGCCGGCGGCCGAGAACGGCAAGCGGTTCCGATACGACCTGGACGGTCTCTGGCGTTTCCAGCCGGCGGTGCCGGAGGTGCGGGATAAGGAGCTGGTCAACCCGGGCCTCTTCGGTCCGGAGTGGCTTTATGTGAAGGCGCCGGGCAGCTGGCGGGCGGCCAACGCGGTCCTGGACCAGACCGGCAAACCGGTGGCCAGCTGGCAGGGCAAAACCTTTAATAAGCTGCCGGCCGCCTGGCTGGAGCGGGACATCAACCTGCCGCCGCGGCTGAAGAACTACCAATTTTACCTTACTTTCCCCCGCCTGGGCGGTCCGGCCGAGGTCTACCTGAACGGGAAGCACCTGGGTTCGGTGGCCCGTTCCGGCGAAAAACGCTTCCTGATCACCCGGCAGCTGCTCTGGGACCGTCCGAACCGGATCACCCTGCTCAACGGGCTGCCGTTCGCGCCGGGGATGACGCCGACCGGCTTTGAAATGACGCCCTGCATCGAGGCCCGGGAGACGAAGGACTTCTACCTGGGCGATCCGCTTATCTGCCCCTCCTTCCGGAAGCAGGCGCTCAACCTGCAGCTGCCGGTGGAGAATACCGGCGGGAGCGCCCTGGACCTGGTCGTTGCGGGCCGGGCGGTGGATTACCGCGACCCGAAGCAGGCCGTGGAGCTGGGCAGCGTCTCTCTCAAGGTGCCCAAGGATTTCCAGGGCGTCCGGACGGTAACCCTGCCGGCCGCCGTCCTGAAGACCTGGTCCCCGGAGACGCCGAACCTCTACCGGCTGGTGCTGGAGATCGGCAAGGGCGGGCAGCCGGTTGATCTCTCCTTCCCGGAATCGTTCGGCTACCGGGAGCTCTGGGTGGCCGACGGAAATATCTACCTCAACGGGGTGAAATTATCCATCCGGGGCAAGTCGCATAATTATCTCGCCGGTTATGGATTCACCAGGGATGAAATCGAACGCCTGCAGGCGGTCGGCCAGAATGCCGACCGGACCCTCTCGCCCGTTTACCCGGCCATCAACAGCCTCCAGACGGCCGACGAGACCGGCTGGATGGTCTTCTACATGGCCCCCGGCGTCAACCCGGATGACCTGGAAACCTCCCGGGAGGAGTGGGAGACCCTGCTGAAGCAGGTCGGCAACCACCCCTCGATCATCGCCTGGCAATGGTGGGGCAACGGCTACGTCAACGGCAAACATGGCCACCCGACCCAGGTCGGCGGCATCGTGCCCGAGGAGATCCAGCGCGATAACTGGGCCTACCAGCAGAACCGGGCCCTGGACGGGATTGATCCGACCGGCCGCCTGACCTTCTACTATCGGCTCGGGGCCGGCGGCGATTTCCGGGGTATCATGACCACCCTGGGCTTCGGAACGCCGATCCAGGAGAGCGAGGAGTGGCTCACGGTCTGGGCCAAGAACCGGCCGGATCCGCTGGTGCCGACCGAGATGCAGGTGGTTCCCATCCATCACGAGGCCATTCTCTGGCAGAAGGGGAGCAAGGAGATCATCCTGCTGGAGCAGCACGCCCGCTACTTCGGGGACACCGGCTACTCGAAGGTGACCGAGCCGATGATCGACGCGCATCTCGACCCGGCCGCGAAGATCTCGGCCTGGATCAACTCCGACGCCGAAATCCGGAACGACGTTTACGACCTGGCCTACACCCGGGTGCTGCGCTCCTGGCGCACCTACGGCATCAGCGGCTACCTCTTCCACGGCACCTTCAAGCTCGGCGAGATCTATTACGGATCCAAACTGGGCCGGTTCGGCGAAACGCTGCAGCGGGTCAATCTGCCTTTCCTCTTCTACCTGGGCGGCCCGGCGGCTGATTTCGTGAGCAAGGACCACAATTACTTCGCCGGCGAAACGGTCGAGAAGAGCGCCATCATCGTCAACGACAATTTTCACCCCGTCTCCGGCCGGATCAGCTGGCAGGCGGCCGGCGGCGGCCGGACGCTGGCCTCCGGCTCGGCCGACGTCACGGTTCCGGCCGGTGGCACGCACTTTCAGCCGCTCCGTTTCGAGACCGCCGGTCTGGCCGGCAAGACCGGTGTCGAAATCTCGGCCGCCTTCAAGAGCGATGACGGGAAACTGGATGTCAGCGATCGGTTCGCCCTGACGGTCTTCCCGCGGCCGGCGGCGGCCGCCGCGGCCGGCGGCCGGGTGGCCCTGATCGACAGCCGGGGCGAGACGGCGGCGGCCCTGGAGAAGCTGGGCGTGCCCTACCAGCTTTTCAGCGAGAAGACGGCGGAAGCGGGCGGCCGGAGTTCCCTGGCCGGTTACCCGCTGCTGGTCATCGGCCGCAACAGTTACCCGGAGGCGGCCAGGCTCTTCAAGGAGAGCCTGCCGATCGGCCAGGCGGTGGCGGAGGGGTTGAACGTGGTGATCCTGGAGCAGTCCAACCGGCAGGTGGCCGGCCTGAGCGTGGAGAGCTTCAAGGACCGCCGGGCCTTCATCCGGAACGGCGCCTCGGCGCTGCTGGCCGACCTGGTCAACGAGGACTTCTACGACTGGCGGGGAGCCAGCCGGTCGCTGCCGGCCTACCCGCCCCTGCACGAGAGCACCGAGCCCGACAACTCCTACAAGTACGGCCAGAACAACTCCTTTGGCCAGCGCCGCTTCTGGCACTGGTCCAACAAGGGGATCGTGGCCACCTTCACCTTCGAGAAGCCGCAGCTGGGTAACTTCCGGGTTCTGATGGACGAGGGATTTGACCTGCTCTACACGCCGCTGGTGGAATTCTACCAGGGCAAGGGGCGGATTCTCTTCTGCCAGCTGGAACTGGTTGACCGGTTTGGCGTCGACCCGGTGGCGACGCACCTGCTGGAGCGGATCATCCGGGATTACCGGCAGCCCTCGGGCCGGGCCTGGGCGGCGCTGGCCCACCCGGGCGGGGAGCGGGCGAAGATTCGGCTGGATGAACTGGCCGTTGATTACCAGCCTGGCTGGAACGGCCGGGTGGCCTACCTTGACCTGTCGGAGGCCCCCGGCCAGGCGGCCGCGCTCGGCCCGTTTCTCCAGGGGGGCGGGACGCTGGTGACGACCTTCCGGGATGCGGCGGCGGTGCAATCGCTGCCGGTGAAGGTCACGCTGGAGAAGAAGAAGTTCTGGAAGCCGGAGGTCCCGGCCGATCCGCTCTTTGCCGGCGTGGGCCCCAGCGACTTCTCCTTCCGGCGACCGCTGGAACTGCTGCAGGTGACGGCTGTGGATGGCCAGCCGGTTTCCAATGGCGTGGCCGGGGTTATCCCGGTCGGGCGGGGTCGGATTGTCTACCTCCAGGTGGAGCCCGGCCAGTTCGAGAACGCCTGGCAGCGGGGCAAGGTGCTGCGGATCTACAACACGCTTCTGACCAACCTGGGGGTGCGCAGCCGGGTTGTTCCGGATATCGGGGCCATCGGCGGCTACGGGATGGTCGAGGAGTGGCTGACCGGCTATGAACCGTCGGTCCCGGATATCGCCAACCGGCCGATGGTCAAGGAGAGCAACCTGTATCGGAAACCGGCGCTCGATTTCGATCCGAACCGACACATGGTATGGTGACGCGGCGGCCTTCGGTTCGCGGCCACTCTGCGTCCGGGGCAAAAGCTACGCGACTCGGGAACGAGGGCTCTCCGTGTTCGCGGCCCTGGTAAGGCGGGCCGCGCCCCGGATACTCATTCCCTCGTTCCGCTTGTTTTGCACCCGGACTCCGCGACGCCGCTCACCGAAGGCCGCCGCTTAAGGGGAACGGACGAAAAGCAAAGACAAGGATGGCGGAGGTTGTGATTAAAAGCCGCGTTTTTCCGCCGTCATTCCCGCATGTAGTAGGCGGGAATCCAGTCTTTAAATGCATTTCGCGGATAATTTCGCCGGATTTCTTGGTTTGAGTTTGTGAGGGAATTCAGGGACGGCAATCTGTATGAAGTCCGTTTGTTAACCATCTCTTCAACCAGGGAGGCGCGATGTCGTGGCAAAGGTGGTTGATGCTTCCGATCCTGCTGGGTTTCCTTTCAATCGGTCCCGGCCCGGCGCCGGCGGCCGACAAACCGGCCGGCTTCTTCGTGGAGGCCGAGGATTTCGACGGCCTGGAGGAGTTCGAGATCTGGCAGACGGTTGCCGGCCGCTGGTACGCCAAGGAGCACCTTTACGGTGAGACTTCGGCCCTCGGTGGGGCCTACGCGGTGGCCAACGAGTTCTCGATGGGCGCGGTGATGGAGAAGAAGCTGGACCGCGTCCTGCCGCCGGGCCGTTACCGGGTCTGGCTGCGGATGATTGCCTGGATGGACAGCGATGACGCCATCGAGGTGGAATTGAACGGCGCCAAGCTGGTTTACGCCTGGGATATCAACACGCGGGGCCGCGGTTACCGCTGGATGCCGGGTGAAATTACCACCACCCAGGCCGGGAACCTCATGCGGGTCAAGGCCCTGAAGGGCAACCAGCAGAATTTCGGCGAGACGCCCCGGCCACCCTGCAAGTTCCTGGCCATCGATACCTTCTACATCGGCCCGGCCGACGAGAAGGTCCGGGCGGTGGTCTCGAGCCGCAGCAGTGACGACCTGGTCTTCGGCGACGTTGCGGATCCGGCCGCGAAGCCGGCGCCGGCGGCCGCCGCGGTCCGGCCCGAAACGCCGCCGGCCGGCAACCTGGTCGCCAACGGCAGCTTCGAGGCCGGCATCGGCCACGGCTGGACGCCATTCGGATTCAAGGCCGGCATCCTGGACGCCGCCTTCCTGGATACCGAGGCGGTCCATGGCCATTATTCCCTGCGTTCCCGTCACCCGGTCACCGGCGCCGCCATCCCCCAGTTAATGAGCCGCCTCTACCGGATCAAGGCAGACTCGGTTTACACCCTCTCGGCCTGGTTCCGGGGTGCCAAGGGATTCTCCCTGGGTCTCCTGACCGAAGACGGCAAACCGGTGCTCAGCCAGCCGGCCCGCGGCACCGGAAAGTGGGAGCGGGTCTTCGTATCCGGCCGGGTCGGGCCGGGCGATTACTATATCCTGATCAGCGGCGAAGATTTTTCGGTGGACGCGGTCCAGCTGGAGGCGGCGGAGACGGCCTCCGATTTCCAGCCGGCCGTTCCGGTTGAGGTGGGCTTCAGCCAGGATATGGTCGGCCGGGTTTACTTTGCCGGGGAACCGGCCCGGGCCCGGCTGCTCTGCGCCCTGGACAGGTCCAGCCGCCTGCGCAGCGTGACGGTCGACCTGACCGTTCACGACATCTGGGACCGGGTGGTCCGGAAGGATAAACTTACCCTGCCGGTACGGCCGGGCGAGACGGCCGAGCGCTGGGTTGACCTGAATCCCGGCCGGACCGGGATGTTCCGGGCCGAGGCGGTAGTTGCCGGCCTTCCGCAGGCAAGGGAGGAGACCGTCTTTTCGGTCCTGCCCCGGCCGCGGACGATGGGCATCGATCATGACAGCTGGCTGGGCGTGATGCCCGAGTACAACGAGTATATCCTGGCCTCTCTCCAGCGGGCCGGCTACAAGTGGGTCCAGAATATCCGCGTGGGCAATCCGACCCGCTGGCCTTACGCCGAGCCGGAAAAGGGGCGCATCATCTGGTACGACAACCTGATCGGCCAGCCGGCCAGATACGGCCTGGAGGAGATTTTCCTGCTGCACATGAACTATCCCTCCCTGCCGGCCTGGGTGAAGCCGTCGGTCGCCAACAAGCTGGTGCCGGAGGACATCACGCTCTGGCAGGACTTTGTCCGGCGCACCGTCGAACACTACAAGGATCGGGTCAAATACTGGCAATTCTCCGACGATATCCACCACTACTTCAGCGCCGACGAGCATTACCAGTGCCTGAAAGCCACCTACGAGGCGGCCAAGCAGGCCGATCCGGGCTGTACCTTCATCGGCTGGCGTTTCTACCTGCGCGAGGTGCCGGGCTGGGAGGCGGACCTCGCCCGCACCGAGCCCTACTCGGACATCATCTACGCCGCCGACCGGGTCATGCGGGAGAAGTACCGGAAACCGGCCCACAGCTACCTCTTCTTCCGCGGCACGACCATGTACGACTACTCGACCCTCGGCGATCCGGAGCGCCGGCAGGCCCTGGGCGAACTCCGGCGGCAGGTCTGCCTGGACGTGGTGCGGAACTTCTGCGAACATGCCGCGAATGTCGGGTACGTGGACGCCCTCTTCTTCTACCAGGCCTTCCTGGGCGGCACCCAGCCCTGGCAGACCGGGATGAGCAAGAGAGCCTTCGAACATGACGGCGCCCTGCACCTGGGCGCCATCACCCCCCGGATCGTCGAGCATTTTCTCTACAAGGCCGATTGCCTGGGCCGGGTCAACACCGGTCCGGAGATCCGGGCCTACCTTTTCCGGAAGCCGGGCGCGGCGGTGGCCGCGCTCTGGTCCAACGGCGGCAAGGAGGTGCGGGTCGGCCTGGATAAAAAGCTTAAGAATCTCCAGGTTTACGACGGGATGGGCAACCTTCTTCAGCCGCCGGTCGAATCCGGCCGGCTGGTGATCACCCTGCTGGACACGCCGGTCTTCCTGGTGGCCGAGGGCACGCCGGCCGAGGAGCTGGGCCGCCTTGCCTCCGGGGCGTCGCTGACCCTGCCGATTCCGATCGCCCGGCGTTTCACCGTTCGGGAGGGGCGGCTGGCCATGGAGCTGCTGGTAGGCAACAATACCCGCCAGCCGATTTCGGCCCGGGTCAGCCTGCCGGAGCCGATGCTCTTTCCGTTGGCCGGCGGCGCCGAGACCGAGGTGACACTGGCCGCGATTCCGCCGGCCGGCGAGGGGAAGGCGGTCTTTCCCTTGAAGTACGGCCTGGACCGGAATGGCGAGTTCAAACGCCTGATGCTGGACATCCAGGCCGGGGATTACACCTTCCGGGAGACCTGGCTCCTCTGGCTGCTCAATTCGCGTCCGGCGGCCGCCGGTATCAAGCTGACCGGGGACCCGGCCGCCTGGTCCGGGGTACTGCCGGTGAAACTGGTTACCACCGACCGCAGCGGCGCCACCCGCCGCCTTACCCAGGTGCGCAGCGGCGCCATCACCGGCGAGGAAGCCCTGACCCAGGGCATGGCGCCCATACTGCAGGGCAAGTCCGATCTCTCCGGCCGGGTTTACAGCCAGTGGGATGCGCAGAATCTTTACTTCGCCGCCGAAGTTCTGGACAACAGCGTCGAGAAGGGCGACCGGGTGGACATCTATCTCTCCAACGGCGGGACGCCCCCTTCGGGTCCGGCCGGCCGGATTTTCGACCTTTCCTACCGGGTGGATGAGTCGGGCGCCCGGGCCATCCTGAAGTCCGGTGAAGAGAGCCGGGAGGTGCCGGCGGCCTTCCGGAAAACGGCCGGCGGTTACTTCCTGGAGCTTTCCGTTCCCTGGACGGCCCTGGGTCTGAAACCGGAGGCCGGCCGGCTGCTCGGATTTGACGCCTCCCTGACCGACAGCGATCAGGGTGTCTTTCACGCCCAGCTGGTCTGGTCCGGCGCCGCCTATTCGGCCGGTGACCCGGCCGGCTTCGGGGTGCTGGCCATCGGCAAGTAAACGTCAACGGTAACGGCCGGCGGGCCGGGTATCGTCCGCCGGCCGCTCCGGCGCGGTTTTCCTTTCGGACCGGCGGCCGGTCGGGGAGAAGCGAATGACGGACATCCTGTTGACCTTTGACGTTGAGGATATTTACCGGCCGGAGTCCGAGGGGGGCGACGACCGGATCGGGTGGCTGGCGGAATTGCTGAGCGAGCACGGGCTGCGGGCGCAGTTCCTGCTGATCGGCGACAAGTACCGGCGGCTGATCCGCAACCGGCGCTCCGACATCGCCCGGGCCCTGGAGGCGCACGGGGTGGGCACCCACACCAA
>Ga0209605_1002460_pt1 | contig 17829 bp, 20 predicted proteins | sample AD_UKC035_MetaG_FD_184408 | JGI IMG/M metagenome (GOLD analysis project Ga0209605, IMG submission 184408) | Active sludge microbial communities of municipal wastewater-treating anaerobic digesters from USA - AD_UKC035_MetaG (SPAdes) (version 2) | ecosystem: Engineered > Bioreactor > Anaerobic >...
ATGACCGGCACCACGACGGCAAGCACGAGGATTCCCAGGAAACGATAGGCCCATCGCCAGCCGTAGGCCTCGTTCATCATGCTGGCGATGAACACCATGGCCATGCCCCCCAGCCCGATGCCTGTCATGATGATGCCCATCGCTGTGCCCCTGCGCTTCTCGAACCAGTGTGAGATCACGGTCTGGCTCGGCACCAGGCTCACGCTGGCCAGGCCGACGGCCACGACGATGTAGATGATGTAGTACTGCCAGAGCGTCTGGATGAAGCTTGCCAGGATCAGTCCGAATCCTGTCACCAGGGCGCCGAAGAGCTGCACGGCCCTGGCCCCGAGCCTGGCCACCGCTATACCCACCACGGGACTCAGCAGTCCCACCAGGAGGGCGGCAATGGTGAAGCCGAGCGATATCCGCGTTCTGTTCCAGCCGAAGGTCTGCTCGATAGGCTCGAGAAAGACCGAGACCGTGTAGAAACCAGAACACAGGCCGATAAACAACACCGTGAAGGTGGCGCCGACGATCCACCACCCGTAGAACATGCCCCCTCTTTCCTTCATGGCAATCCTCCCCGGATAAAAAATGCAAGTATTTCCTTCTGCAAAGAATAATCCCGGGGAGAAGGATTGCAAGGAAGGTGCTCATGGAAGAAACGAGGTGATAGGCATGAAACCTTGAATCGACCGGGTTATTATGGTCTTTTCCTTTTCTCGACAATGTCCTTCATCAAAGGAATGATGCCTCCGGCCCGGAGGATATCCAGGATATCCCCATACAGAGGTGTTCCGTCGATGGTTTCTCCGGTGGTCAGGTTCATTACGAGGGCTTCTTCAATGTTCACCCGGATGACATCGCCCTGGGTGAAGCCCAGAGGAGAGCGCTCCACCTGCAGTACCGGGATACCCAGAGCCACGGCGTTCCGGAAGAAGATGCGGGCAAAAGATCCGGCGATGATGACGCCCACCCCCAGGGCCTTCAATGCCTCGGGGGCGGTCTCCCGTGAAGACCCGCAGCCGAAATTGGTTCCGGCAACGATGATGTCGCCCTTCTCGAACCTGGATGGGAAATCCGGGCAGACAGATTCCAGTACGTGCATGGTCATCTCTTCCAGAGGAGCGTCCACGTAGGCCCCGGGTGTGATCACGTCGGTATCAATGTTGTCGCCGAAGACCCAGATGCGGCCGGTGATTTCCTGCACTGCAGCTCCTTTCAGGCCCATGTTTCAGGAGGAACGATCCTGCCCGCCACTGCCGAGGCCGCCACCACGTACGGGTTAGCAAGATAGATCCTTGCATCGGGACTTCCCATACGGCCGATGAAGTTGCGGTTGGTGGTTGAGATGCACGTCTCGCCGGGCGCCAGGATTCCCATGTGACCTCCGAAGCAGGCCCCGCAGCCAGGGTGGCAAATACACCCGCCGGCATCGATGATGGTCTCGAGGATGCCCCGGGCCATGGCCTGTTTGTAGACCTCATAGGACGCCGGCGTCACGAGGAGCCTCACCCGTTCGTGCACCTTCCTCCCCTTAAGGATCGAGGCTGCAGCGGCCAGGTCATCCAACCTTCCGTTGGTACACGACCCGATATAGGCCTGGTCGATGGAAATCTCATCCAGGTTATCCACAGGCACCACGTCATCCACACGGGGAGGGCGGGCTACCTGTGGCAGGAGGCCGTTTATATCCACCTCAAGAACTTTTTCATAGTCCGCATCCGGGTCAGGATACACCGGCTCAAAGCCCCCCCTCACCCGGCCCTTGAGGTATGTGAAGACTGCCTCGTCCGGAACGAAGAGGCCGAACTTGGCGCCTATTTCCACGGACATGTTGGCCATGGTCATCCGTGAGGACAACGGCAATGCATCCATGGCCGGGCCGTGGAACTCCACTGACCGGTACTGGGCTGCCTCGGAGGAAAAGAGTCCTGCGATGTGCAGGATGATGTCCTTGCCCAAGACATGAGGTCCGGGCCTGCCGGTGACGACGAACTTGATGGTCCCCGGCACCCTGAACCAGAGCTCTCCGGTTAGGAAGACATAAGCCATCTCGGCATAGCCGATGCCGGTGCCCGCACAACCGAATGCTCCATAGGTAGTGGTGTGCGAGTCGGTCCCGAGGATGAGCCGACCCGGAGCGGCGAACCCGAGCTCGGGCAGCGCCTGGTGGCAGATACCCACATGCTCGCCGTAGAAGTGCCCGATGCCGAAGTGCTGCACGAAGTCGCGGACCATCTTCTGGATGCCGGCGGACCGTATGCTCGGGGCAGGGGAGTAATGGTCAAGAAACACGATGATCCTGTCCGGGTCCCACACGCTCTCCACCCCTGCCTGCATCATGCGCAGCCAGACGCCTGCAAGAGATTCCCCTGACATGACGAAATCAGGCCTGGCAGTCACGTGATCACCCGGATGTACTTCAGGAAGACCCGATGCCCTGGCCAGGATCTTTTCCGCCATGGTGGCGCACATCGTTCGTTTCACTCCTTGATGGAATACTTCTGTTCCAGGGCAAAGGTCTCAGGAAGCCGGACGATCTTCGTGAACTCGTCGAAGGTGGCCATGTCGGGCTCGAAATCCCTGGTGGTGCCTTTTTCCCTGAGCTCGGTGAGTACCTTCATGATGGCCTTTGCCGCGGCGAAGATGCTCGACAGCACGAATCCCACGAACTGGTATCCCAGTTCCTCGAATTCCTCCAAAGTGAGGATGGGGCTCAGCCCGCCCTCGATCATGTTCGCCACCAGCGGGCCCGGCACGTTTTCGCGTATGACCCTGAGCTGTTCCCTGTCCCTTGGAGCCTCCACAAAGATCACATCGGCCCCGAGCTCGTGGTAACGGTTCGCGCGCCTGATGGCCTCGTCGATCCCCAGGGGTCCCAAAGCGTCGGTGCGGGCCGTTACAAGGAACCTGTTCGGGTCGCTCCTCGTCTCCAGAGCGGCGAGCAGCTTCTGCCCGTACTCTTCCATGGGGATGACCTTCTTGCCTGTCATATGGCCGCAGCGCTTGGGCCAGAGCTGATCCTCGATGATCATACCCTGGACCCCGGCGGCCTCGAGCTCCCTGACGGTGCGGATCACGTTGATGGGACCGCCATAGCCGGTGTCTGCATCGGCGATGACCGGGATGCCGACCGACTGGGCGATGTATCGGGCCGTGGTGATCACCTCGGTCTGTGTGAGCAGGCCGAAGTCGGGCTTGGCCATGAGCGATGCCGTGGTGGCGTAGCCCGAGACAATCACCACCTCGAAACCGACCAGCTCGGCGATCCGGGCGCTCAGGGCATCATAGGCGCCGGGGACGAGGATGGGCCTGGTTGACAGGGACAGCTCCCTGTAGCTCTTCTTTCCGGACATGAGACTCCTCCTTCAAAGAACCGACAATTGCATGCATATGGAGGAATAATACATCGATTCGCCATTGAGCGCCAGTACCGGGAGTACTTGATGTCTGCATCAAGGGATAGAGAACATGTTGTTTTATTACAAGAAATCTTTGCCTTGAACCATTTTCACCCTAGGGCACCTTGAGCTATTGATGCCTGCCTGTTTGATACCTATTAGAATGATATGAACATTACACAGGGTAGATAATCTGAATGTTGGGAATAAGAAAAAAGACAAGTAAAAGTTTCGTCTTGATAAAGAGATGCGGACATGAATCGGAAAAGGGCGACTAAGAAGAATCTCATAGCATACCATGAAGCCGGGCACGCCGTTGCAGCCTATCTTACCAGAAAAAAGTTCAAATATGTCACGATTAAATCCAACAAGGATTACGAAGGCTACATGCGGCATGAAGAACAGAGAGCTACAAGCCGGCCTGAATGGGATGAGCGGAGAAAGACCAGATCTTCCATAGAGAAGGACATCATGGTCTCCCTTGCCGGCAGTGCCGCCATATTCCTCCTGACAGGCCACCGTGAACGCATCGGGGCCTGGGCAGACCGCCGCAGGGCCATGGACCTTGCGGAAAACATATGCGATTCCCGGCGTGAATGTGAAGCATTCGTAAACTGGTTATATGTCCGCGTTGAAGGCATACTGAGATCCCAGGCAAACTGGCATGCGGTGGAGACCCTCGCGGAGGAGCTCATGATACTGGGAAGCATAGGCTACCAGAAGGCGGTGCATATCATCAGGGCAGCCAAAAGACAGTTCAGGCGGAGAAGGTGGAAGGATATCCCCAGACAGGTCCTCATGTTCCCTGTCATGGGAAGATGATGCAACTGAATTTCCGTTCTACTGGCATAATGTGAACGTCACCTATCTTAACTTTTGATTTAAGAACATAGTTATTGATGGTTAATTCTGTTGTGATCTCATGGTTCATGCATGAGAGGGCACTCGTGTGAAAAATATGCCGGTGGAGGATATTCCCATGGGGTTCGTGAAAACCTTCGAACAGATCATGGCCGGCGCTCGGGCCACCGCAGACTTCTATGACGCCGAGATGCTCACGGTCTTCTGGGAGACGAAACCGGAGATAGTCGCCCGGCTTGTTCCCGCTCCGCTGGAGCCTGCGGCCCTGCCCATAGCCATGGCCTTCGTGGCCTGGTATCCGGCGACCAATTTCGAAGCCGTCTACCGGGAGACCGCCCTGTTCATAAGGGTCAAATACCAGGGCGAGGAGGGCAGCTACTGCCTCGCCATGCCTGTGACAAGCGACATGGCCATGGCCGGGGGCCGGGAGGTCTTCGGCTTCCCCAAGAAGATGGCGGACATCCATTACAGCATCGACGGCGATGCCGTCCACGGCTGGACCGAGCGCCGCGGCGTCCGGTTCATGGAGATCAGGGCGAGCCTCACGGGAAAGTGCAACGACGAGGGACTCAGGGCGGCCATCGAGGCCGAGATCACCCTGTGGGATTCCCCCTACGACCCCTGGTCAGAGGTAGAGGTGGTGAGGACGCTCGGGGCCATGTACACCAAGGGCGACAACTTCATGCTGGGGGGCAGGGTGGTCGCCGAGGTCGACCCCATTCGTTTCGCGCCGTATGCCTTCCTGAAGTGGGACATGAAATAGCGGGGCATCGTTCAGAACACCTTCAGGGCATGTGCCAGACCACCTGCGACAACGAGCGCGATGGTCGTGTTCAGCATTACGGAATACAGGGCCACCTTCCACCCGCCCTCCTTCCAGAGCGTCGAGATGGTGGCGATGCAGGGGATGTACAGGACCGTAAAGACAACGAGCACCAGGATCTGGGCAGAGGAGAGGATCGTGGCCACATCACCGGTACCCAGGGCCTGGTTCAGCATGAGCAGGGTCAGTTCCTTGCGGAAGATGCCCAGGAACAGCGTGATCCCGGTGGCGTCGGGCAGGTTCAGGATACCCGTGGTGATGGGGGCCAGGATGCCGTTGACCACCCTGTCTATACCAACGTGCGCGAGGAAGGCCAGGACCAGGCTCGAGATCGCGATGACCGGCCAGGCGAAGGTGAGGAACTCGTTCAGGCGCCACCACACCTTCTTCGCGACCAGACCCGGGTAGGGTCTCCTCAGGGGAGGGACATCCATGATGATGCCGGGTGAGGGGTCGGCCTGAAGCCTGGACAGGAAAAACGACACGGTCAGCGCGATGAGGATGTTCCCTGCATAGATGGCCGTGGTGACGGCTGCGCCCAGGTACTTGCCCGCCAGGGCAAGGATGATGACGGTCCTGGCCGAGCAGGCGATGAAGGGAACGATGAGCATGGTGATGACGCGGTCGCGTTCGTACTCCATGTTCCGGGCAGCCATGATGGCCGGCACGTTGCACCCGTAGCCCAGGATGATGGGGATGGCGGACTTGCCGTGCAGCCCGAACCGGTGGAGGATGCCGTCAACCATGAAGGCGATGCGCGGCAGCAGCCCCGAGTCCTCCAGGATTGCCATGAGGACGAGGAGCGGGAGCAGGTAGGGAAGCACGATTCCCACGCCAGCCACGACGCCGTCGTACAGCCCGGAGATGGCCACGGCCGCGATCCCGTCAGTCATGCCGACGAGCTTCTGTCCTATCGCGTCCAGCGGCGCCTCGATGAGGCCCGCGATGATGTCGCCGAGCAGGAACGACACGAAGAACATGAAGAACAGCAGGCCCACGATGGCCACCAGGCCACCGACCGGGTTGATGATGAAGCGGTCGATACGCTCCCTGAAGCTCAGGCCGGTTTTGCGGGTCACCCGGGCCACCTGCTCGAAGAGATCGAACACGATGGCATGGCGGTGTGATGCGAACACGCCCGCCTCGGGCCAGTTGTGAATCTCTGCAAGGGATCGCCGCTTCTCTATGACGAACTGGAGAAAATCGCGGTCGATCTTCCAGACCGTGTGCTCGAACTCTTCGTCCATCTCCAGGAGCCTGATGATCACGAACCGCTCGTCGATGTCCAGGGCTTCTCTGATCGCGTCCGGATACCTGTGGCTGATCTGTGCGATGCACTCTTCCACGTCCCGGTCGTACACGGGCTGAACCGGCCTGAACTGCTCCTTGGCCACCCTCAGGGCGGCCTCGAAGAGGTCCCGCACCCCGGTGCCCTCCACGGCGATGACCGGGTAGGCCTCCACCCCGGTGAGCGCGTTCAGGAGTTCGAGGTCAATGTCGATGCCCTTTTCCTTCGACTCGTCGTACATGTTGAGTGCCATGACCATGGGGATGTTCATCTCGAGAAGCTGTATTGTGAGTTCCAGCGAACGGCCCAGGATGGAGGAATCGAGCACGTTGATGATCACGTCCACATTGCCGGAGAGCAGGAAATCCCGCGCCTCCTTCTCGGCGAGGTCGTGGGAGGATATGGAGTACGTCCCGGGCAGGTCGATGAGCCTGACGGTCCTTCCCCCGAGGTACACCCGTGTCTCGGTGAAGGAGACCGTGGTGCCGGAAAAATTGCCTGTGTTCACCTTGAATCCGGCCACCGCGTTGAAGATGGTCGACTTGCCGCAATTGGGCTGGCCGGCCAACGCGATGACGAGCTCGTCACGACGGGGTCTGATCGCACACCTCCACGGATGCCGCCATGCCGCGGCCGATCATGACCCTGGCACCCGATTCCGTGTCCTCGACGAGCAGGGGGCCGGAAAAGGGAGCTGCACTGATGAGCCGCAGGCACGTGCCTTCGCGGATGCCCAGGCCTGCCATGCGGGCCCTGAGGTGCCTGCCGCCGGTGATGCGCAGTATGGACGCTGTTTCGCCTTCTTTCATGTCCAGGAGAGTCACGGGCTTGTCCCTCTGTAGATCGCTGATGGTCTTCTTCATGTGTGCCGGGGGCTTCAAGCATCACCCCCTGCAGAATCCTTGGATCGGCATGCGGAGCAGATGCCGGTGAGCTCGAGGTGGTGGCTTTCCAGGGTGAATCCGTGTTCCTTTGCCACAGCTTCCTGGAGGACCTCGATGGCGGGGTAGGAAAACTCGATGGTCCTGCCGCATCGTGAGCACACGAGATGATCGTGATGTTCGTGGTCCCAGATATGCTCGTACCGTGTCCCCCCGATGCCGCTCTCATCGTTGACGCTGGTTCTGCGGATGATGCCGGCCTGAATGAGCAGGGAGAGGTTCCGGTACACGGTGGTCAGGGACATGGTGTACCCCTGTTCCCTGAGGAGATCGAGGACGTGGTAAGGATGGAAGTGCCTGTCTATATCGCAAACTATTCGCAATAATGAGAGTCGTTCTTTTGTCAGCCTGCCGCCGCTAGATGCCAGTACTGAAGCTAGTCTGTCAAAACATGTGCCCTTTGAAGAGCAGGTCGAGCATGCAGCTTTTATGAAATATTGTTGCATATCATTTTCAATAGTAGATTGTAAAGTGCTTGTCAAGTCAGTGATATGGCATGGCATCTTAAAAGGTGGTTGTGTATCTTGAGACTGCTGGTAACTACCCCGGCGAAGAATGATTATATGAATAACTGTTCAACAACCTGAGACCAATGCGAATGGGTTGGACTCTTCGGTTTCTTTCGTTCTTAACAACCGTTTCTTTTTTGTGTAAGTAAAGGTTATTCCAGGGGCAGGAGAACCTTCGATTTATCGATGCAAACAACACTCTGAAATTGAGAGGATGTTGATTACAAATATACGTACTCGATTCTCATGATGGACATGACAAGGTATTGTATATCTGCATTCAGGTTACATGATACGCATAGATCACTGACGAGAAGGAACCATCATGGCCAAACGCAGGCACGATGAAATACGCAGAGCAGTCCGCGAGAACTACGGGAAGGTTGCACAAGAGGGAACCACCAGTTGCTGTTGCTCACCCTCATCTTGTTGCGGGAAACCCGGGGAAGCCCCACTGACGGATATTTCGCTCGGATTGGGATATTCGAGCAAGGATTTTGCCGATGTCCCGGATGGATCGAACCTGGTGCTCGGGTGTGGGAACCCCCAAACCATAGCGTCCCTCCAGCCCGGTGAAACAGTGCTCGACCTCGGCAGCGGCGGGGGCTTCGACTGTTTCCTTGCGGCACGTTCCGTAGGTGATAAGGGGCAAGTGATAGGCATTGACATGACCCCTGAGATGATCACCAGGTCCCGTGAGAATGCCGAGCAAGGGGGCTTCCTAAACGTGGATTTCCGGCTGGGTGAGCTGGAGAATCTTCCGGTTGCCGATGGCATTGTTGATGTCGTCATATCGAATTGCGTGATCAACCTTTCTCTTGAGAAGGAACGGGTTTTCCAGGAGGCCTTCCGTGTCCTGAAGCCGGGGGGTCGCCTGGCTATATCCGACATAGTATCGACGGCCGAACTGCCTGATGACATGAGAAATGACCTGGCTCTCCATGTCGGGTGCATAGCAGGAGCCTCATCGATCCAGGAACATGAATCGATGCTCCTTCGAACCGGCTTTGAGAACATTCGGATAACACCGAAAGCTGAGAGCAAGATGTTTATTCAAGACTGGATGCCGGGAAGCAAGGTCGAGGATTACGTCCTTTCGGCAACCATAGAGGCTGTCAAGCCCCGGTCTTCGCAAGGATCGTGATGCTGGTCTAGTGGATCTTTCATGTTATGAGCTGTTAAAACATTTCGAGCTCAGGCCGTAACCGAGAACAGACGAAATCGTTGATGAGCCCATGGTGTCACTCTTGCGGCGTGAGGACCATGAAAGACGAGTTGATGGGGTGAGAAAGGGCGGATCTCCATGACCCCGCCCTTTCACCTGGTCGTGCTCGCCTGAAGATCATCTTCAGTGCTGTTTCACGTCCACCCGCTGCCGGCTGTGTTCGCTGCTATTTGCCACCGGATCCGGCAGGCTGTACGTCTATGACGACTATCGTTTGTGTGCCCGTGAATTCTTCATCATAGATCGTATAACCTGTGAGTGTCAGCACGTTTTCGCCCGGGACCTCTAATAGACCTGCTTCGGCGAGCGCCTTGACATCGCTCATATCAAACTTGGCGACGAAATTCCCCTGGTTGTCTGCCTTCCACCAGCTTATGGGAATACCATTCAATATCACCGTCCCACCCACGACGCTGCTGTAGGGGATGTCAGTGTGTACGGTCACCACCTCGCCTTTGCTCTGGATGTTGAGCGTGCTGGGCGACACCTGAGTAGAAATGTCAAACCCATGGGATGGTGCAGGCGCGCACAAGAAAGCAACCGGGATGACGACAACGAGACAACAGACCCAACCGAACGATTGTACTTTTCGTGCCATAATCTCCTCCTTATAACTCCCTGTGTCTGTAAACGGTGAGATACTTTCTTCTGTCCTCAGTTCTTGCCATGACCTCCCCTGCCTGAGCTTCCACCGTCACCAGAACCCGAACCGCTTCCCGATCCTGATCCAGATCCCGAGGACCCACCGCTGCCGCTTCCACCGGATGAACCTCCACTGCCTCCGGAAGATCCGCTTCCACCCTCACCTGAGCCTGAGCCGCCACCAGATCCGGATCCACCACTTCCCTGCTGGCCGGAGCCGCTCATGGAGCCCTGGTTCCCTGAACCTGCTCCTGCCTTTCCAAGGCCCTCCGAGTTCACCCCATTCCTGATCTGGTTGGTATACCGTGCCGCGAGGCCGGCAGGGTTTTCGAGCCGGGCCTGCTGCATGAAGGTGAGCCTCAGCCGTGTCATCTCAGGCGTGCCCCACGAGCGATCAAGAGCCTGGCAGACAACCTCGGATGCGGCCTTGCCCCCGGCGCCTCTCCGTGTCATCTCGCGTGCCGCCATGAAACTCTCCCGGGAAAGCTGATGGAGCTGGTCGCGGGTCATGGTGCGCTGCCGGGTCTGGAGCTTCAGTTTTATCGTATCCACATCCCCCTCGGTCATGCCGGCTGCCATACCCTCGGCTATGGTGTTGCCCAGGGTTGCATCTGTATCGGTCTGTTCTCCTATGGCCCTGGCCTGACGGTAGGCAAATGCATACCTCGTCCTTGTCCGTTCCATGGCCTGAATCGTGTTCTGGGCGCTCACTTTCTTGGCCATGCCTTCAAAGGCCTTGTCTGCAGCGGGTTTGCCTGGCAGGCCCTCCCGGACCATCTCTTTGATGACCTTGTGCGCGGCAAGGATCTCCTGCTCCTGATACCTGTTCTGCAGCATCTGCCTGGTGAGCTTGATGGCCTCGCCTTCCGTTACCCCGAGCCTGATCATCTCCCGGGTGCTCGTCCGAACCTGCAGTGTCGCTTTGTCGCCGAGCCCGTCATCAACAACGTCGGCCCGGGCAAGGGTCGCCGTAAAGAGTAATACCGCGATCATGCCGATTGCCTTCTTCATAGGTTCCTCCTTCCTGTGTTGACAAAGCTTACAACGCGGTGAGCGGCACAAGGTTACATGCCCTGCATATAAATACAGTTCCTCGACCCGAATCCGTCTGGTTCCGAGAACCTGCACTCTGGCACGTACACCTCGCCATCCACTAGGTAGAAGTAACTGAATGTCGAGCCTGCAGGGACGCTCATTTCCCATATGGATCCACCTATGAGCTTTGCCTGATGCGGCTCGAAGCCATCCAGCGATGAAGCGAACTGAACGCTTCGGGCATTTGGTATCTCTAGGGTCAGGATGACGATAGCCCCATCGGTACGGAGATCATGATGGGAACACCCAGCAAGGATTATTAAGAGACCAACAATCACTCCGGTAACCAGCCTCACGCATTGCCCCCGGTCACGAGGATGGAATTCTCACCGCCGAAATCGTCCTGTTCCCTGGTCATGACCGTGGGGTCGACAAGGCGCTGCCGCCCATCGACGATAAAGACATACCGGTGTTCACCGGGCTGGAGGCCAAGGGTTATCTCCCAGTATCCGCTCGATCCGATTCGCTCCATCGACACCCGTTTCCACCCCGTGAAGTCTCCGGTTATCTCGGCCTGTGTCGTGCCAGGATAGTACATGACGAACCGGTATGACTCCTGAGTGGCTGCCTGGTTGACGGTCTGCTGGGCAGGCCAGAACAGCACGGCCAGGACGACCGCCGCCACCGCGGCTGCTGCGGCCAGGTACAGGGGGTGTCTGCCCCGCGCAGGGGAAGGCTTGAATGTCGGTACTGCAACCTCGGGGACCTTTTCCGCCACATCGGAGCGCAACTCCTGCTCCAGGCGGAGAAACCCCACGGTTTGATCCTTGAACGACCTGCAGGTGTGGATGAGCTCCACAAAGTCCGTCTTTTCATCCAGGCCGAGTTCGTCATCAATGAACAAGCTTATCAGTTCGTCTCTCATCTTCGCCTCCCTGCAGGATCTCTTTTATCCTGCACCGTGCCCGGTGCACCTTTACCTTCACGTTCGCTTCGCTGATGCCAACGATCTCCGCGATTTGCCGGTATGACAGGTCGCTGCTGACCACAAGAGACAGAAGCTCCCGTTCATCTTCGGCCAGGTGCTGCATGGCATCGAGAACACGCGTGTACTGCTCCCGGACGAGCACCCGGTGACGCGCATCGGGTGCACTGTCCCGGTGGTCCCCTTCGAAGGGGGCGCCCCGGCTCTTCTTTCTCATGTGGTCTATGAAAATGTTCCGTGCAATGGTGAAGATCAGTGAAGGTGACGCCTCTTTGCCTGAATAATGCTCCAGGTACCTCAAGCAGGTCTCCTGGAGGATGTCCCTCGACAGGTCATAATCGTCGCTCATACGCATGAGATAGGAGAAGAGCTTGCTTTTTATCTGTTCGAACATAGAGGAGCCACCCCTGATAACCTATGCCTTAAACGATTGAGCGTGTTGAAGGTTACAGTATTTCAGAACAATAGAGCCGCGGCTCGGTCTATTCCTCTGGGCCGCCCATACCTGATGAGAGAGACGCAAGGGATTCAGCTACGTCCCTGCTGAACGCCGCAACGAGGCTGCTGTAGGAGGCGGCCAGCGACCGGTAGTCCCGGGTCGCGACAGTCTCGGTGTACGTCGAGGTCTTAGACAGGACCGTCTCTTTGCTCCGTTCGTCCGTGACGATCCACTTCACATCGAGGACGGCGCTTTCCCCGAGGACCCCGTCGAGGCGGTTTATCACCGCAACGAGCATGTAATCGACCCTGTTCGGTCTCTTCCAGGCATCGGCCTCGACCCTGGCGCAGGCCTGTGCCTGCAGATTCCGGGCCAGTATCCGGGGGATGCCTTCCTTCAGGGGCTCGGCCCAGAGGTCGAATTCAGCGAGAGCTATCTCGTTGGGGCTGGTCCGGGTCATGATCTGGGGCCGGTCGAGGTATCTGGGCACCTCGATGGGACCTACACCCAAGCTGAGAGTGCGGCCGTCAGGGCATCCCCCGGCATGGTCGCCGCCGATGGGACTCAGGAGGTAGAACCTCGTGGGCCCTGTCGATGCACATCCGTTCAAAAGCAGCATGGCCGTGCAGAGCAGAACTACCGTAAGATGGCGTGACATGTTCATGGTTCGAGGTTTCCTCCTCATTCGCCTTTGCCCCGCAGCATGGCCTCGGGGTGTCTGTTGAGGTAGTCGGACAGGGCGCGTATCGAATCGGCCGTTGCGGATATCTCGTCCAGGGTCCGGGAGAGCTGAAACATCACCGGAGAGTCCGCTGCGGACGCGTGCTCCAGTGCGCCGAACGTCTTCTCCGCCTGCTCCATGGCCTTGCGTGTGGCGTCCGATGCCCGGTCGATGCTCTCCTGCAGAGACTCGGCGTGCCTGCCGAAGTCCCGGACCAGATTCCGTGTGTCTTCCAGGGTGGCCATGATGTCTGACGACAGCGGCCCGATGGTGCCGTCGAGGTTCTTGACGAGCGACCGGACATCGTTGAGGGCGAGGTTCAGCGAACGGATGCTCTCGGTGAGCTCCGGAGACGTCACGGCCTTCTCCACGCCTTCTATGGCCGATATGAGCTTCGTCACGAGCTCTTCCATGGGGATCTTCTCGATGGTCTTGCTCAGCTGCTCCAGGCTGGAAGGAATGGTGGGGATCTCGGGATAACGGGCCTCTGACCTGACGAGCCTCGAGGGTTTGTCCGGGTGGAAATCGAGTTCGATGAGGAGCTGGCCTGTCAGGAGGTTCTGCAGCTGGAGCTGCGCTCGAAGTCCCTGGCCGATGAGGAGGTTGATGAAGTCCTTCGGGTTGGTCCACCCCTTTTCCCTGATGATGGTGTGGGGGTCTATCTCCACCAGGACGGGAATCTGGACCGACTGCGTGTCCTGGTTGTACAGGAGGCTGATGTCCGATACCCGGCCCACCTTCACGCCCTTGAACACCACGGGGGACCCCACGTTGAGCCCCTTGACCGATCCCTCGAAGAACATGACGAAGGTGGGCTGCCGGGAGAGGTATTTCCCGGCGCCGAAGGTCGTGACGCCTGCCGCGATGAGGGCAATGGCGCCGAGTACGAACATGCCGATGAGGGTCTTGCTCGGTTTTCTGGTCATGGGTGAACATCCTTTTTTCCATCTTTGTAGAGGTATCCCGAGAAACAACGTGCAATGGAGCTCCTGTCCGCGTCGGTCTGCCCTCGCGTCAGGAACGTCAGGACCTTGGGGTCCCGGGACTCTTCGAGGAGCCTGCGGGGATTCCCCGAGGCGAGGATGGTCTTGGTCTCGGGGTCGAGCAGGATCGAACGGGTTCCCACTGCGAAGATGCTGGCCAGGTCATGGGTGATGACCACCACCGTGGTCTTCAGGCTGTCGCTCAGCTCGACGATCAGGTCATCGAGGAGGCGGGCATTGATGGGGTCGAGCCCCGCCGAAGGCTCGTCGAAGAACAGGATCTCCGGATCGAGCGCCATGGCCCGGGCCAGGGCCGCCCTTTTCTGCATTCCCCCGCTGAGTTCCGAAGGATAGTGGTCCTCGAAGCCGGTGAGACCCACCAGGGAAAGCTTGAGGTTCACGATCTCCTTTATCTGCCTGGGGCCGAGGTCCGTGTATTCCTCCAGGGGCAGGGAGATGTTCTCCTCCAGGGTCATGGAACTCCACAGGGCGTTTCTCTGATAGAGGATGCCGACGCGCTTGAGGATGGCGTTGCGTTCGGTGGGGTCTGCATCCCAGAAGCTGACGCCGTCGTAGAAGACCTTGCCCGAGGCCGGCTCCTTCAGCCCGATCATGATCTTGAGCAGGGTGCTCTTGCCGCACCCGTTGCCGCCCATGATGATGAAGATGTCGCTCCGTTCGATGGTGAAGGTGAGGTCCTTCAGCACGAGGTAACTGTCGTACGCAAGCGTGACATCGCGCACCGCGATGTGCGCATCATTCATCCGCAAGTCCCGTTCCTCAGGCGGCATGGCTCAGATCCCCAGGGTACTCGTGATGACGGCGAAGATCCCGTCCGTCACCACGATGAGCACGATCCCGACAACCACCGCCCTGGTGGCGGCGTAGCCGACCGCCGAGGCGCTCCTCTCGGAGTGCATGCCGTGGAAGCAGCCCGATGCCGCGATGAGTACGGCGAAGACTGCGCTCTTGGCAACCCCGATGGTGAAATGGTTGAGGTTCACCGCCTTGACCGTCTGTTCCCAGTACTGCTGGGAGGACAGGTCGAACATGCCCACGCCCACCATGGCACCCCCGAGGATCCCCACCAGGTCCGCATAGACGGTGAGCAGCGGCATCATCAGGACAAGGGCGAGCATGCGAGGCATGACCAGGAACTCCATGGGCGAGATGCCCAGGGTCTTGAGCGCGTCGATCTCCTCGTTCACCTCCATGGTGCCGAGCTGCGTGGCAAACGCGGCGCCGGTTCGCCCCATCATGATGATGGCGGTCATCATGGCACCCATCTCGCGGGCCATGGCGATGCCCACGAGGTTGGCGATGTAGATCTGGGCCCCGAACATCCTGAGCTGAACCACCCCGACGAAGGCCAGGATGAGGCCTACAAGTATGCTGATGAGCGAGACGATGGGCAGGGCCTGGGCGCCGCACTCAGAGAAGAGGAGCCCCAGATCGGACCTGCGGAAGCGGGCCCTTCCCCTCACGAGCCTGGTGAGGGCGACGGAGGCTTCACCAATGAACTCGAGCACGCCGGTGAAGTACCGCACCGATCCGATGGCCCTGGATCCCACAGCGGCAAGGAATGTCTCCGGTGTCTTTCGATCGAGCGGTTCCTCGAGTTCCTTGAACTCCCTGGCCAAGCTCAGCAGGCGGATCACGCCCTGCGGCAGGCCATTGATGTCCACCTCGAGATCGCTTGCTGCACACCTGTTCTGCAGGCTCACCAGGAAGGTCAGGAGGCCGCTGTCCCAGTCGGTGAGCCCCGAATGATCGAAGGTTATGCGTCCCGTGCCAGGCCTGGCAGCGACATGGTCGGTCACCTCCCGTGCGGAGGGCAGATCTTGGCCGATGGTCCAGGATCCTTTCAGGTGGATCTGCAGGGTCGCCCCCTCCGGGCTGTAACTCATCGTTCCTGGAGCTGTTCCTTTGTTGTTTCGGGAATTCATGTGTTTATGTACATTATAAGCCCCATTGATCCAAAGACAAACGCGTCTCTCTCATGCTTCGCACGGATGCCTCCGGACAGAGAGTCAGGGTCCAGCTCCCAACAGGAGGCCCACCATGGTCGAGCACGTAGAAAGGAACGAGGCAATCCTTGACGGGCGGCAGGCGCCACATTGACCTGGTCACTCCTTCAGTTTCACGAACAAGGAACCGTCAGACACCTTGAGGTCTTCCACCCCCTCGGAGAAGGTGTCCCAGAACCCGCCTCTTCCCCCGAATTCCTGGACCAGGTCTACATGCTTGATGTTGCCCAGCCATGCGTTCGGGATGGGAACCCCGCCGATGCTTACCCCGCGAAGGGCGACAACGGGTTTCCCCGCCTCATAGTCCAGCGTGATTCCGCAGTTCAGCCGCAGCGTCTTGCCGCCGAGAAGGGGGAACTCCTCGTCCACGGGTATGAGCAGCTTCACGCTGATCATGTCATCAGACAGGTCTACGGCGACCCGCCGGGCCGTCTCCTCGTCCTTGGCTATGAGCGAATTAAGTTCTCTCTCGGAAATGGTGATCCTGCGCCTGGCGGGATCCTCCCGGTAGGGCTCCGGCTCGAGTCTTGCCCCGTTCGAGGTGGTGGTGCTTTCCCGGGATGACGGAGCGTCTTCCTGGATGCCCCGCTCGAGACGGTCGAGCTTCTCGTCGAGCACCTGTTGCTCCTTCTCATCCAGTTTTGTGGGATGGAAAGGACTGGCGTAGAGGTTGGACTTTATCCACCACGCGCCGAGCAGGATCACCACGACCAGGATGATCCCCGCGATGCCCAGCCTCCGAGGCCATTTCGACCGGGCCCCGTTCCCGACCTTCGGTGCTTCTTCTGTCGCCATGGACTATTCTCACCTCCTCACGGTTGCGGCCACGATCACTGGCTGCTCCTCGTCTCCGCTCCTGACACGGCATCAACGATCTGCGCAATGAACTGACCGTGGTCCCAGTTTTCCTTCGGGTCGCTCAGGCCGAGGCGCACGATCACGAGCTTCTGTGACGGGACGATCGAGACGTACTGGCCCTCGAAGCCTGCAGCGGAATACATGTCGGCCGGTGCCTTGGGCATCCAGCGGTCCTCGGGGTTCTGCGCATTGCCGGCATTGAGCCAGAAATGAGCACCGTATTCCCTGCGCGGCGCCCCCGGGGTGGGCGTGATGCTGTATCTCATCCAGCCTTCGGGAAGGATCCGGACCCCGTTCCATACCCCGTCGTTGGCGCAGAGCAGGCCGAAGCGGGCCCAGTCCCGTGCAGTGGCATACATGAAGGACGAACCGACAAAGGTCCCCGACGGGTCGGGCTCCATCACGGCACTCGTCATGCCGATGCGGTCGAACAGCGCTTTACGGGGAAAGGAGAGGGGGTCTTCGCCCATGCTCTCCAAGACCTGGCGTATGATACGCGAGACGATGTTCGTGGTGCCGCTGGAGTACTGCCACCGCGTGTCCGGGGCGACCTGAAGGCTCATGGCCGCGGCGTACGCACCGGCATCGGGTTTTGAAAAGAGCATCTGAACCGCGTCCGAGAGCGGGTCCGCGTAGTCCTCCTCGAACGTGAGCCCGCTGCTCATGCGCAGGAGCTGGTCGAGGGTGATGGCCCCGCGGGGGTCCCCTGCCGCGCGCCACTCGGGGACCGGGGCTGGGTCATGGAGCGAGAGCTTTCCTTGCCCGACGAGGATGCCGGTCAGGGTGTTGATCACGCTCTTGGTCATGGACCAGCCGAGCTGGGGGGTGTCCTTCGTGAACCCGGGCGCATAGCGTTCGGCCACGATCCTCCCGTCGTAGAGCACGACGATCGCCCGGGTCCGACGGGGTTTCTCAGGGTCGGGTTCGGTGAAGGCCTGCTCGACAGCACGGCTGATCCTCTCCCGGTCGACGAAGGGGGGCAGAGGTCTGTTTTCCGCGAGGTCACCGGTGGGCCAGGGGAGGTTCTTCGTGTCAGGCCTCGTCGGGTCATACCCCATGGTCTGCTGCCTCAGCTCGATCTCCCCGGCACCCACGGCCAGGGTACA
>Ga0209605_1002469_pt1 | contig 17779 bp, 14 predicted proteins | sample AD_UKC035_MetaG_FD_184408 | JGI IMG/M metagenome (GOLD analysis project Ga0209605, IMG submission 184408) | Active sludge microbial communities of municipal wastewater-treating anaerobic digesters from USA - AD_UKC035_MetaG (SPAdes) (version 2) | ecosystem: Engineered > Bioreactor > Anaerobic >...
AGTTACAGAAAACTGCTTCTTTGATCCTGCCATTTGCCAAATTCGCTTTTAACAGGTAAAATCAACATCATTTTTCTCTTTTTATATATTTAGAAAACGACCCTAAAGCCATTAAAACCGAATCAGGATTTATTTTAATTAACTTTAAATTCTCTACATTATTGCCTTGCTGCAACAAGTAATCTTTTCCATTGACATTTAGCATGGCAAAAACTTTTTTTGAATTATTATTTTTAATAATGCCATTATAAATAATGGTAGGGAAGACTATATTAGAGTTGACAGCAGCTTTACTTCTTACATTACTAACTTTTGAACTTCTATTGATTTTGCTTCTGCTCACTAATACCGTTTTCATGAAAGGGTCAGGATAATTATTGATTAATTGAAAAGTGTCTGTTGTAATTAAAGATGTTTGATTTGGGGCATCAACACTTTTAGAAATTACATAGACATTTTCGGTGGGGTTTACAGCATTGTAAATTCTGTAAAAAACAATTCCCCATAAAACAAGCACTGCAGGCAGAAGAATAAAAACCGCTTTTTTATTTTTCATTGCACAATAAACTTCTGTGTTGCGCTAAAACTGCTTTCATTATTTGCAGCATCCAGAGATTTTACTTTCCAAAAATAGGCTGCACTGCTTAGGTTAACGGGGTAAAAATTATTTGTAGTGTATAATTTAAGGGGAGAAGGAGAGATAAACAATGTATCTGTTGAAATATAAATGGAATCACCAATAGAGGAACTATCAGCACTCCAGAATAAAGTATCTCCATTATTTATAAAACTATTATTGAAAGGAAGCAGATTATAAGGAGTAGCGGGTGCTGTTTGGTCAATTGTAAAAAGACGTGAACTATAATTTGACAAACTGATATTGTTTTGTGCACGTACTTGCCACTGGTAATCGCCCTCAACAAGGGAAAAAGATATTGTATCATTTGTTGTAACCTCATCCTCAATAACAGAACCGTTACCAATATCAATTAATTGAAATCTGTACTCCGTAGCATTATATAATTTCTGCCATTCAAAAGTTAGTGAGGAATTATTAGTCACAAAATTATTGGCAGGGGATACAAGTAAAACTGTTTGATTACTCAAGTCAAGCGTACTGTCAATAAATAAAGTTCTTGTTATAAAGCTACCGAAGCTGGTGGTATTCTCTGGTCTTATTCTCCACTGGTAATCTCCGGGAAGCAGGCTTTTCGAAAATTTATCTCCATATACTAATGAGTCAGAGACAAATTCTAAGGGGAAATTAAATGTGCCTTTCACAATCTGTATCCTGTATGATTCTGATTCTTCAATTTCCTCCCACCAAAAAGTTTGCAATACTTGCGATGTTCTTAAACTATCGGGGGGTGAAATGATCTTTACTATTTTACCCTCAAGGTCTTCTTCAAAAACATCCTTACAAGAGATTATTGCGATTATTCCGCAGAACAAAAACAAACGGCTTACTAACTTATCCATGCTACATCTTTTTTACATTTTGAATATACACTGTGGCAGAGAGTGCTTCTCTTGACGAATGGAAATTCTTTGTTTTAAAGAATTTAACGGAGCTTACTTTTCCGGTAACTTCTTGCTTCTCTAAATGATAGATCAATTTAAGTAATGAATTATATCCTCCCTCAACTTTAAAAGTTTGAGTCAGAAGTATTAAGTCATTGATTTGTGTTTTATTCACTTTATCAAAACTTGATAACAGAAGGCTATTCCCATCGCAAAAACGAGTTACCACATCAAGAATTCTTTTTGTTGCATCTGTATCTGACTCCACTAACAGATATTCCGACTTTTCGTTATCCGCTAAATATTTTTTTAATTCAACTATCTCATTTGGTAAATCATTGATGCCGTTTAAACGGGCTTCATATTCTTTGTTTAATCTGATTTCATCAATTGTTTTTGATATTGCCAATTTCCAGGAAACATAAAACAGCAGCACCAAGGAGCCGATTAAAATTATTTTTCTGTTTTTATAACTCATGGTTTTTATTTAAGTGAAATGGCTAACTGAAATTCTCCAATCTTTGAAATCTCATTTGTTTTATAGTCTAACAATTCAGCATTATCAACATAGGGTTGTGTTTTTATCTGGGTTAACCACTCATTTAACTGTAAGCTTTGTTTGCAAGTTCCTTTAACCTCCATAAACCTCTTTTTAAAAGATAAGGAATCGTTCTCATTTTTGGTTGCAGGGTAACAATCAAGTGAGGAGAGGGTTATGCTTTCCGGTACAGTTGCTGCAAAACGATCAGCGTAAAAAGATATATACTGTTTGTCATTAAATCCCGTTGCCTCATAAAAGGAACTCCTTATCTGTTGCTGCTTTTTTAAATTTTCAAATTCCGAAATCCGGTTTTGGTATACCGAAAACAACTCTTTTTGTTTTACGTTTTTATCAAAGTAAAATTGAAACACGAAAAAGTTGATTAACAACAATAGTAGAAAAATACTCAAAGAAGCCTTTAACATAAAATCAAACTTCTGTTTATCCACATAGTGTTTTTTACTTTCATTTAAGGAGTTGCTATTAATACTGTAATTAATTGCGTTGGCATAAAAACTCACTGCATTAGCAAAAGGAATGAGAAACGTACCGTCTACTTTCTCATTATCAAATTGAAAAAAGTTATCGTTTGATTCCTCTGAAACTTTATTAATAGATATAAATCCATTTTCACTTAATAACAAGTTATAATATCCGGCATTGGCAGAGTTTGTATTATTTGTATTATTTGTAAAAACTTGTTGCTTTATTAGGCTCAAGCAAGAAACCCCTAAAAAAAAATCAATAACGTTTATCTCATGCTTTTTAAAACTGTCCAAATAACTGTCCAATACTAGCCGCTTAATAATACTTACTTCCATTTGGTCATTTCCTAATCTTATTCTCTGAAAATAAAATTCATTGTGATTAGCTCCGGGAAGCACTGAATTATAGATTTCTGTTTCAGTTAAATTAGATTCAATCACTTTAGAAATTATTCCTTTTCCGTTTATAGAGATTATGTGCGGAGTTTTAACATCTGTTTCTCTATAGAAATCTTCAATGTTTGTAAAGATCACATCTTTTCCGGCTCTGGAAATTTTTTGCCCTTTTCTATGAATCACTGAAGAGCAAATTTTAATGCCCGCAGAAATGAGAATCATGTCCACCGAAATTATTTTTGATGGAATGAGAAAATTATTTTCAATCCATTTCAGCATTTTAGTAAATAACGGTAGGTTTAATAAAGATAATGAGTTTATTTTCTCCCTTTCCCTTTGTACGCGATCCGAAAAACCATTTTAAAACAGGGATTCTTGAAAGGAGTGGAACGCCTGAACCCGTATCGGTGTTTGAATTTTCTTCCAAACCGCCAAGTATGATCATTTCTTCGTTTCGTACTCTTATTAAAGATTGAAAATCTCTGCTGATGGTTCCTGGAGGTGCTGTAGGTGCAATTCGTTCAGTAAAACTTGATTGTTTTACATTAACCTCAAGCGTTATTTGTTCATCGCCCGAAACCATTGGATTTATTGTAACAGCAAGGTCGGCAGTAACAGGCTTATAAGAAATAGCTGTTTGAGTGCCCGTGTTAACGGCTCCTATAACCGTTGTTTGGGATTCTTGGTAATATTCTGTTCTGCCAATGCTCAATTTGGCTTCATGACCGTTAAGAGTTGCCAACTTAGGGGTAGACCGCAGTTTGAGATAGCCTTGTTCTTCCAGTAGTTTTAATTTCAAATAAAAGTTAGGCGTTACTTTACCCAGATTTACAGAACCTAAACCCGTTAATCCTGAAATGAGATTATTAACCGATTGAGAACTTAAGGTTACATCCATGCCGGGATATACAGTTCCTTGTGTAGTAACTGATTTGTCTCCAATGCCAGCCTGTATTCCTGATGATACAGTTCGTGAATTTCTGACATCCACAATCATTACCTCAATTAACACTACAGGCACAACTTTGTCCACATCGGCAAGAAACTTTTCTATTTCTTCAATTCTCGGATTACTGCCACTTACAATAATGCTATTGAGATCAGGAAAAGGTTTTAACTCAACTCCTTTTTTCATTTCGGCAGGTATAACATCAATCATTTTGTCAGCCGTCCGATACTTTAACTGAATGGTCTTTGTTTCTCTCAGCCCTTCTAAATTGCGCTCTCCGAATAAATACAATTCACCGGTTTTTTTGAAAGTATAATCAGTATTATTCAAAAGGTGTGATAAAAACTGGTCGAAAGAAACATCGGTCACCGACAATGAAGTGCTTCCTTTAATTTCACTGTATAGAAAAAATCTTTTCTTGAGCATTTTGGATGTTACATTAAGTACATCCATAATAGGGTTTCCGGCTGCAGCCACATTCAACAAACTATCCTGAATTATTGAAATACTCAACCCACCGTTATTATACAAGTTGCCGGAAAAAGGTTTATTCCCGCCACTATTGTTCTTGCTACCTTGGGAATCCCTTTCTTTCTTTTCAATCAAAAAAACAGTTCCATCATCACTTGAAATTTTTAAATCATTGGTTAATGCGAGTTTGTCCAAGGCAATATCAAACTTCAGGTCTTTAATAAAGCCTGAAACTGTTTTTGCATTAAGTTCCGGAGTAACCAAAATATTCTTACCGCTTCGTTTGGTAATTTCCTTGGCAATATTTACAAGGCTGTCATCTTTAAAATCATAACTTAATAAATCTCCTTGTTGCGAGTAATTAATGCTAAGCGTTTTTGCAGGCAACGGTGTTTTGTCGCTAAATGGAATCACCTCAATTATACTTCCGGCAAACTTTACATCTAAATCATATTTTTTACATAAGAAAACTAATACATCAGTTACTTTTACGTTAGAAAAATTGTTTGTGATTTTTGTTGTTAATGCTGGATCAACGCTGAGATTAATATCATTTGCCACAGCAATACTGCGTAAAAATTCCTGCAGGGTAGTACCATTAACGGACAGGTTAACCGTAAAATTAAGCCCGGGAACTTTTTTGGAAAGTTCATTTAGGTTTAGTTCAATGTCATCAAACCTCGTCTGTGCAATAGACGATATAGAATAAACATTCAATAAAAAAAGAAGTATCGTAAATCTTCTTAAGAATAAAGGCATAGCAGGGTGTTGGGTTCCGTTTCAAATATAGAAAACTAAATTAATAAGAAGAGGATTGCAAAATCGGATATACTTCTTCATAGGAAGTTTCTCCGTTCGTAAAAAGATGAAGGGCACTTTCCGCTAAGGAAGAAATGCCGTTTTTTTGGAGATAGTCTTTTACATCTAATTCATTATTCTTTATGCACTTTGATAAATGTTCGTCCACTTTAATAACCTCGTATATAGCTTTGCGTCCTTTATATCCTGTGTGAAAACATTTATCACAACCTTGTGGCTCAAAGGGTTTTGATTCTTTATTTTTTACCTCTGCATATAAGCTGATGGTTTGAAGAATGGGCTTCTTACGTTCTTGCTTACAAAATGGACATAATAATTTAACTAATCTTTGTGCTACAGAAAGTGTAAGGGTATTAGCTATTAGGTAAGAGGGAGTGCCCATATCAATAAGGCGTGTAACCGTACCCCATGCAGAATTGGTATGGATGGTTGATAAAACCAAATGACCTGTCAATGATGATCTGATTGCCATTTGTGCCGTATCCCCATCTCTTATTTCACCTACCATGATAATGTCAGGGTCTTGTCGTAAAAAAGTTCTAAGAGTACTTGAAAAAGTTAGTCCAATATTTTCTTTGAGTTGAACCTGGTTGATGCCGGGCAATGTGTATTCTATAGGGTCTTCAATTGTTAAAATGTTTCTTTTTATATCATTTAAGATTTTTAGTGTGGCATAAAGGGTAGTTGTTTTGCCTGAACCCGTTGGTCCACTTATAAGAATTATTCCGTGTGGATTTTTTACAGCATCCAGATAAGTCTCCAATTGTTTCTCACTAAACCCTAATTGGCTAATATCAATTTGCGAGGCATCTATGCTCAATATACGAAGTACAATCTTTTCTCCATATAAAGTTGGAAGGGCAGAGACGCGGATATCAAACTGGTCAAGTGTACTTTTAAAAAATATCCTCCCGTCTTGTGGAAGCCTTTTTTCAGCAATGTCAAGGTTAGCAGCAATTTTAATTTTATTTATAATGGAAGGATAGTCTGAAAACGAAATCTGGTATCTTTCAACCAAGCTGCCATCAACTCTTAACCTTACCCTGCATTTATCTTTGTATGCTTCAATATGAATATCACTACTGCCTAAACTTCTTGCATCAGTAATAAGTTTATTTATAAAATCATCGTCAGCAGCATTTAGGCTGATAAATTTATTCTTCGATACAAATGATTTTCGGTAGTAAAGACTTAGTGTTTTATTAATGACAGTGTCCGGGAGCAAAATAAGTTCAATCTTCTTATCTAACACCAACTCCAATTCATCTCGCCTTGCATCATCAATTTTATTGGTAAACAATGTAATGCTCCCGTTGTGTATTTCTTTTGGCACAATCCTGTAATGCCAAGCCTGTACCGGTGAAATGGAGTGAACAATTTCCTGTGGAATTTCTATGTAATCCTTTTCGTTTATCAAAGTGAGAAGAGTTGAATCTTAGTATTTGTATTAAAAATCAGAGTGCAATAGCAAACAACAGTACTTATGCCAAGTGTAGCGATAAGTGGAACTGTTTGTCTTTCTTTCCTGAGAATGCGCGACTCAAACAAGTAGTACAAAATTCCTATCAATAAACCGCATAGGTAGTTGTACATAAAATATACCGGATTAAACAAAAAGCATAATGCAAAAAGGAACACAATGTCGCCCTTGCCAATAAAAGATAAAATACCCCTCTGTTTTGTTCTATATCGCAAAAGAATAATTGCCAAAGAAAGTTGAAGTATTACAAGTAATACGTTGATAGATGCATTCTTTACAATGTTATCAATTGAATCTACCATGAATGATTTTGAAATAAAAAGTAGCATCAAAAACACCAACAAAAAAACATTAACCATCCTGGACTTAATATCCTGATAAATGAGAATAATCAGGTTAAGAATGATTAGTATATCCACAATCATATTAATCAGGGATTACTTCTTTCAAACTCTTTTCCTGATCAATCTCCCAAACATTAAAAGTGCCATCTCCGTCAAAATCAGTTATTGAAGTAGCAGTTGCTTTAAACGTGGTACTACTTGAGTTAGCTATTTCTATTTTATAGTTCGCAGTGCCCCCTTGGGAGATAAGTTTTACCTGCTCAAATCCGATTTCAGTCAAGGAAGGAGCGTACTTTGAATGCATGTAATAATATGATTTTTGAAGCATTTGAACATGTTCTAATTGCAGTTGTGCTTCTGTACTTTTTGCTTTTGAAATTAATGGCATAAGGTTAGGAAGTGCTAATAAAACCAAAATACCAATGATGACTAAAACAATAAGCAATTCGGAAAGCGTAAACGCTTTGACTTTTGCTTTTAATATCCTTGTTTTCATTTCACAAAATTACATGCCTAAAGTAGTGAAATGGGATAATAAAAGTAAAAAACGAAAAATTATTTTTCGTCAATACTCCTTTTTTGCCCGTATCTCCATCACCTGCTTTTTAAGCATAGTAAGTTCTCGTGGGTCTAACTGGTTCCAAGCCATATTCATTACGGATTTGTAGAAATCTTCAAGCTGTGTAGTAAGTGGGTTAATTACTCCCGGGTCTCTCGAAAATACTAGTGTGTAATTTCGTGGTAAATCATAGTTATACTCACCGGCAACGACAATGCTCTTTTGTGCAAGTGGAATAGACTTCGCCCAGAGTTTTTCTTTGGTGAGAGGTTCGGATGCAGTGAGGTTTACCTTTCCTGAGAGTATCATCGTACCCTCGCATTGGTAATATGCTTGTATGGGATACCCGCCAGTTTTGTACTTCCATTCTACATTTTTATCATCTACACTCAAATCAATTTGTATTTCAAGTATTAAATCACTTTCCTTTTTATCCGAGTATACAATAGCATCGTAGTTGTCAAAGGGACCTCTTACGCTATATCCTTTTGCGATTAATAGCTCGTTAAAATCCGGCCCCATACTGGTAGAAAACTTGTAGAACATATCTACGCTCGAGTACTGAAACTGCCTTACATACGAAGGATTAAGCACCAGAAAGGCAATGTCGGAAGATTTAGCTGCTGACTGACTCGGTGGACTGAAGTCATACGCTGCAACTTTTACAGGAGTGGTTACTTTCTTTTGTGTTGAGCTTGCAATGAATAGCAGTGCAAAGACAGTACAAGAGAGAATTGACAGAATGTGTTTGTTAGTGTTTGACATGATGTATATTGTTAGAGGGTGAGTGTAGATGGCAGTAAATGGCAATGGATGTTGTACAAGCAAGGATGTATGCTACGCAATCCCATATATCTCCTGTGCCTGTGATTATTCCTTTGCATTGCAGGTATTCTGTAACCAATGAAAGCACTGTTACAATACCGCACCAAAGGGCGTATGTGCGCCATTGTGCCCTCCAAATGAGTGAAAGCAGGTTGCATAGCGAAAAGAGCCAGAGAGCGTCTGGTGCGTTGTATATGAGGAATGCAGGGGCTTTGTAATATCCCGTTCTTAGGAAAGAATAAATTGCCACTCCAACTATGAGTGGAAGAATAACAAATACCAAAAGAGGAAACACCTTCATTGCGGCAAATATATAAAACTACATATATGTAGTAATGTATATGTAGTAACAAATGCGTTTTTTCTTATATTCTTTTGCCCTTAATTATGGCAAAGACAACCAAAGGCAAGAAGAAAGTAAAGAAGACCACAGTAGATGCTGGGTTAAAACAGTTAGGCGAGAGAATGAAGCAATTACGAATTGCAAAAGGATACACAAATTATGAGTACTTTGCGTATGAACACAATTTACCTAGAGCACAGTATGGACGATATGAGGCTGGAGGGAATATTACTTACAAGAACCTGAAGAAAATCGTTGATGCTTTTGATATTACTTTGGAGGAATTTTTTTCTGAGGGGTTTTGAACTCTTCCTTTATCGAACCTATACCAAAAAATAACTAATTGAAGATAAATGAACTCCAGTAATTTAGACCTGTTTGGAATATATTGCAATCTGGCAATCTGTTTATTTGTTGTCCTTTTTGGAACACGTTGGCTGTGGAAAGACTTCAAGAAACCCTCAGGTTTTTTTCGCAAAACTGCGTTTCAATTTTGGTGGCTTGGGTGGTTAGCATGGAGTATCGCTTGGCTTTTAGTCTTAATAAAATTTACGCAATTAGAGGGTAGCGAAATAAGTCAGCAAAAAACAAAAACAATTCTTCAAGCCACAATTTTGATTTTCGACAATCTTAATACAATTTTCTTTTTGTGCATGTACTTAGTATTAACTAGAGGAGAAGAATACATTAAGAAAAATCTGAAATATGATTTCTATCAACTTAGTTTCTTTTTTTCGATAGTTATACCAATGCTCTACATTCTCTGCAAAATTCATCAAAAAAGTGACTTTGCGATAATTTTACATAATACATTCTCGTTAAGTTTGGGAATTATTGCTCCTATTTTATTAGGATGGGCATATAATTTACGGTTCAACACAAAAATTATTTTTTACATCGGAATTGCATATGGTCTTATGCAACCTTTGGTCTATGTTGTAAACCTAAATATTCAAAATGGTTCAGGGTTTGATGTTTTAAAAGATTATAAGCCAGTCATTGATGCTATTCTTGCATTTTTGAAAATTGCGTTAGCAGTAACCTCCATAAAAATTTTATACAGTGACCAGGCATTTGTTAAAAGCCTTATCCATCCAGTAATAAATAGGAAATCGGAATTCAGCTCTGGCTGGAATTCCGAACTCAAAATATTTACATCTTTTCTTTTTTTATTACTCTTTGGAATGATTGTATATTTAATAGCAATTTACATTGACATGAAAAAAATAGACCCTTCCTTTATGGGAGCTATGTCTTCAGTTCTATCAATTGGTGGATTGTTTTACACAATTGGATTTCAAATAATTGAGAGAATGAGGCATAAAAAGAATTAAATTAGAGGAGAAGAAACAGTTAAATCAATTTAAAGGGGTTCGGGGAAATATGTTCCCCGACAAGATTGCGTGTGTACCGATTATCCACTTTTGTGGACGGTACACACGCAATCTTGCTGTCCGGCATTTTTTTTCCAGACGGACTTATTCCAACTCGCTACTCAATATTTATTTGTCCTTGATAATTTACTTGATGTCCTTTAATTGTTATGGTATAGTTAGATTTTGCAAAATGACTTAAATCAATCTGCTCAAAATTCTTATAATCAATATGTAGTTCCCGCTCGTAACATTTTCGCCCCTTTGTGTCAAAAACACTTAAAACAAATTTTCCTTTTAACAAATCACCAAAACGAATGGTAAATAATCCGAAGTTGGGATTAGGGAATATATTGATACTGCTATTATACGATACTTCAAAATTTCCTACTGAAATGCAAGCTTGCACGGTATCAGAAGTGGCAATGCATCCATTAGAATCAATCCCTGTCACATAATAGCTTGAATTGCTAGAACATATAAATTGGTTCGATGTGTCCAAAGCATTAGCATTTCCAACCGCATACCAAATTGAGGGTGCTGAATACGGAGACAATAAAAGAGTATCACCAATTACATTAATTGGTAATCCGTTAATAGGAGTATTCTGCAGAATATTAACGGAGGTATTATTGATACAGTCATTAGAATCTTTTACATAGAAAATATAATTGCCTGCCGAAAGATTTGAAAAGCTTGCAGAAGACTGGTAATTTATACTATCAATACTAAATGAGTAGGGAACAATACCTCCTGAAGCAAGAGCAATAAAACTTCCGTCATTTGTGGAATCACAGGAAACATTGGTAATAGTCCCAGAAATTAAAAGTGCAGGTGGTTGTGATATAACAACTGTATCACTTAAAGTACAGAGATTAGAGTCAGTGGCATAAAAAATGTAACTGCCTGCTGAAAGCCCCCCTGTAAATATTCCAGTTTGACCATTTGACCAATGAACATTAGTATAACTATTAACTGGACCATTTAATGATGCTGATGCAGTTCCATTCATTCCACCATTACATTTAACATCCGTACCTGTAATGCCTGATATAAATGAATTAGGTTGAGCAAGTGTAAATGGAAAAGTTTTTGTGCAAGAATATCCATCTTTTACATATACAATAAAATTACCAGGTGCAAGATTTGAAAACGTAGGGGAGAATTGATACGATGACCCATTAAGAGAATATTGAAAAGTTGGAACGCCACCGTTTGCTGCAACAGTTATGCTTCCATTGTTAACTCCAAAACAAGTTGGGTTTTGTAAGCTTCCGATTCCAACATTTATTAAAGGAGGATTATTATATCCAGCGCTAATTATTTTCCCACATAAATTGGAATCTAAAACATTTATCAAGTAGGTACCTGCTGGTAAATTTGTAAATAAATGATTTGGAGTATAGGGACCTGAATTAAATGAAAATAAGTAAGGGGGTGTTCCACCAGTAATTGTAACATCAATATAGCTTGTACTATCACCGTAACAATTAGGAGGGTGTCCTGTGAGACTACTTAACATCGGTGTGGGAGTAGTAATAAGAACAAAATTTGTTTGTTGGCAACCGGTAGAAAGTTCAGTTACTGTTACAGAATAAGTACCTGAGTCTAATGAACTTATTGACTGGGTTTGTTGCCCACTTGACCAGAGAAAACTATAAAGTAATGGACTGCCCATGACATTGGCTACGGCAGACCCATCACTAAAATTAAAACATGTGCAATTTGTTGAAGTGATTGAAGTAAGAATTGTAGTATTATCAATTATCACTAAAGAATCAGTTTCTACGCATCCACTTTGATTAGTTACCGTTACAAAATATTGTCCTGGTAAAAGATTGGTTGCTGTTTGTGTAGTTTGACCATTACTCCAATTAAATAAATACGATCCAATATTTGTATTAACGGTTGCATTTCCGTTAGCCAAACCACACGTTGCATTTGTTAACGAGGTTCCTGTAATAAATTTGTTTGGTTCAATTATTTGTACAGAAACCTGCTGAACACAGTTGTTTACTGTATCTGTAACGGTAACAGAATATGTTCCGGCAGGTAAATTGTAAATTGAATCGGCTGTTTGTCCGTTAGACCATTGATATATATAACTACCTCCTGGATTTTGTATTGTAACACTTGCCCATCCATCGCTTAAGCCATTACAAGATATGTTTTGATGATTTATAGACGCAATTCCTGAAACGGATGTATTGAAAACAAAATATTCCTTTGAACAAACATTTCCAAAGTTTGATTCTGTTATGGTAACAGTGTAAACACCTTGTTGAGTAACAGACACCGTACTGGCAGTTGCACCAGTTGACCACACATAAGAAAAAGCACCAGGTGATGCTGGTGTAAGTGTTATGCTTCCGTTAGGATGAGAGCAATCTATATTTTGTATGGCTGCATTTATTTGAAAACTTTTGTAAGTTTCGGTTAAACGATTATTATCTGCATCATAAGTGTATGTAATAAATTTACACGAAGGGGAATGAGACTCTTTGGTTAGGCGGTTGGAGGAATCATATTGATATGTAGAATTTTTTTGTGAACTGGCTTCGCATGTAACAAGTAAAATTAAACAGGTTAAATAGCAGTTTGTTCTCATTGTAGTATCTCATTTAATGAAGTGATTATTTTAGTTGCTTTTAATGGGTCATGAGTAATCATAAAAACATTTTTTTTTAGGTCAATTGCAATAAAGTCACCATCTTCCAAATCTTTGATATGAAAGTAAGTTTTCTCTTCAACTTGTACTTCATAAATTTCAGCTTTTGAAATATTTGCTTTTTCTTGCGTACTTAATAGAAACTCAATTTTGTTATAATCTAACTCATCCAAAAACGTAATCTTGCATCTTTCAAGATTTATTGAATTAATATCTGGTTGAATATTCTTAAATGGAAAAATCGAATATCCGATTAATAATCCATAAGATACATACAAAGTAAATTTTATCATTTTACCGGATTCTTTATCGCGAATTTCAACTTCACCAATACTATAATTCCTTCCAGATTTATTATAGTATTTTTCACGTAGGCTCTCATTTAGTACAAGTCCAAAATAATTTGGAATATCGGTTGGGCGCAATCTACTACCCTCTATTATCCCTTCTTCTAACTGTTCTCTTAATGCTTTTACATATTCTAAGTTTGAGCCATAAACAATTGCCTTAATTATCAATCCTTCATATGTGGTCTTTTGCTTTTTTTTAAAGATGTTGAACATTTTGCTTACAGGTTATTTAAAAGTTGAAAACCAATTATACTTGCTTGTCCAACCAACATTTGACTTAATGCCTTGTCTTAGAAACTGAAAACGTTTTGAATCTAATAATGAATGTTGAATTGTATTTAATTTCCATACATTAATTTCGTTATTAACTAACCAGTTGGGGATATTATAATTCTTCTGAGTTGATTGTGATATAAAAACATGATGAAACTCGGAGCTTATTCTTTGAGTTCCAGTAGAAGTTTGAATGTAATCAAGAGTCTTAGTTCCTCCTTTTGCTCGTTTGTATTGGCTAAAAGTCTTTCCTCCGTCTAATGCTTTAGCAACTTTCAAAGAATATGAACCAGGTACAAGGGGAGCTACAACCGAAATGGCATCCCAAGCTAAAAATGCTGCGTTCTTAAGAGATTTATCTTGCTGATAGTCGTAATAACTTAAGCCCAACGAGGCAATATCAAGTGCTGTTTCAAAATATTCTCCATTCGGATCAATCTTCGTAACAGGGTTGTTATCCCCATAAGGAAATAAATTTATATCCCATTTAGGGTCTTCACTAATAAACCGACCTATATTACTATCATAATACCTTGCTCGCATAAAGTAAATACCATTGCCCTCGTCCATTACTCCATACTTGCCAACGTAGGTAAAGGGGTTGTTTATATGATTTGAAGAATACCAACCTTGCGCATTTATAATTTGCCCAAATGCTGAGTAATCATATTCTTGTATTACGTTCTCTGTTGAATCAGTAATTGCAATTGTACTTCCTCTGAAATCGTAGTGATAGTAATACACATGGTTTGTAACGGGGTCTATACCGCATACTAAACCTAAGCCATATACATATACAGAAGTTGGATCACCAGCAAGGTTTGTTTCCATCAGCACATTTTCGTTGTGCATTAAATCAATCAAGTATCTGGTTGAATCACTCAGTCTTCTATTTTCTAATCCATCATACTCAAAAGTTTTGGTAATTCCATTTCGTGTTAACGAAAGCATGTTATCGCGCTCATCCCATGTGCATGTATAACCAACGGGATTATTGCTCAACACTGCACCATTGGGATTGGAGATATAGCTTGCGCCATTTCTATCTGTCAACCTGTTCATATTGTCATATACGTAGTTGAAAGCAGTATCAGGCGCTGTTGAACCGGGCGGGGAAGACGGACCACTGCGATAAACTCTAATAAATTCCTCAGGATGGTTTCCCTGTGGATCATAGTTGCAATACACTTTCGCAAGAATATCTCCGTTTTGTTTTTTTGTAACTATACTATCTAACCTTGAAGCATTGTCATAGTAATAAATATTACGAGTTCCGTTTCCAAAAACCTCTGTTAAAAGTTTATCGTCATTGCGATAAGTGTAATCTACATAAATATTTCCGTTACTAACATTTTTTACTCTTTTCAATCGGTTATTAGCATCATACGTGTATTCAACTGTGACAGAAACTCCATTTAACCCTGGGTAACCTATCCTTTGTAAACGATTGCTGTTGGGGTAATAGACATACTGAACACTATTAAGCGTTCCATTTAAGTCTGTGTACTTAATATCATTAATTCTACTAAAGGCATCATAACCATACAATATATCTTCACCATTTCTTGAAACCTTCCATAGGTTTTTATCAGAAGTATAATATTCATAACCTGCATACCCATCGCTTTGTAATTTTCCGGCATTGGGGTCTCCGGTTCCCAAGTAGGAGTAATTAAAAGGAATATTGTTTTTATTTCTAAAAGTTTTAATAGTCCCGTCCTGGTTGTAATCCCATTGTTTAGAAAAACTCCAATAAGTTTCTGTCTTTAATGCATCGGTACTGTCATAGGTAAGAATGGTTGGTAATCCTCTTGGAGAATTTATTGTGATTAAATTATCGTTGGCATCATAAATATTCTGCGTTAAATAATTTACACCCAACGAGTCGTATCTTTTCGTAAGTATGTTATCATTATTATCATAAGTAAAACCAGTTTTGATACCATTCGGATTTCGTATTCCGGTTATCCTACTAATTGCATCATAAGTTGCCGAGGCAGAAATATTCGTTCCGGCAATAGAGAGGCTATCTAAATTTCCATACAAGTTGTAATGAAAATTTGTAGTAAGTCCAACTGAGTCAACAATGCTCTCAACCAATTTATTGGCATTGTAATTAAAATGAGTTGAACCAATTGGTCTGTTTATGTCAGTAATATTTCCGTTAGCATCATAGATGGTTTGGGTTATGTTTCCGTCTGGGTCTGTATACTGTGTAACCTGACTGAAATTGTTGTATTGAAACTGTTCAGTGATTGTATTACCACTGCCACTCCTTGAAACGAAAATAGGATTTGCTTTTTTGTTTGGTTCATATTGAATAGTTGTAGTTATTCCTGTATTGCTGTCAACAATTTGTGTTGGCTGATCTGGGTTGTTGGAATCAGCATACTGCATTGTTACCGTTCCGGTGGGTGTTGTAATGCTTGTAGGATTGCCTCTGTTATCATGTGCATACGAAGTGGTTAATGTGTTTCCGTTTTGTGTAACAGATACCGTTGAGTTTGTTGAACCACCACCTAAATAGTTTTGCCCCCAATTAACCTGAATACTATAATTACCAGCCTGAGTGCTTTGTAGTTTACGGTTATAGTAGGTGTTGGTGATGGTGTTGCCAAGGGGTTTTATAATCTGCTTTAAAAGGTGTTTTTCCGTTGGTAATGTACTATAGGAATAATGTGTGTGATTTCCTTTGGCATCGTAGAAATCAAGCAAATCGCGAGTGATTGGATCAACATCAAAATTGATTGTTCTATTTCCACTGCTATCTCTTACTGAACTAAGCAAATTAGTTCCATTCTGATAGTTGAACTTTAAAATTCTACCACTAAAAATATCTTTAACGGAACTAAGTCGGTTTGCTTTAAAATAGATATTCCCTGATCCAGACCACAAGCTATCTCCCAATTCATAATTAAATAAGATTGAATTTGAATTGCGATCCTGAATACTTGAGATTTCTAAAATCGGAATATTGTATTGTCGTGAAAAGTTATATCGGGTTCCATCAGGTTTAAATATTGAAATGAACAGCGCGTTACCATTGGCATCAAAGGAATTAATATGTAAGCTATCTGTTACTCCTGAAGTTTGGTATTGCTGAGAAACTGGATCATAGGATTGAATAGTACCATCACCCCAAAAAATCATTAGCCTGTAGTCGCCCGCGCTGTTAGAAAGAGAGTTGGGTATGCATAAAATGTAAATATTATAATTATGTGTCCAATTAGAACCGAGAGGGAAGAAACGTTGAGTCCACAGTTTCTCTGCTTCAACGCTATAGGTGTAAGGAATGCCAGGAAGCTCGGACAAACTTGAGTGAAAAGAGTGTCCGAAAGTTAGAGGGAGTCCACCACCCTGAATAAAAAAACTTTGATTTTCATAATGATTAAATACACCTCGATCTAAGTCTGACGCGTTTGAAAGGTTAACTTGTCTATAAGAGTTTGGAGTGAAATATGAAGAAGCAGAAATTGCTGGTGGGATACCTCCAGCATAGTTCATGATCCTATACAAAATAATATAAAACTCTCTGGTTGTAATATTCTGTTTAGATCCGAAACAAAGGTTTGCACCACAGGGTATGCCACAGCCGTTATTTGTGAGTCCACTAAAAAAGCCTAAAGAGTGAGCCTTCTTCATCCAGCCGTAATAAGTATCGTTTTCGGTTACGTCACACAAAAAAGAAGACGGTGCATAAGAATTAGGATTGAATCCGCTTATGTCAGGTGCAATATTCCATGCTTCTAATGCCGCTCTTACAGCCCTTCCTCTTAAAATGCCCCACTCAGGCCCAACGTTAAAATAATCTCGATTAAAGCAGGGCACACCATCGGAATATTCTAAGTAAAGCATTGCTTTAATCGCATCACTATAGTCAACGGTTAAAGGGTCTATGTCAACTTGAGGAGCCGGGTAACTATCGCTAATGGCAGAATAGCCTGACGAAGCGAACAAAGAATTATAAATATGATATGCCACTTCTTTGCATGGTGGAGTGTTGTTTATTTGATTAGAGTCCTGATTATTATCAATCACTCCGTTTTGGCACAAATACTCAGCAGCAGTTACTAATGTTGGGTCGGCAGGAATTCCTCCGTTCCAGTTGACGCAAGAAGTTGGCAATGTTGCATCAACAGAAATATCATCTAAACGAAAAACTGTTGGGCTTGAAATATCATTCTGTGCAAGGAAAAATAATCGCACATGTTGTCCCGCTGCGAGTGCTGCAGTTTGCGTTAATTGTATTAAATACGATTGATAGGTTTGGCAGCCGGGTAAACTGTCGCCATTTAAGTTTGAAAACGATGTAACATTTTCAATAATGTTTCCAGATAAATCTAAAACCCAAACAAACAGATTATCATACGCAGTTAGTGTTG
>Ga0209605_1002498_pt1 | contig 17605 bp, 18 predicted proteins | sample AD_UKC035_MetaG_FD_184408 | JGI IMG/M metagenome (GOLD analysis project Ga0209605, IMG submission 184408) | Active sludge microbial communities of municipal wastewater-treating anaerobic digesters from USA - AD_UKC035_MetaG (SPAdes) (version 2) | ecosystem: Engineered > Bioreactor > Anaerobic >...
TACCGGGTTGAAGGGTTCTGTGACCGACCAACCGTCTCCTCCCGGTACCACATCGAGATGAGCAAGAATGTCAAGCTTGTTTTTTTGATCGTCGAAGTCAATCGCTCCTACATAGTTGTCGTAGTTTCTTGTCTTGAATCCCATCTCAGACGCCATCTCAAGGGCCACAGCCAGCACTTCGGCCGGCCCGTCGCCGTATGGCTTGCCCGCTTTAGCCTCTTCTTTGTCGCTCTTTATCCTTACCAGTCTCATGATGTCTCTTATCATTAGTCCCTTGTTCTGTTCGAAGTAGTCTTCAATCAGTTTCTTCATAGGAACGATCTTCACCTCCACCTGTTCAAAGTCTCGGATACTGCGTACCCACGTCTCGCGGCAGCTTCGAAAAGGAATCCCAGTGACTCTTCTATCTTCCTTCTGGGTGCAGCGATGTTCATTCGCGTAAAACCCTCACCACCTTCTCCATAGTTTATGCCTCTATCCAGATCGAGATATGCTTCATTCAGCAGGAATGAGTGCAGCTCCTCATCATCTAGTTTAAGCCTCCGCCAGTCTATCCAGATTACGAATGAACCCTCTACTTCGGTCATTGTGACTGCCGGAATATTCCTGGTGAAGAAATCCTTCATTATGGAGACATTCTCCCACATGTACTCCCTCATCTCTCTAACCCAGTCGGCCCCGTCGGGTCCGTAGCCTGCGCATACTGCCGCATGAACCATGGGATCTATGCTTCCGTAGTGATCTGCGTCTCGCTGGATCCTGAATCTCTTCCTTGTGGAGGGGTCGGGTATAACAATATTTGCGTTGTTGGCGCCGTTGCCTATGGTGAAGTTGTTCATTACTGTAGCAGGATCAACACCGGAGGTCTGACCGACCAGGAAGATGTCGAACTGGCCCGAGAGAAGCGCTCCAATTGCCTGAGGGACCGGTAGGATACTAATTCCGACATCGACACCTAGTCCATCCTTCCAACCTGCCTGGAGTGCTTCGGCGTACTGCTTGTGAACGGGTGAATCCATGCAGACATAGTTTATTGAAGGAAGATCGGACGGCTTGGAGAACCCAAGTTCAGAGAGTGCCTTATTCAAGAACTCCTTCGCCTTCTCGATGTCACCGCTTGGCGGAACACCCGTCGAATTTGAATATGCCTCTGTAACGGATTTCCCATCGATGATGATGCTGGGATCGATCACTCTGTCGACCGGAATCGTTCCTGGTGATAAGATGGCAGCGACTGTTGCCTCTCTGTCGATTGCATAGCTAAGTGTCTTACGTAGATTCATGTTTTCCATTACAAGACCCTCTGAGCAGTTGAAGGCAAGATACTGAAGTGTGACAGCGCTTCTGCTGCCATTCTCAGGGTGCATAATCGTCTGTACTTTTTAGATAGAGTAGATTACGTTGATTTCGCCGAGGTCATACATTCCGACTCTGGTGTCTCGTCTGGAATGATAAGCTCCACGACCCTCTCCAGCTTAACCTTGTCGGCGTTCCAATACTCAGGATTCTTCTCAAGAGTGATTCGTGCGCCCTGAACCCATTCCTTCAAGACGAACGGACCGCAGCCTATGAAAGTTTCCGGGCTGGATGCGTACGACATTCCGTACTTCTCCACGTAGTCTTCTCTAAACGGGTAAAAGTTGATTCCTTCAGCCATTTCCGTCGTGAAGAAGGAGTCGTTGTAAGTGAGAGTCAAAACCAGTGTCTTTTCATCTACGGCCTTCACACCGACGAGAGATGCATCGGTAATCTCACCGTTGTAGTAAGCCTGTGCATTCAGGATAGAGTCGAACTCCGATACCTGAGACGATCCGGTTTCAGGATTCATTGTTCTCAGGAAGGAATACTCGAAATCCTTCGCGGTCACAGGTACTCCATAGGACCACTTAGCATCTCGAAGATGGAATGTATATACTGTTCCGTCTTCCGAAACATCGTAGGACTCTGCCAGGCCGGGAATAATCTCGTTATAGCTGTTTCTGATCAATGACTCGTTAAGCGCGTACATTATCAAGGCAGACATTTCGTCGTTCATCTGGCTTACGCCCAGCGTCATCACGTCATTGTGGCCTGCAAACGTAAAGACCTGGGGTTGTAACACTTGCAGCGAAACAACTAACAGGAATGGTTATCAAGTGCAATCAAGATAATGCTCACTATCCACTTTTTCACGGTCTCCACCCTCCATTTTCCTGAATCGGTATATCTATACTCCTGCCGTAATAGCGGCAGGAGTAGCAGAATGAGCGACTGGACAAATCCAAACAAGAATATAAGAAGTAATTACTGAGATACGAGCACATTCATAAGCAAAATGTCAACTTTTTACCTTACAAACTGCGTACAGACTCTGAAGTAATCAGGTAGTGTAGTTTTCCTTCGCTGGACAGGGAAAAAGAGTTTGTATATCAAAATCAAAGAAATTTCGAATTACAAATTGGACTTTATTAAAATGGATCTTGACGAAACATGCTTAGGTCTGATTTTCAGAAAATCAAACCTGTTTCTGTCATTTTCTCAATATAGTGAGTTCTATCCCATTAATCGACTATCATTGTGGATAGTCACTGTGCATTAAGCATAGCTGCGTTTTGAGAATCAATAGATTATTTGAGAAAATGGACCGGTCAACCTGTTGACCGTATATCAGGAGGACTTATATGAAAAAAGAAATCCCTATGTACAGAATTCTTATGAAGAGAATTACTCAGCTAATCAAAGAACAAGAGCTTAGTGCCGGAGATAGGCTTCCGACTGAACGTGAACTTATGAATCAGTTCGGAGTAAGCAGGGCAACGGTTGTGCGAGCGATGACTGAACTAGAGAATTCAAATTTCATAAAGCGAATACAGGGGAAAGGAACCTTTGTTTCAGGTGAGAAACTTAATCTGAGCTTGCCTGGTCTAACAGGATTCAGTGAGGATGTAATTAATTCTTCAGGTCAACCAAGAAACAGGATTATAAGCCATGAAATCGGATCTAAAATGAAAGAATCTGACTACTTTTCAGAAGAAGATAGAGAGCTCATTTACATTGTAAGACTAAGGCTTTCGGGTGAAGAACCGATTGGGATAAATTACAACTATGTTCCTTATGGTATTGCCAAAGCCATCGGATTCTTGCCTCCAAATATTCAAGAAAATCCGACTATATCTCTTTACAAGCTTCTCGAAGATCATGGATATCAACTAGATTATGCAGACCAGTTCTTGGAAGCAAAGGCTGCCACCAAGAGCGAAGCCAAGCTTCTGAACATTTCTCCAGGGTCTCCAGTTATGAGTTATGAGCGGGTTACTCATGCGACCAACGGTAGAGTTGTTGAATTTGTCAGAGCTACAATTGTGGGATATGCATATCGATATAGCATAAGGCTTTACAGAAACAGCACTGGCAGTCAGATCGGGGGAAAATTTCCTTATTTAGAGAAAAAAGGAGTGGTGTAAATGTTAAGAAAGGCGCTAGTATTCATCGTGATTTTAGGATTGCTTGCAAGTTTTGGTTTTGCTTTGAAGATCGGTGTTACAACGATTACTCTTAGACACGAATTCTTTCAAGCAATTGAGGCAGGAATAAGAGATGCAGCTGTTCTAGCAGGAATTGAGGTTGAGACATTTGATCCAGATCTTAGCATGGAGAAACAGGTAGCAGCAATGGAAGATTTTATCCAGAAGAAGGTAGATGCAATCATTCTTATTCCAATTGATGTTAAAGGGCTTATTCCAGTTACCACAGAAGCAATAGAATCGGGAATACCTGTCGTTACTGTAGATATGCCAGTTGAGGTCCCTGGGGTTATTACGTTTGTAGGGACCCCCAACAAGCAGGTCGGTTACGAGCTTGGCTTGGTCGCAAAGGAGTATATTGAAAACGAACTCGGGGGCAAAGCCAAGGTCGCGGTAGTAAGGTGGTTGGAATCTCAAATACAAATCGAAAGAACAGAAGGATTCATGGAAGCACTTGCTAGCATGGAGGGTTTGACTTTTGTGGGTGAATATCAGGGATATGACAGAGACCAGTCCTTCAACGCTGTAAGCGACTTGTCTATGGCTCACCCCGATTTGGATCTTATTTATGCTCCAGCTGAGAATTCTGTTGTTGGAGCCCATGCAGCACTCGAGACATTCGGACTACTCGACAAGATGAAGATAATCGGATTTGACATGACTGACGAAGCCTTAAGGGGATTAAGTGATGGATCAATTCTGGCTATGGCCCAGCAGCAACCTTACCTTGAAGGTCGAATTGCAGTTCAGGCACTTTTAACACACATCAAAGGCATGGAGATTCTTGGTAACAACTGGGTACCTGCGAACAGCTTGGTTCCTGCAAAGATCTTTACTCCGGATAACGTAGACACGTTCAAACGTGACCCAACTGAACCAACAATACAGTAGTTAAGAAAATTCAACGGCTGGAGGAGCATAGGCTCCTCCGAGCCGTCGTGTTTTGGGGGCATTGAAGGATGGAGCGCAGTTCGAAGTCTTCTGTAGTAGTATCCAATAGAAGCGCGTTTACAAAAGACTGGTTACTCACAAAAGGAACAACGGTCCTGGGATTTGTCGCAGTATTTCTCTTTTTTACTTTCTCAACCGACACGTTTTTCTCTCTTTCAAACTTTCTTAATATTGGCAGGCAGATTGCTTATATCGGAGTACTCTCTGTTGGGATGTCCTTCATAATAATTACTGGAAATATTGATCTTTCAGCAGGTTCAGGTGTTGCTCTTTTCGCAGTACTCTTAGCAGGATTTATGGAGCTTAACAGTATGCCTCTCTGGATAGCTCTGCCTCTTGTTTGTCTTATAGCTGCATCCATCTACATTGGTCTTGGCTTCTTGGTGGCATACCAGAAGATTCCAGCTTTCATTGTGACATTGGCAATGTTCACTGCATTTAGGGGATTGGCTTTCATTTATTCTAACAAGCCGATCTATGTTTCTGATCCTTCGTTAAGGATCATGGGACGTGATTCAGTATTAGGGATTCCAATTGCAATCATGATAATGGTTTCATACTTCTTCATTGCGTGGGTACTTCTTCATAAGTCCCAATTTGGAGCACATGTTTATGCAGTTGGAGACAATGCCGAGGCTGCACGCCGATTCGACATAAAAACCAAGAGAGTGATTCTCTCTGTCTTTGCGATACAGGGAGTCTCAGTAGCACTTTGTGCTGCCTTGATTAGCGGTAGGCTTTCAAGCGGCAGCCCTAACGCCGGTACTGGCCTTGAAATGGATGCTATTGCTTCTGTTGTTTTAGGTGGGGCAAGTCTCTCAGGTGGAAGAGGATCTATTCTGGGAACTCTTGTGGGAGTTCTTCTTCTCGGATCACTAAACAACGGACTCAATCTTCTGGGAGTTTCTTCCTACAACCAAATGGTTGTAAAAGGTATGATTATTTTGTTTGCTGTATGGCTCAATTACATCAGAGAGAGAAGTAGGAATAAATGATATAGATTGGATGTGATTACTTTGTTCAAAGATGTCTTTCCTGACCGACCAAATGCACTCAAAGAAATATTTGGAAAAGATAAGATTGTAATTGGAATGATCCATTGCAAACCATTACCGGGATCACCATTTTATAATGGTAATTTCAGAGAAACGCTTGACGCTGCAGTTCAAGATGCAAGAACATTTGTAGAGAATGGAATTGATGGACTGCAGATTGAGAACGCTTGGGATCTTCCGTTCCCCAATCCTAGGGATATTTCCTTCGAAACGGTAGCCGGTTTGACGGCCGTTGCAATGGAACTACGAACGAAGTTCGATATACCAGTTGGAGTCAACATGCTTGCAAATGGTGTAGTGCCAGCTATGGCTGTTGCATCTGTTTCAAGTCTTCTGTGGGTTAGATGCAACCAGTGGGCAAATGCCTATGTAGCTAACGAAGGGTTTGTGGAAGGTCCTTCAGCCAAAGCATTAAGATACAGATCTTTCCTGAAATCAGATAGCATAAAGGTTTTTGCTGACGTTCATGTTAAGCACGGCAGTCATGCGATTACTGCTGATAGATCTGTTGAAGAGCAGGCTCTTGATAATGTATTTTTTGCAGCAGATGTTTTGATTGCAACAGGCGAGCGAACGGGCGATGAAACTAGCTCCGACGAAATCAGAAGGATTAAAGCTGCCTCGAAACTTCCAGTGATTGTCGGCAGTGGGACTTGTGAGAATAACATCACGAGAATACTTGGTGAATGTGAAGGTGCGATTGCCGGTACTCATCTTAAAGTTGATGACAAATGGTGGAATCCTGTTGACTCGGAAAAAGTAACGAGGCTCATGAGAATCGTCCGAAAATTCAGGGGAGAGTAAATATGGAAGGATTCGTAAGAACGGTACTTGGGGATGTGTCATCAGAGAGCATAGAGGGAATGGTATTGGTTCATGAGCACCTGAATTTCGACACATCTAGAATCAAACATGATCCAGATGCATGTATGACTGAGCCTGAGACAATAATTGAAGAACTCAAGGAATTTTCGAGAGCAGGAGGAGATCTGTTAGTAGACCTTTCAACAACTAATACTGGCCGTAATCCCGAGATCTTAAGACACATAGCAATGAACTGTTCAAACAAAGTGGTATGTTCGACAGGATTTTACTTCGGCCTTTATCTTCCGCTTGTAGCAATCACAAGTAGTGCAAATTCTCTGGCTGAAAGGTTTGTTAGAGAGATAACAGAAGGGATCGACGGTACTGATGTTAAGGCTGGAGTAATTGGTGAAATCGGTTGGGGTCAACAAGTGCTTCCTGCGGAGAAAAGGGTCTTCGAAGCTGCTGTTATCGCTCATAAAGCAACCGGAGCTGCAATAATCACTCACACATATTTCGGTCTTAATGCTCTTGAACAGTTGGATTTCTTGGAGAAGAAGGGTGTGAACACCGAAAAGGTTGGTATTGGTCATATGGATTTGTATCCCGATCCGGATATCCATTTTGAAGTAGCCAAGAGGGGAGCATTTGTTTGCATTGATAATATTGGGCGTACAGACTATCGCCCCGATTCTGAGCGAGTGGAAATGATAAGATTTCTGTTTGAAAAGGGGCTTGGTAATAAGATAATTCTTTCCTCAGATGTATCTAGAAAGAGCCACCTACACAAGTATGGAGGCCACGGATATGACCATGTGTTGACGAGATTCGTATCAATGCTCTACGAAGCCGGGTTTTCTGAAGATGACGTCTTATTGCTTCTCCACGAAAACCCATTACGGCTTATCTCAATTTCCGGTGAATAGTATGATAGGTGTGTTTGGAAACATAATTCTAGATTTTGCTGCTGAAGTTGAAAAATATCCTTCAAATGATGACGAAGTCGCTGTTAATTCTTTGAAGGAAATTCCGGGAGGGACAGGTGCCAATACTGCAGTTGCGGCTGCTAGATTAGGAGCAGAAATAACCTTTTTCGGGACGGTTGGAAACGACTATTATGGCAGATTCCTTGTGGAGAGCCTCAAGAAGGACAACGTAAGACCCGCAGTGAGGATTTCAGGTGAGCTGCACACTGCAGTGTGTATTGCTGTCTACGATTTGGCAGGCGATAGGAGATTAATGACCTATCTTGGACCTAATCTAGATTTCGAAATGACTGAAGAAACAATAGCCTTGCTTAAAGAGTGCAGCATTGTCCATATTAGCGGCGGAACTCCCAGTCATTGGAACATGATCAAACAAGTTGTCAGCAAGGAAACGAAAGTTTCTTTTGATCCAGGGAGCATGATTTGCAGAACTTGGCCCGAAAAAACGTTGGAGTTCTCTCTAGATGCAAATTATGTTTTTGTTAATAGGAATGAATGGACGTTGCTTGGGAAAGAAGCATTGCTTAGGGCAGCTGGAATCGTCTTTTTAAAGATGGGTAGAGAAGGCGGTTTGCTTTATGAGAATAAGAAGGTCTTAGGTGAATGGAAAGCTGTACAAGCGAAGCAGGTTGATGCAACTGCAGCGGGCGATGTTTTCGATGGAGGAATACTTTACGGAATAGATGAAGGTCTTTCTCTTGAAGAATCAATTAGGATTGCAAGGCATGCGTCTGCGTTGGCTGTATCAAGAGTAGGCGCTCAATCTTCAATACCAACGATGGACGAAGTAAAAGAATTTATCCATGATCGGGGGTAACTATGGAAGATAGAAAAGCAGTTCTTGAAGTTAAGAATATAAAAAAGCATTTTGGAGGTGTTCAAGCTTTAAGAGGTGTCGATTTCCAGCTTTTCGAAAAGGAAACAGTTGCTTTGATGGGCGACAACGGAGCCGGAAAGTCAACTCTAGTAAAATGCATTTCAGGTGTGTATATTCCCGATGAAGGGGACATTTTCATTCATGGAGAAAAGGCAAATATTAGGAATCCATCTGATGCGAGAAAGGAAGGTATAGAGACAGTTTACCAGGATCTCTCTCTTGCAGGACAGATGGATCTCATTTCGAATATGTTTCTTGGTAGAGAAATAACGAAAATCAATCTAGGGGTTATGAAAATCCTCGATAGAAGAGCAATGGAAGTCAAAACCAGGAAAGCTCTGGAGTCAATAGGGGTTTCTACAGTTCAGACGCTAAAAACTGAGACCAGAAATCTCTCTGGAGGTCAGCGTCAGGCTCTTGCACTTAGTAGAGCAGTATCCTTTGGCGTCAAAATACTAATACTCGATGAACCAACAGCTGCAATGGGGATTAAAGAATCTAGAAGGATAATCGATCTAATTTTGAAGCTAAAGGAACATGAAATTCCAATGATTCTGATATCTCATTCAGTCCCCATCGTTTTTGAAGTCTCAGACAGAATTGTTATCATGAGACAAGGACAAATAGCAGGAGAATTGACCACAGCAAAAGCAAACCATGAAGACATAGTATCCTTAATGGTTGGTGTAGGTGAAGGAATAGGAGGTGAGTAGCAAAGATGAAGAAGCTGATCGGAATGATTCATCTTGGTTCTCTACCTGCTTCTCCTGGGAATAAGCTTGATTTAGAACGCCTAGAAGAAAACGCTCTTGCGGATCTTGACTCGCTCGAAAAGGCTGGATTTGAGTCAGCAATAGTGGAGAACTTCTCCGATGAACCTTTTAGAGTGGATTCCATGGAACTGGAGGCATTTGCAGCCTATGTTGCAATTCTTAGGACTGTTGTAAGAAAAGCTAGAATAGAGATTGGTGTTAGTGTCCAGATGAATCTGTGGAGAGAGATGATCGCAGCTTCATCGTCAACTGGAGCTTCTTTTATTAGAATCGCAGCATTCACTGAAGAGAGGATTTGTGCAGAAGGAAGAATCGGACCGGTCGCTGCAGAAGCCCTTAGATATAGAAAGGCGATCAACTCAACCGTCCGTATTGCCGCTGATGTTCAAGTCAAACACTCTTTTTCAGTTATTTCTGAAAGCCATTCCAACTACTTTGTGCAAATGGCCGATAGATTCGCTGACTATTTAGTAATTACTGGTTCAACGACTGGAAATGCTATTGACATGGCATATCTGTCTAGAATGAGAGAAGTGATCAGAAAACCCATTTGGGTTGGAAGCGGTGTCTCCGAAGAGAATGTTCAGGATATTCTTCGAATAGCTGATGGAGTCATCGTAGGAACTTCAATAAAAGTGGACGGTCAAACAACAAACCAAGTAGATTTAGATCGAGCTTCAAGACTTGTCAAGATGGCTAGAGATATGTGAGAAGATCAGGCGTCTTGAGTTTCGAGGAAGTATCAATGTATTCATTAGTATTTCTTCAGATCTTTTGAAGGCAAAGTCTGGCCGGAGAAGCCTCATGTTTGCTCTTTCCAGCGTTCAGCGTATCTTAGCAAGCAATGAGCGGCTCTTTTCGGAGAACGGACAACCGTTCAACGGCAAACCCGGTTCATTCTCGTCTTTTCTACCGCGAACCCGCAATCCCCAACCCCGGTCCTATCCGTCACCCCTTCATTCCTGACTGCATGAAACTGGATATGAATGTCTTCTGGAATATCGCAAAGAATATGATTAATGGCAGTATTACCAGAAGCGTCGCCGCCATCAGCAGTGTCCAAGCCGCGGCGCTCTCTGAAGCCTCGGCCAACATGGCGAGACCGACTGTCAGCGTTCGGGCCTTCACGCTGTCTGTAACTATCAGGGGCCAGAAGAATTCGTTCCAGTGATACGTCACGCTTATGAGGGTGAAGGCAAGATATGTCGGTTTAAGCAACGGGATGGCTATCGAGATCATGAACCTGAAGGTTCCGCAGCCGTCAATAGTCGCCGCTTCTTCAAGTTCTCTCGGGATTGCGGCGAAACCTTGCCTCAACAAGAAGACGCCGATCGCAGAGGCCACGTAAGGAAGCGCAATAGCCGTTTTCGTATCTAGCAGGCCCATATTGCTGATCGTCAAGTAGTTCGGCACAATGAGAGTCTGTGGAGCAATCATGAGCTGGACAAGCAGGATCATGAAGAGAATCTTCTTGAATCTGAATTGCATTCTGGCGAACGCGTAAGCGGCAAGAGTAACTGTTACAAGCTGCACTGCGAGAAGTCCAAAGGCATAGAGAATCGTGTTGAAATAGTATCTCCCGAAGGGGATTATGTTGAAGACCTCTTTGAAGTTGCCAAGCGTCCATTTTTCAGGAAGCCACTTTGGAACCATCGAGAAGACTTCAGTCGGATCTTTGAAAGCCGTAACGACTATCCAGTAGAGAGGGAAAGCGAGAATCACGGCGAATACTATCATCAGCGCGATCGAGACCAATCTGGTCGTTCTTCCTCTTTTCGTCATAGTCTCTCACCCGATTCATAGAAGACTCTCCTTTCCAAGAAGAAAAAGGCGAGGACTGTGAATATCAACAAGAGGACAAGGAGTATTACGGTTAGTGCGGAGGCATAACCGAAGTCCCAGTACTTGAAGGCCACCTGATAGATGTAGTAGACAAACATGTTCGTAGTGTTTGCCGGACCGCCTCTCGTCATGAGATAGATCTGATCAACTGCCTGGAAGGAGTTTATTACCGCGATTATGAATGCGAAGAATGTTGTCGGCGATAGCAAGGGCCAGGTTATTTTCCAGAATTTCCGCCAGGCCGAGGCTCCATCTATAGTGGCTACTTCGTAGATCTCCGTGGGAAGCTGCTGCAATCCGCCGAGAAAGATCACCATATAGTATCCCGCGTTCTTCCAGATAGCCACAATTATCAGGGCCCACATAGCAAACCTGCTGTCGCTTACCCACTCAATATTTGGTATACCGATCTTCCCGAGGATGTAGTTCAGAAATCCGTATCCAGGGAGGAATATGTAAAGCCAGATCATCGATGCGGCAGCCATCGGTATGACGTTGGGGTAGAAATAGATGGTCTTGAAGAAAGAGCTTCCGAAGATCTTCTGGTTCACAAGAAGAGCAAGAACCAACGCCAGAGCCATAGTTATGGGGACCGTCACAAATGCATAGAAGAGATTGTTCCCAGCTACCTGCCAGAAGAGAGGAGTCGAGAAGGCTCTCTTGAAATTGTCGAGGCCCGTGAATACCGGCTCCGGCGTTGCCATATTCATTCTCATGAAACTCAGAAAGAGAGACCTGAATGCCGGGTAGTATGTAAACATGCCAAGGAAAAAGAATGTCGGCGCTATGAAAATCCACGGCAAAATCTTCTTTTTCGTTTTCGTCTTCAATCTACACACCTCCCGGCAATGGTCATTTAGGTCTTATTGCTTGAATGGAGCAAGAATCATTTCGACTTCTTCCTGCAACTGCTTCAACCCTGCGGAGATCGACACTCTCTCATCCAGGATATTCTGAAGAGTTGTCAGGAAAAGCTCCCTAACTTGCGAGTTACTGTGGAAAGCCATCTCTCTTCTGGCGACGTCAAGCTGATCCCTTGCTACTAAAATGTAGGGGAATCCTTCCGCGAATTCCTTTAGAGCCTCAGTCTCGAAGGCGTCTTTTCGAACCGGAATGTATCCCGTCCCGATGCTCCATCTCGCCGAGTTCTCGGGTTTACTAAGCCACTTGACGAAGGTCCATGCGGCTTCCTTGTTCTCATCGGGGATTCCCTTGAAGATGTAGAGGTTTCCACCTCCCGTTGGAACTGCTGTCTTGACTTCTCCAGGAAGCGGAGCCACTCCAAAATCGAATGTGGCCGAGCTCTTTACGAAGCTGAGACTACCTGTAGAATTGTACATCATAGATGTTGCACCGGCAACGAAGTCCTGGGATGCGGCTCCATAGCTTCGGTGTCTTGGCATCACTCTCTCGACATTGGCCATGTAGGACCATTGCTCAACGGCCTTTGCAACTTCGGGCGTGTCGAAGTACGACTCAGTTCCCGTTTCATCTGCGTATTTTCCGCCGGCCTGAAGAATCCATGCCTGAATTGTCCATGTATCGTCTGTAATGTCTTCGAAGCCCCAGCGAGTAACGTTTCCGCGCGAATCCTTGATTGTCAGCTTTTTCGCTGCCTCAAGCAACTCCTCCCAAGTCTTCGGGGGATTTTCTGGATCCAGTCCCACTTCTCTGAAGTGATCCTTGTTGTAGTAGAAAATCGGAGTGCTTCTCTGGAATGGTATGCTCCATGTTACGCCGTCGATCATCGAATTCTCAAGGAAACCGGCATAGAAAGGTTCTGTGAAGTTCGCATCTTCTCCCACCAGGAACTGATCCATATCTTCTATAAGATTCATGTCCAGAAGCGAGAAGATATCTATGGCGAGAAGAAGAGCAACATCTGGAGGATTCTTTCCTTGAGCGGCTGTTACAGCCTTCTGCATTGTCTGGTCGTAATTTCCACTGTAAATCGGTTCGACAAAGATATCTGGATGCTCGCTGTTGAAGTCTGCAACGACTCCATCCATTAGTACGGCAAGTGCTCCTGCCACCTGAACGGGAAAGAAAAATCTAAGGTTTGTTACGGACAGTGCTGTTCCGGCAATTAGCACAAGTGAAATCAAGATCACTAAGAAAGTCTTGAAACCAAGTTTCATCTCTTACCCCTCCTTTTTGCGGTTTGTTCTGAAGCGACCCATAAGGATAGACGGTCTAAACATATGGTTTTCGACGATTATTTCTTCTCCGCTGAAGTCGATCAAAGTAAACGAACCCGGGATGCTCCCCAGTTGATTCCATGTGTCCGTGAACGAGGGCACCGAGACGTAGAGAATTCCGTTTTCAGAGGCAATGCTTGGCCAGTGAACGTGGCCATTTATTGCGGCAATTACGTTTCCGGCCTTTTCAAATATCCGCAGAAGCTCTCGCTTGTTTACAACGTAGGCAAGATTCTCGATGTTCTCAAAATGGACATTCCTCTTGAGCGGCTGTTCATCTAATGCCTGATGAGTGAAAACGACTTTCTTCTCTGGAGAAGCTCCAATTTCCCTTTCAAGCCAGTCGAGAGCTTCATCCGAGACCATACCTCCAATACCCTGGACAACCGGGTCCTGAGTATTGAGAAGCAGTAAACGTAATCCTTTTACTACAACGTATCGGTTACCAAGCTTGCTGCCTATAGCTTTTTCGTGTTCCTCTTGAGTAAGATTGTCCAGATCGTGGTTCCCGGTAATGTAGTACACCGGACACCTTGATCTAGAAAGTATTCTAGACATCTCTCCAAGTGTCCTGATATCGCTTTCCCTATCGACGGGGTTAATTCTATCTCCGAGCTCGACAATTGCATCCGGTTCAATGCTTTTGTTGACGAAGTCGATCCATTCGCTCAGGAGATCGTTAACGAGGGTACCTCTGAGTGACGACCTATCGGGTCCGGCATGCAGATCCCCTATAACGACGAGCCTAGTCGCTCTCACGAAATCACTTCCTTCGTGCCCTTGAAGATTCTCTGATAATCAGCCTTGTTCCGAGCTGAAAAGAGATCTTGTTCTTCCTCTCGCCACTTATATACTGGAGCAGTAAGTTCGCGGCTCTTTTCCCTATTTCGTATGTGTTCTGATCTAGAGTTGTCAGAGCCGGAGTGAACTGGGCCGAAAGGAAGATGTTGTCGAATCCGGTGACCGATATCTCTTCGGGAACTCCTATCGAAAGAGCCTTACACGAAACAAGAGCTCCGAAGGCTATCAGATCGTTCGCACAGACAACCGCGTCATAACCGCTTCCGTGGTCCGACAGCTCAGAGAACGCCCTCTCATAACCGGATTCGTATGTGAACTGCCCTCTCGTTATCTTCACCACTACGCCGGAATATTCTTGCGCAACAGCCCTGGCAGCCTCTTCTCTATCTATTGAACTCGAAACATCTTCAGGACCGCCAAGATAAAGAAAACTCCTGTGCCCTTCGCTATAGAGGTGATCAAAAACGTTCTTCATGGCGCTGAAGTTGTCTATGGAAACGGATGGAAGAGCCTTGGACCAGCGTCTTCCCAATAATACGATCGGGCACCCGGATTCCTCTATTAGGGTTTCGACCGACTTATTGTAGCCGGATCCAATGAAGAGAATTCCATCGACATGCTTCGAAAGGAGCGTACTTATTGCCTCCCTCTCGAATTCCAGCTTGCCGTCTGAATTGGCAATTATCAGGTTATAGCTCTTTCTTCGGAGTTCTTCCTCCGCGCCTTTCATCATCAACGGGAAGTGTGGATTGGATAGATCTGGAAGAACCATCCCCACGGTGAAAGTCTTCTTCATTCTGAAGCCCCTGGCCAGAACATTAGGACTGTAGCCCATCTCCTTGACCGCTTTGAGAACGTTTTCTCTATTCTCTTCACTGACTGTGGAAACGTTATTCAGGACTCTTGAAACAGTGGCAGTTGAAACTCCTGCCCTCCGCGCTACATCTTTAATTCTAACGGCCATTTTCACTTCTCCTTCTCTAAGTAATCGATTACGTAATCGATTACTCATAAAAAGAATACCATCTCGCTTCATCTGAAACAAAGTCCTCTCAAGAGGAAAGAGAGTCGTTTATTTTTGTCTGAAGGGAGATATGATGGAAATCTTTACTGAGGAAAACTCTAGTGTCGATTATGAGGTATTCGCTCAAGTTATCGCAGTCAAGATACCTGGAAAAACCACTCGCACTTTCTTCTTTCTATGCCAAGTTAACAAGGGCTCTCTATCATCAGACGTTGCAGACGCGTTATTGTTGCTTTGATTACAGCAGAGCTAGTACTCAAAAACAAAAGTACTTAAAAGTTCAATGATTATCGACCAAAAGGAAGTCCAATAGTAAGCCCCGGCGCCTGGGGCTTTTTCTGCTATTTCTTCAGAGGTTTAACGGGACGGCAGATAGCATATCCATAATTCTCGGGGTCGCTTCTCTGATAGATCGGATTTTCAGTGTTCCATTCGTAGCCGGAATCTTCGGGATTCCAATTCCATGCAAGCTCATTGACAGTTGACATCACAGCTGGGTTGTTTTCATCGTAATCGTACGGCGGATAGTAAAAGACCACATACTCGCTTTCAGGAACGACGGTACACTCCATACCTTCGGGTATCTCTCCGCTGTAATCGAGCGGCACTTCGATTCCGTATAGATAGCCCCGCTTATCTCCTTCGAAGTACCATCCTCCGATCTGACCGTGAAGGTTCTGGATGCTTTCGAGTAGACCCGTAACAGTGTGGCAATCTTGACCGGGAATGCTTTCCTGAAGTTCCCAGAAGTGGAAGTATCCCTTAGCGTTGATGTTCCTGATTCCGATAAACTTGTGTGCGGGAAGTCTTTCGATCTTCACTTCGATCCTTTCCAGTTCCTTTTCGCTCAAGTCGCACCTCCTTTTGATGCCCAAAACGTGGGGATCGTAGACGATCCTTTTCAGCAGAAGGGGAAGGGGCTTTGGAGACACTCTGAACTCTTTGGGTGAAATCGAATACGCTTTCTTGAACGATCTGCTGAAAGCCGCCTGTGAGGAAAACCCGTTGTCGATTGCTATCTCTGCGATCGACTTCTTTGTGTCTCGGAGTTCTAATGCGGCCTTACAGATCCTTCTAAGCCGGACGTAGTCTCTAAGCCTCATGCCTGTTAGAGCGTGAAACTTCTTTGTGCAGTAGAAGGGTGAATAGAAAAGGTTTTCGCTCACTTCCGAGAGAGTCGGTCCATCTTCTAGATTTCGCTCGATAAGCTCGATGATCTGCTGAACGTTTTCGTGCCATTCGTACAAAGCGATCCCCTCCTGAAACAAATATATCTGAAATCAGAGTCGAATTCTTGATTTGAGTTGCACTATAAGAAATGCAATTATGAATAAAGAACCTTTTTTGGCTTGCTTATGCCGAGAACTGCCTTCTTAGTTTTTGTTCTTATAACTTACAACTTGGATCTTGGCACTTGCCACTATTCACGTTTTTCGCGATGAGATTCTGAGCAGAATCATCTCAGAATGACTTGAAGAAGGGGAATAACCTGAAACAAGAGAAGACTTTTGTCCAGCGACTTGTACCAACTCCTTACTTCATCATCCCGCATAGCCTGCCCTGAAAACCTGCCCCAAAATGGTTCTGTTTGAGGTCATGTTCAGGGCTACTGTTTGAGGCTCCTTTTCATGGTCACTTTTAGTACTTCTGCACAGGATCTATTGATTTTTGATGAATCAAACAGTAGATGTTGTTCCGTTATCAGTACTCTCTTTCGGTTCGTTATAGACGATTCGTTCTAACATATTTGTGAAGAAGGAAGAGCTCCCCTAAACAGGAACCCGATCGAATTGGATAATTGAACAGCTAATGATAACTATTTTAAGTATGTGCGTTGAAGAAATCAGCCATCTGGAAGCGAAAGCTTTTTCAAGAACTCCGATGCGCAATCCTTGATCAAGGCCGCTCCCGTGCTGTTTTGATGAACATGATCTACCGTCAACAGAAATCCATTTTCCTGCGATAGTGCGTCCCAGCTCTTTCTCAATAGGATATGCTTGAAGATCATCCGTAATGTGAATTCCCAGGAAACTTCCCGCCCTGAGGGAGAACTTTTCTTATTCTTTGTCAGATAATCACGTTGACGTTCATTGAGATCTAGATAGCACAAGTCCATCTGCGAAGTTATCTTCTTAATCAGTTCAGAGTATTCCACGCTTCTCTTGAAGAGAATATGTTCGGGTTCTTCTGTAATCAAAGGAAGCGACATCACTCCTATATGAGCAATGGAAGCGGTCTTGAGCCTTTGCAGGATTTCAGCGAAGTTTCTGGCATAGCTCTCTTTTGAAGGTCTCTCGGGTAGTCTATTCTTTCTGATGTAGGCTTTCATGGTTTTTTCTGAGTAGGTCGCCCACACGTCGTTTGTTCCTACCAGGAGAACAGCAATATCTGGCTTCAAACTGGTTACTCCGTCGATTCTCTTGAGAACGTCGTAAGAAAGATTTCCGTTTATTCCACTGTTCATAAACTTGAACTTTCCCCCGAATTCGCTTTTCAGCATCTCGAAGTAACTCACACCCACGCGGCCATAGGTGATACTATCTCCAATACAGACAACAGTATTCATGTGTAGTCTCCTCATTCTCAATTCATAACTATTATAGTCTTTCATGCGTTTTACCCACTTCGATAATCAAATCTACCGGCTTGAAGGCCTATCATCTCTACGAGGAAAGTATGAAGTGAGAGACATGCAAGACAGGAAGAAAGGAAAACACACTTCTCCCGTCCTGGATAGTTCCTATCTTTGTCTCCATTGCATAGATTTCAGCGTTGCCGGAAACTCATACAG
>Ga0209605_1002503_pt1 | contig 17575 bp, 16 predicted proteins | sample AD_UKC035_MetaG_FD_184408 | JGI IMG/M metagenome (GOLD analysis project Ga0209605, IMG submission 184408) | Active sludge microbial communities of municipal wastewater-treating anaerobic digesters from USA - AD_UKC035_MetaG (SPAdes) (version 2) | ecosystem: Engineered > Bioreactor > Anaerobic >...
GTGAAGACGGCCTGGTCTATGTCGATTTGATCGGTGAAGATGGCCGCTACATCACCCGTGAAGCCTACAACTTCCGGGCATATCGTGGCATGTCTGTCCTGGTTGCCCCTGACCTGGAATATCAAATTACTGCCGCCTCCGAACTGGCCCGGCTCGAGATCTACTCGCGCGACAACGTTGGCCGTGTCACTGATCTCACTTCTGTAGATTTAATCCTCATGCAGGTTGGCGTCCCCGAAATCTTTACCGGCGGCGATCCTCTTGAGCCTTACATCATCCGTGCTCCCCGTTCCGATACCGTCCTCGCCGGTGATTCGGTCATGGTCTTTGCACTGATCCAACCCGTCAACAATTCCCCCGTTATTTTTGAACTTTTAGACGACCAGGGCGCCGTTGTCGGCTCATATACCCTGGATGCCCCCACGCCCATCGAAGGCCACACCCATGCCGCCGTCTACGTCAATGTCCCCTTCACCGTCACCGCCGAAACATCTGCCCGCCTCGTCATCCGCCAGGAAAGCATAGGCCGCATCCCCGGCACGGTCGCCCTGACCTCAATCGCATTAACTTTGCTGCCGTAAATCCGAAATCAAATTGGGGGACAAACGGCTGCTTGAAAATTGTCGGCGTCGCCGGATCTCTGGACTTAAGAATTTTGTAATTAAATCCAGTGATGATTGTGTGTTAGAATTTGCCCCAATCTCGAAAAGTTCCCCGAACAAATGGGTGGTTATGAAATATTGGTACCTGTTACGCTCAAAGCCAAATAAAGAAGAGATGTTGTGGAATGAGCTTTTGGCCCGCAACATAGAGGTTTACTATCCTCGCATCCGGGTCAAGGTGATCAACCCGCGCGCCCGCAAGCTGCGTCCATTTTTCCCGGGGTATATTTTTGTCTCCGTTGATTCTGCCGATCTACAAACAATCGCCGATTTGCGCTGGCTGCCAGGCGCTCATGGTCTTGTTACCTTTGGCGATGAACCCGGCATTGTTCCAGATGGCATTGTCAATGGTATTCGCACAAAAGTGGAGCGGCTAAACATCCTTGGTGTTGATCCAGAGCGCGATCTGGAACCCGGCGACTCCATCAAAATCATTGACGGCCCCTTCACCGGCTATGAAGGCATTTTCGATACCCGTATTTCAGGCAGTGAACGTGTCAGAATTCTGTTGAACCTGGTTGAAAAGCAGCAGCGCGTGGTCACTCTGCCCGACAAATTTGTCCACAAGTTGAAACGCCGCTGACATGGGCTATTATCGCGGTTGTCTAATCAACAGATGATTACTGATTTGTGTCATGAAATTAGGTAAAATTGGTCACTATTAATGGATTGAGTTTGTGATAAAATATATTAATGGATTGAGTTTGTGATAAAATAATAACAGTTGATGGTTATTTGGAACCTTTGGGGGAAACCCAACCCAGCAGCCTATAGTCCTTATAATCTCCCCCAATAGCCAGGCCAGAAGATGGTTCGCCGTATCTGCCTGAAATCTTGATCAACAGAAGCCCTTGTCAACAAGGCGACATATCTGGATCAAATTAAGGCAAGCGAACCATCCTAATATCAACCCTGCTGACAAGGTGGAAAATCCTGCAGGGGGAATAAACCGAGAGAGCTCAAATGAGCGACACAACTTTACCTCCAGTAAAGAAAGACGAGAAGACACAACCAGCGGATGATATTCGCTTCCTGCAGCCAGAGCAGATCCTGCTAATTGATCATGCTCTGGAACAGGTAGGCCAATTTGGCGAGGTTCGTCTGATTGTTGAAAAAGGTAAGCTGCGCTTTATAGAGATTTCTCAAAGCATGGACGTAACCAAGCTTCAGGACTAATCAAAAAACAAGCAGTACCTTAACCCGGCAAGGTTAAGGTATTACTGTGTGTAATGGACCTTTCTGATTCGACATATTGGATATGTCGAAATGGCGGAGCGCGGGGGCGCCCCCTGAGTCTCAATTAGAGGTTTCACAATGCAATCGAATTCTTTTGAATCAGTAGAAGATGGCCTGGATATTCGAGAATACCTGTCCCTGCTTTGGCATTGGGCTTGGTTGATTGTCCTGGTCGCGCTGGTCGCGGGTGCTGGCGCCTTCATGTACAGCAGCCGCCTGACGCCCTACTACAAAGCGGCGACAACAATCATGATCAACGAAGCCCCCGCCACACAGACCACCGATCTGACGTCGCTGGCTTTATCCGAGCGCCTGGCAAGCACCTATGCTGAGCTAATGCTGAAACAGCCCGTGCTGGAAGATGTGATCAATAAACTGGGATTGAATGTTTCCAGCGGTGAATTAAAGCAGATGATTACGGTTTCGGCGGTCAAGAATACACAGCTTCTTCTGATCTCCGTTGAATCCACCGATCCGGTCCTTTCTGCCGCCATCGCCAATACCCTGGTTCAGGAGTTCAGCGTGCAGATTCAGGAAATCCAATCCGCCCGCTTTTCCCAGTCCAAAGAAACCCTTGAAGCACAGCTTGCTGACATTGAATCTCAAGTCACCTATTATGCCGAACAATCAGCCAGCGTTACCGACCCGGCTGAAAAAGAAGCCGTTGATTCCAAACTGGCCCAATACCGTGAAATTTACGCCGGATTGCTGCAATCCTATGAGCAAGTCCGCTTGTCTGAGGCTGAAGTCGTCTCATCCATTGTTCAGGTGGAAGAAGCAACCGTGCCAACCGTCCCTGTGCGCCCGGACATTCTGAAGACCACGCTGATGGCAGCCATGATTGGCCTTGTGTTATCGGCTGGCTGCGTCATTGCCCGTGAAGTTTTGGATGATACGATTAAGACCCCCGAAGAAGTGGTCCGCCTTCTCGACCTGCCGGTGCTGGGCGTGATTAACCATTACTCTGTCCCCGAGGGCGAACTGATAACGAATCTGCATCCCCGCTCGCCAACCACCGAAGCCTTTCGTACCCTCCGCACCAATGTGACATTTGCCAGCCTGGATCGCCCCGTCAACACACTCCTTATAACCAGTTCGGAACCCGGAGAGGGCAAAACCAGCGTCATCTCCAATCTGGCTGTCGTCATGGCCCAAACCGGGCGTCAGGTCGCCCTGTTGGATTGTGACCTGCGTCATCCAACCGTCCATAAGCGCTTTGGTTTACAGAATACCGATGGCATCACCCATTTATTCCAGTCCGAGCAGCACCTGAATGGCTCCTGTCAGAAAACCAAGATTGAAAACTTGAGTATATTGACAACCGGTCCGCTGCCCCCCAATCCGGCAGAACTATTGGGTTCTCGCCGCATGGAAACCATCCTTGGCATGGTTCGCGAAAACGCCGATTTTGTCCTGATTGATACACCGCCTACCCTCGCTGTAACGGATGCGACCGTGTTGGCGCCCATTGTGGATGGGGTTATTCTGGTTGTTTATCCTGGAAAGACCCATGCCAGTTCAGCCCGCCATATGGTTGAGCAGTTGCGGCGTGTGAATGCCCGTGTGCTGGGCGTTGTCTTGAACAATCTTAATATGCGCAGTGGACGGTACGGTTATCACTATCACTATTATCGAAGTTATTCGGCTTACCAGGATTATTACGGCTCCAGCGGTAAAAAACGTTCCCGCTCTAAAGTTACTTCCGAGGTCGAATAACCGATTTATCGGCTGCCATGACCATCATCACCCCTCCAGAACAATGCGCTCACTGTCCTCACCTGGGTTTGGAGACTGATCCCCAAACCCATTATGTGATAGCCGATGAATTGCATTTTTGCCATCAGGTTTCCCCAACCCAACCTGTCAACCTGGATTATCAGACCCGCTACTGCCTGACGCCAGATTTTGCCCTCTGCTCCGGTTATGTCATGGGCTGGGATCGGCATCTGCCCCGGGATGTGCAGCGTAAATCACAGCACAAATGGGACGGGCTCCAGAAAGTGCTAAGGATCCTTGCCGTCCTGCTGGTATTGATTATCTTCGGCGCCTTGATCTATATCGCCAGTGTTACCCTGCCAGACCCCGTTGCCGGCCATTCGCTTCTCACCACCCGAACCACAACCCCAACAGATACGCCCACCCCCAGCCTGACACCCTCCATGACGCCGCTGCCTTCTCATACCCCCACAATCACCCGCACACCAACCCAAACGCTTACTCCCACGCCCTCGCCAACCGGCTTTTATACCTCCACACCCGGCCCATTCCTTGAAACCCCATTTGGAACCCGGCAGTGCCTGGTGCATCAGGTGGCCGAGGGCGATACGATTGAACGCCTTTCTGTCCGTTACAAAACCACCAAAGATGTCCTGGATGCCATCAATACAGCTCAGATTACACCGCTGTGGATTGGCGCCTACCTGGTCATTTGCCCGAACCAAACCGAGGTCACTGATTTGCCCAGCTTTTCCACACAGATGCTGTCCCAACGCATTCTCGTCTCGGACCTTGCATCGCAGACCGGAATTCCCGAGTCCGATATCATTGCCTGGAATAATGTCGAAACAGATTGGCTTGAAGCCGGGCGTTGGGTCATACTGCCCCAGCCTTAGATAGATTGTGCCCGATGGGGGAAATATTATGGAAACGAACATGGATTTTGTAAAAGACATAGAACTTATTCAAGGTCGCTCAACCCATAAGCTGGCTTTCCGGCTGGATGCTTTCTTACGACGCACCCTGGATATTCTGGCGGCTTTGGGAGGATTGCTCTTCCTGGCCCCGTTTTTTGCTGTCATTGCCATCGTCATCCGGCGCGATTCTCCCGGCCCCGTTTTTTACCGCGGCCCTCGGGTCGGTCTTCATGGCAAAGAATTTGGCATCTTAAAATTCCGAACCATGTATGAATGTCCAGAAAGCTATGCGGGTTCAGCGGTTACAACCAGCGGCGACAGCCGAATTACCCCCCTGGGCCGCTGGCTGCGTGACTCGAAGATAAACGAACTTCCGCAGCTCTGGAATGTGCTGGTTGGAGAAATGTCGCTGGTTGGGCCGCGTCCCGAAGACCCTAAACTTGCAGCCGAGTGGCCTGCTGAAATCCGTCAGCAGATTTTGGCTGTTCGTCCAGGCATCACCAGCCCGGCGTCAATTTCATATCGTAATGAAGAAAATATGCTCTCATCTGATGATCCCATGGGAGATTATTTTCGCGATATCCTGCCATCAAAACTGCGCCTCGATTTACTCTACCTGCGCCGGCGCACCTTCTTGAGCGACCTGGATGTCATTTTTATGACTTTCATTGCCTTGTTTCCGCAATGGCGCAAGGGCCCAATCCCAGAACATTTTCTATTCAACGGTCCCTTTAACCGGGCCTTTGGGCGTTTCTTAAACTGGTTCGTTATTGATTGGGTTGTATCTTTTCTTTCTGTCTCGTTTGTGGCGGTCACCTGGCGAATTTCTCAGCCTCTGGACCTGGGCTTGGGTCGCGCAGTGCTCATGGCTTTGATCGTTGCCCTAATATTCAGTCTGATCAATGTCCTCTTGAAGTTGAATGTGATTGAATGGGGGCATGCCCAGGCTTCTGCCGTGTTCGATCTGGGCCTATCGGCTGCCATCTCAACAGCCATCTTGATCGGATTAGATCACTTAAAAGCATTCTCGGTTCGTTTGCCTGTTGGCATGTTGATCCTGATGGGTATTTTTTCGCTGTCGGGTTCAATTGTAGTCCGATATCGTGAACGTCTGCTCACCGGGCTGGCAACTCGCTGGCTTGCATGGCGCCCGCAGGCTAATGCTTTGGGCGAACATGCGTTGATTATTGGGGCCGGTGAAATGGGCAGCCTGGTATTGAGCCTGATGAAACGGCAAGAATTTTCAAATGCGTTTTCGGTGGTTGGTTTTGTGGACGACGATCCCTTAAAATCGGGTGTGGTGGTTGGCGGGGTATCTGTCCTCGGGTCAACCCAAAACCTGCTGGCGCTCATCAAAAAACACGAAGTGGGCCTTGTCCTGTTCGCCATCTCAAAAATTACACCCAGAGAACGCCGCCGCATTATTGATCTTTGTGCAAAAGCTGGTGTGCGTGTGGTCATGTTCCCAAATATCCTGGCAGAATTTCATTCACAACTTGCCTTCCGGGGCGATGGCTCTGAGCAATACGCTTCGGATTCTGCTGAAGTGCGCCAGATGTTGGATGAATTATCCCAGCTGCTGGACCAGGGGAATATCGAAGATGTTCGAATTCGCATAGCCGAGTTGCGCTCCCGCTATGCAATTGTTGCAAAAGGCAGTAATTTATGAGCGGCACTTGGAATGGTAAAAAAATTCTTGTAACGGGCGCTGGCGGCTTTATTGCCAGCCACCTGGTTGAATCTCTGGTACAAAAAGGGGCCACTGTGCGCGCCTTCGTGCGCTACAACTCCAGGGGCGATGTCGGCTTGCTCAGCCAGCTCCCAAAAGATATTTGTGACTGCGTACAAGTTATCGCAGGTGATCTCCGCGATTTAACTGCAATCCAGAATGCCGCAAAGAGGATGGAGACCATCTTACACTTGGGTGCCCTGATTGCCATCCCATACTCTTACCAGCATCCTGCTGAAGTTGTGGATACCAATGTGATTGGTACATTGAATGTTCTCTTGGCTGCCCGCGATATGCAGATCCGAGTTGTCCATACATCCACCAGCGAAGTCTATGGCTCTGCAATTTATGCGCCAATTGATGAAGCGCATCCATTACAAGGGCAATCTCCCTATTCTGCCAGTAAAATTGCAGCCGATAAACTGGCCGAATCCTTTTACTGTTCCTATAACCTGCCTGTTGTTACGGTTCGCCCATTTAACACCTTTGGGCCGCGTCAATCTGCCCGCGCCATTATTCCCACTATTATTTCTCAAGCACTGACCGGCAGTGAACTTCACCTGGGCAGTCTTGATACAAAGCGTGATTTCACCTATGTTCTGGATACCGTTGCCGGCTTCCTGGCTGCTGCCGAAGCGACTGGTGTCGATGGACAGACATTCAATCTTGGCACAGGGCGCGAAATATCTGTGGGAGAGCTGGTAACCGCGATTGAAAAGATCATTGGTCGACCACTAACCGTAGTGCAGGATCCTGAACGACTCCGCCCTCAAAAGTCTGAAGTCGTCCGGTTGTTATCCGATAACCGCAAAGCCCAAAAGCAATTGAACTGGATACCAGAGACCACTTTGGAGTCAGGTTTGGCTCAAACCGTGGCCTGGATCCATTCCAACCTTCAATTTTATCGCCCAGGTATCTATCAACGGTAGAGGAAAATATGAAAGCAGTTATTCTGGCTGGGGGCAAAGGCACAAGGCTGGCTCCATATACTCGGGTCTTTCCAAAACCCATGATGCCGATTGGGGACAAGGCAATTCTGGAGATCTTATTGCTTCAAATGAAGCGTGCTGGGATTGACGAGGCTGTTCTTACGGTTGGTCACCTGGCGGGGTTACTCCGGGCTTTTTTTCAGGATGGCAGCCAGCTTGGTTTGAAAATCCGCTATAGCTATGAAAAAAAGCCGCTGGGCACAGCTGGCCCACTTTCACTCATTGACGGGCTGACCGAAACCTTCCTGGTCTCTAATGGAGATGTCTTGACCACCCTGAACATTGCTGATTTAGTGAACTTTCACAAAGCCAGTGGCGCCATAGCAACTATTGCCACACATCAGCGTTCAGTACATATTGACCTGGGGGTGATTGAGACCAACGGCGATCATACAATTAATGGCTATATTGAAAAACCTGATATCGACTATCAAGTCAGTATGGGGCTGTATGTCTTTGAGCCAGCCGCGCTCCAATACATTCCTGTCGGGCAATATCTGGATTTTCCCGATTTGGTCAAGAAAATGCTTGCTGCCGGCGAACGTGTAGCCGCATACCCCTTTAGTGGTTACTGGCAAGATCTTGGCCGTCCAGATGATTACGAGCAAGCTAACATTGATTTTGAAATGATGCGCTCTAAATTTTTACCGGAGGAAGAATAATTTATGGATTGGCGTGTTCCGCTGGCAGATTTAGATTATGGTATTGAAGAGGAAGAGGCTGTTTTGAGTGTTTTGCGCTCCCGTTGGCTGACCATGGGCGGCGTCACACAGGAATTTGAGACTCAATTTGCGGCTTTAACTGGCAGTAAATTTGCGTTTGCTGTCTCCAATGCCACCGAGGCGCTGCACCTGGCCTGCCTGGCCCTGGGCATCGGCGCGGGTGATGAGGTGATTGTGCCCTCGCTAACCTTTGTGGCCACCGCCAATGCTGTGCTTTACACCGGCGCGGATGTGCGTTTCGCCGATATCATGGGGCCGGATGAACTCACCATTGACCCGGCCGAGATCGAGCGCCAGATCACCCCGCGCACGAAAGCCATCATGGTGATGCACTACGGCGGCTATCCCTGCAACATGAAAGAAATCATGGCCTTGGCAGTCAAACATAATCTGCCTGTGATTGAAGATGTAGCACATGCCCCTGGTGGCTTTCTAGACGAAAGGGCACTGGGTACCTGGGGCGTAATAGGCTGTTTCAGCTTTTTCTCGAACAAAAACCTCTCCACCGGTGAGGGTGGTATGTTGACCACGGACAACGACGCGCTGGCCGAACGCATCCGCCTGCGGCGTTCGCACGGCATGACCAGCCTGACCTATGATCGCCACAAAGGTCATGCTTTTTCTTACGACGTGGTTGATCTGGGCTACAACTACCGCATTGATGAACTGCGGGCAGCCCTGGGCGTATCCCAGTTGAAAAAATTGGAACGCAATAATAACCGCCGCCGTGATCTGACCCATGCCTACTGGCGAGCGTTAGATGGATTGGGCGTTGGTTTGCCTTTCTCCCAAACAGAACAGGGGCAGCCCTCGTATCATATCTTCCCCATGCTTCTGCCAGAAGGCACCAATCGTCAGGCCTTCATGGAAAGCCTGCGGGATAGCGGCATCCAGTCCAGCATCCATTACCGCCCCATTCATACGTTTACTTATTACCAGCAGCGCTATGGTCAGCAATCCCTACCGCGCACAGAATCTGTGGCCACTCGCGAAGTGACCTTGCCACTTTACCCCACCATGACGGATGATCAAATCAAGCTTGTGGTTACGGCTGTCAAACAGGGATTAAATCAATAATCTTAACCATTACAGGTAATTCGATGCACCAATCAAAACTAAAACAAAAACTGGAAAATAAAACAGCAATTGTTGCTGTTCTTGGCTTGGGGTATGTCGGGTTACCCCTGGCAGTGGCTTTTGCCGACTCTGGTTTCCAGGTTGTCGGCATAGACCCTGTTCAGGAAAAAGTTGATTCCATCAATCGCGGCGAAAGCTATATTTTAGATATCTCCTCTGACCGGCTCGCCAGCCATGTTCAGGCTGGCCGGATTAAAGCAACCACAGATTTTTCTGTCCTCGCTTCGGCCGACGCTGTTTCCATTTGTGTGCCAACCCCGCTGAGAAAAACGGGCGATCCCGACCTGTCGTACATCGTTTCGGCCACTGAATCCCTGGCGCCGTATGTCCATGCGGGCATGGTGGTCGTCCTTGAATCCAGCACCTACCCCGGCACCACCCGTGAGATGGTTCTCCCACGGTTAACAGGTTCCAGTAACCTGGAAGTTGGTAAGGACATCTTTATCGCCTTCTCTCCCGAGCGCGTCGATCCTGGCCGTACAGATTGGACCACAAAGAACACCCCCAAGGTTGTTGGCGGCATCACCCCTACCTGCTCTGATGTTGCCGCGACCTGGTATCGCCAGGCTCTGGATACGGTTGTCCCCGTCTCTTCGACCGAAGTCGCCGAAATGGCCAAACTGCTGGAAAACACCTTCCGCATGATCAATATCGGTCTGGTCAATGAACTGGCAATCATGTGTGACCGCCTGGGCGTAGATGTCTGGGAGGTCATTGATGCCGCTGCCACCAAGCCCTTCGGCTTTATGAAATTTACACCCGGCCCGGGCCTGGGCGGGCACTGCATCCCCATTGACCCGCTCTACCTCTCCTGGAAGCTAAAATCCCTCAACTATACGGCTCGCTTCATTGAGCTTGCGTCTGAAATCAATACAGGCATGCCCCGATTCGCAGTCAGCAAAGTGCAGGACGCCCTGAATGAAATTGGCAAGCCCCTGAAAGGCAGCCAGGTGCTGGTGCTGGGTGTAGCTTATAAACCCGATATCGATGATCTACGTGAGTCCCCTGCGCTGGATGTCATCCACCTGATGAAATCCAAAGGCGCTGATGTCCGTTATCACGATCCTTACGTGCCCTCATTCCGGCATGATGGCTGGAGCATGACCTCTGTTTCAGACCTCCTGTCTGAAGTCCGCCGCGCCGATTGTGTGGTGATTGTCACCAACCACAAAATTTATGATTACCCGGCGATCCTGGATGCCGCCGCCCTGATCGTTGATACTCGCAATGCCCTTGGTGCACTGGGCAAATCAAATCCCAAAGTGGTCAAACTTTAGATGGACGCTTCCCCAAAACCAGCACTGATTGAAGACCAGGATTGGTCTCTGATTATCAAACCCAAGCGCAACCTCCTGGACCTGCGCCTGGGTGAGCTCTGGCAGTATCGCGATCTGGTGATGCTCTTTGTCCGCCGCGACTTTGTCTCAGTCTACAAACAGACCATCCTGGGCCCGCTCTGGTACCTCATCCAGCCCTTGCTGACCACCATCACCTTCACGGTGATCTTTGGCGGCATTGCCAACCTGCCCACCGACGGTCTGCCGCAGTTCCTCTTCTACATGTCCGGCACCGTCATCTGGACCTACTTTGCCGACTGCCTGACCAAAACCAGCAACACCTTCGTCAGCAATGCCAGCCTGTTTGGCAAGGTCTATTTCCCGCGCATGGCCGTCCCGGTCTCCATTCTTATCTCCAACCTCATCACCTTTGCCATTCAGTTTGCCTTTTTCCTGGTTTTCATGGGCATCTTTGCCCTTGGCGGTTCCACTATCCGCCCCAATGGGTGGATACTTATATCCCCGGTTCTCATTTTCATGATGGCCGGCCTGGGTCTTGGCTTTGGGGTCATCATCTCCTCGCTAACCACCAAATACCGCGACCTGCGCTTCCTGGTGCAGTTTGGCGTCTCGCTCCTCATGTATGCCACCCCGGTCATCTACCCGGCATCCTCCATCCCGGAGCGCTTCCAGTGGGTCATCAAGCTCAACCCCATGACGCCCATCGTCGAGACCTTCCGCTTCGCCTTCCTGGGGGCGGGTTCGGTGAACCTGTTGGACCTGCTCTACAGCTTTGTTTTTATGCTGGTGATTGTGGTGATTGGCGCGGTGATGTTTAACCGTGTGGAAGCCACGTTTATGGATACGGTGTAGGAGGATGAAATGAAGAAAATTATGGAAAGCTTGAAATCTTTAATGGATAGGCATCGCCTCGTAAGTGCCGGTTTATTCCTTTTTGTGATCGCAGTATTTTATATTTTTATATGGAACGATGCTCCATATCTTCAACCTGACTCTATAGGTTATATGGAAGTAGCGCAAAACCTGGTTGAAAATAATGTGTCTACAATCTTTGAACGAGTTCCATTTTACCCTTTATTAATTCTATTAACAGGGTCGGCATATCAGCCCTCATTTCAATTGTTTTTATTTCAATTGATTGGATATTTCATTTCAATTTTTCTTGTATTTGTAATTTTGGAAAAAGAATTACCTTATAAAATGGCTCTAGTTTTCCTGAGCATTAGTGTATTCCCACCATTTGTTGAATATGCAACGTATGTAATGACAGAAGCAACAACAACAATGCTAATTTTATTTGACCTGGCTTTTTTCTATTGGGCCATCAAAAAAAGAAATATCGCCAGTTCCATTGCTGTGGGGATTATTTCAGGTATTCTACCTCTGATAAGACCGACTTTTCAACTTATACCTTTACTTTTATTATTCTTATTCCTTTGTGCCATTTTCTTTTATAAGGAAAAACGCATTTTCTTATATGCAGTAATAGCTATTATGATTTCATCAATATTTATTGTTGGTTATGCCTTCATTAATTATAAAAGTTATGGTTATTTCGGGCTAACTCCACTACAGGGGTTTAACCTAAGTACCAAAACAATGCCATATATTGAAAGGATACCTGAACATCACAAAGTGATTAGAGATGTTTTACTTGAATTTAGAAATGGTTCGTTGGTAAAAGGCCAATCACATTCTGGTGTGATGTATATCTGGGATGCGATACCAAAACTACTTGAAGTTACTTCAATGAATATAGTGCAATTATCAAAATTATTACAGGATATAAATATAAGTTTGATAATCCATTCTCCCTTATCGTATATTCTTGAAGTGGGGAAGGCGATTGCAGCATATGTTTTGCCAGCAACCACAGATGTTGCAAATTTTAATAATAGTTGGGTTCAATTGCTTTGGCTAATTGGAAATTTTTTAACTTTATTTGTATTCATTCTTTGTATTTCAGGAATCATTGGTTGTTTGATTTTAATTCCCCTTGAAAAGTTAAGAGGACTAATTCAAGAACAACCTATTTTTTTGATTGCTTTATTCTCAATAGTTTTTATTCTTTATAACCTCCTTATTTCAACAGCTTTTGAGGTTGGCAATCCACGATATCGTGTTCCTACGGATTTGTTAACCTTCATTTATATTTTGGTCCAGATTTATACTATAAAAAATATAAAGATTTCCATTTCTTTTAATACCTGGATTTCTCCATCAAATCTGGATTATTAATTTCAGAGATTCAGTGAATATTTAGGCAACTGAATATGAAAGGTCATCTGTTTGGAATATTTATTAAAATCTATCTCCTAGGGCCAACATGCACTGGTACAGTAACTTGCTTAGGCTGCTTTACAACTCTGGCTTTATGCTGGCCATTGTCTTACTCGGCGCGGTGATGTTCAACCGCGTGGAAGCCACGTTTATGGATACGGTGTAAGGATGATTGAATGAAGAATATTTTAGATTCACTCAAAAGACATACAATTTTTGCTTTAATAAGCATGCTGATTGTCGGATATATTCTTGTTGCACTCTTCCTGGTTTATTTTTTGAACCACAACCTTCTTCAGTCTGATGTATTGGGTTACTGGCAGGATAGTTTAAATTGGCGTACTCCGTTCCACTCATTTCATGTACCGGGCTATCCTTTACTGATTGCATTATTAAATGGGATGACTTTTAATGCTCTACACCCATTATGGTTAATGGAGCTTATCAACCTGGCGGCCTTTACGATCAGCTTATATCTGCTGAATCTGGTCATTCGTTTGTTAACAAATAATGAAACTTATGCTGCTTTAGGGATGCTGCTTTTTGGCTTGTGGCCATTTGTTGGATTAACCTATACGGTCTTGCCTCTGGCAGACATGCCAGTTCTATGTCTTTTCCTTGCCGGGTTTTATTATTTGTTACGGTCCAAAATGCTGCCAGCCGGAATATTCTTTGGGCTGGCGTTGATTACACACAAAGCCATCTGGATTTTTGTGCTCCTGGTCATTGTTTTTGAAATGATCCGCCGCAAAGAATTGTTCACAAAAAACATTGTAGTGTTAATAACTACCACAATATTGCCTTTGGCACTCTTGTGGATATTCGGAGCAGTGTATCATCAATCAGCTTTCTGGTTGATATCCAGCAATCTTAATGTTGAGATTGCCTCTAAGGGGCAGTTGCCCGTCCTGGACGGCATTCTGGGTACATTACTACAAGGTGGAATGAAAGGGGCTGTGAAGGGATTGATTATTATCGGCTTTATGGCGATCGGCATGGCTGCCTTAATTCTAAATCTAAAGAGCCGAATTGAATTTCGCTACTGGGGACTGGCGATTTCATTGGGGATACTCGCGCTTTTTTTAATTTTAAATCAACATGAAATCTGGGCAGCTGTGAGGTTCAGCAGACTGCTTGTGATCCCTTTGGCGATTGGTTTGCCCGCAAGTGCAGCCCGTTTGTTCACGCACAAGCATTCTCTCGCGATGATCGTTACTGTGCTTTGCCTTTTTTTTCTCAGCCAATTTGCCTATGCATGGTATGTTGCACAGGTGTTTTATGCATAAATTAAAGGTTGAGATACTCGACGAACACTGGATGCTTATATGACCACTGTCATCTCCGTAGAAAATTTATCAAAATCCTACCGCCTGGGCCAGATCGGCACCGGCACCCTGACCAACGACCTGAAGGTCTGGTGGGCCCGAACCCGCGGCAAACCCAACCCGCTGCTCAAAATCGGTCAGACCGACCACGGCAACCAGGACGGCGAAACGCTTTGGGCGTTGCATGATGTCAGCTTCACCGTCCAGCAGGGTGAAGTTCTGGGCGTCATTGGCCGCAATGGCGCTGGCAAGAGCACCCTGCTCAAGATCCTCTCACGCGTCACAGCCCCCACCGGCGGCTGCGTAAAAGTGAAAGGCCGCATTGCCAGCCTGCTGGAGGTGGGCACCGGCTTTCACCCCGAGTTAACTGGGCGCGAGAACATTTATCTCAACGGCGCCATCCTCGGCATGACCAAACAGGAAATTGCCCGTAAATTCGACGAGATCGTAGCCTTTGCCGAGGTGGAGAAGTTTATTGATACCCCCGTCAAGCGCTACAGCAGCGGCATGTATGTGCGCCTGGCCTTTGCCGTAGCCGCCCACCTGGAAAGTGAGATACTACTGGTGGATGAGGTTCTGGCTGTTGGTGATGCTGCATTTCAAAAGAAGTGTCTAGGGAAAATGGGGGATGTTGCCGTAGGTGGGAGAACAGTTTTATTTGTTAGTCATAACCTTGCTGCAATTGGCCAACTTTGCAGACGTTCCTTGTTGCTTGAACAAGGTAAACTTGCTTTTATTGATAATTCTGAAGCAGTTATAACTCAATACCTTAATACTCCAAGATCATATTCCAGAGTTCAGACTTCCGGAAGGTTGGGTAATGAAAATGCAGGAATAATTATCAGTGATTTTAAAGTCTTTAATAAAGAAAACCAAGAGACTACAGAAATTTTTTCAAATGACCCTATCTCATTTGAACTATATTATGAAAGGCTGTCCCAATTAAAAAATTTTGCAGTAGAGATTAAGGTTATTGATAATACAAGTGGGCAATTATTATGTACATTTTCTACTTATTTGAATAACATTTATTTTGAGAATGTTCCATCAAAAGGCATTGTAAGGTGTATTGTGCCGCATTTGTCACTTGCTCCAAATTCATATTCAATAAGTGTTTATGTTTATAACAATCAGGAAGTGTTATTAGAGCTTGAGCAATTTGTGATAATTCAAATAATTCCCAACCAAGCAACGGGTGTCGTGCACCAATATAAGCGCCAGTATCATGGGATTGTTTTAATGCCATCAGAATGGACGATGCAGATAAATGATTAGTAAAGTAATAGGTAAATTTCGTAGAATTGCTTGGCGTATTTTAGGTGTGAATTATTCATCTATTACCGGTTTAATCTCCCTTTTCCAACCAGATCATTTACGGAAAAAAGGATGGGTGAAAATTGAGACTAGATCATATGACAGCGGGGCAGATGCATGGCGTAACTCACCACAAGAACACCTCTATATTGGTAAATATTGCTCTATAGCAAAACAAGTTCAGTTTCTTTGCGGTGCTGGTAAGCATGACATTCAAGCTGTCTCAACGTATCCATTAATAGAAGCTCTTTTTAGGATTGATGAAACCGTTAATATTGATGGTGAGAGAAGAATAAGGAGTGAGCTTGATACCCAATTAGCGGTATCAAAAGGACCAATTATTGTGGGTAATGATGTTTGGATAGGTTTTCGCGCAGTTATAGAATCTGGTGTTTCGATTGGGGATGGGGCGGTAATTATGCCTTGTGCGGTTGTTGCTAAAAACATTCCTCCATATGCAATTGCGGGGGGGGTTCCTGCAAAAATAATAAAATATAGATTTGAACCTGATACTATAGAGGCCTTATTAAAAATTCAATGGTGGAACTGGACCGAGGAACTCATTAAAGAAAGAATTGCAGATTTTTATCTCCCAATAACAGAATTTATAGAAAAATATTGTGGGATTTGAGTATCATGGTAAAAATAATTGCATTTACATCGGTGCGTCGTTCTCCTGATATTTTAAAAATACTTTTAAATAATCTAAGCGAGATAGATACTAAAGGTTTCGAGATTGAATTTTGGTTTTATGATGATAATGATGACCTGGAATCATCCAGAGTGCTTAACGAGTATATTAATGGTGAACCGTCTAAAAATAAATTATTACCAAAACTTGATGAGGAAATTGAAGAATTTATTCAAAATGAAGATACCCATTTCTGGAATTCGGCTTTAGTGGATCGAATTATAAGGATAAAAAATTACGCTATTCGGGAATTTTTAAAAACAAATTCCGACGCAATTTACTTTTTTGATTCAGATATTATCGTTCATCCAAAGATGCTAGTGCATTTACTCGAATTAAAACATGAAATAATTTGTGAGATCTTCTGGACCAAGTTCTCAAAAAAAGAAGAGTATAAGCCAAATGTTTGGGATATCCAGACCTGTACCTATAGATCGGCTGACTCAATCATTAGACTCCGATATCCGGGTGTTTATAAAGTGGGAGGGGGTGGAGCTTGTTTATTGATTTGGAGAGAACCACTAGAAAAAGGTTTAAATTATTCGAGGATTGATAACGTGGATTTTTGGGGCGAAGATAGGCATTTCTCTGTAAGAGCGGAATGTTTGGGTTACAATTTATTTGTTGATACTTTTTATCCAGCTTTTCATATTTATCGCCCCTCTTTATTAAAAGATTGCCTATCTTGGATTCAGCAAGAGTACTCCAGGCATTTTTTTGATGCTTGGTTGGATGAGAATTGGGAGCAATCGATCCGATCTCAATTTGTGAAGAAGAATACAACCTTTTTTGAAAGATTTAAGGCTGCCGCCAGGCTGTTGTTGAGGTCATAATGCGCAAAGGCCAAAATCCAGCTAAAAGCATATCTTCATTAGCGCCGTATAATCATCATCGTATCATCATCCCCATTTATATACCTGAGCTGAAGGGGTATTTTGAGCATTCCCTCGAAGTATTGGATCTTTGCATGCAATCTTTGCATTGCACAACAACTGAAAAAGATTCGATCACTTTAATTAGCAATGGCTGTACCAGTCAGGTAACCGATGCTCTTTTTGCTTATCAAGCCCGTGGGTGGATTGATCAAGTAATAATTAACCATCACAACCATGGCAAAATAGATACAATCCTCTCGACTGCCCGAGGCTCATACGAAGAAATCATCACATTTGCAGATTGTGATGCCTTCTTTTATCCTGGCTGGTTCAAGGCTGTTTGCCAGGTTTTCAATGCCTTCCCAGAAGCTGGCTGGGTCAGCTCCATGCCAGCGCCAGATACTACTCGATTAAACACAGCCTCCACAATTTTTATGGCCTTCTTCAAAGGCGTTTTGAAGAAGAAACCAGTTGAAGCAGAAAATGACCTCAACCGCTTTGGCGAAAGCATTGGCAGGCCAGAAATGTATCGCAGCCGCCTCAATGAATATTATCTTGCTGTTGAACGCAACGACAATCTTGCCATTATAGGCGGTGGTCACTTCTCATTTTCTATCCGTCGTCGGGTATTACAAGATATACCAGCCACGGCATCTGCCAAATTTATGGCCGAAGAAGAATTCT
>Ga0209605_1002523_pt1 | contig 17510 bp, 19 predicted proteins | sample AD_UKC035_MetaG_FD_184408 | JGI IMG/M metagenome (GOLD analysis project Ga0209605, IMG submission 184408) | Active sludge microbial communities of municipal wastewater-treating anaerobic digesters from USA - AD_UKC035_MetaG (SPAdes) (version 2) | ecosystem: Engineered > Bioreactor > Anaerobic >...
TCGAGATGAGGAACCGGCGCGAGTTCCAGAAGGACCGGGTGCGCTTCAGGAGCATTTCAAGGCGGCCGGGGGCGTAGTTCCGGACCTCGTCAGCAAACACGTACCGAATGGGCTTGGACTGCAATCGTGCCTTCGATCCCGACCAGCCGGCGTAGAAGGGCATGCCGTCGAAGGCGAAGCCGGTCAGGGTCGGCTCCGCCATCCGCTCCTTGACCGGGCGGCAGGTCTCGAATGTCGGCGTCAGGCGGTCGCGGAGGAAGTCCCGGAGTTCATCCTTGGTCGCCGTCACCCACATGGCAGGGCCGGGGTCCTCGGCGATGGCCCAGCAGGCGCAGTTCATGACGGTCTGGGTCTTGGCGCTCTGGGCGGCGCACTGGACGGCGATGTCTCGCACGGCGTTGTTGGCGAAGTCCTCCATGACGGGCTTGACCCAGGGCGAGGCGTCCGAACGCCACCGGCCCGGCAGGGGCGAGGTCTCGTCAACGTGGACGTGTTCTTCGCACCACTGCCACGGAGGGCGGCGGTCGGCCGGTTTGCAGGCCCCGCAGAAGCCTTCGATCAGCGGATGACGCGATGTTCCCACGCCAAAGGTGGCAACGTTGTCCTTTAGCAGCTGGCGCCCGCGAGCATTAGTCTACCCCTGGAAGGCGGTCGGAAACCGCTTCTCCACCGGTTCTCGCCTGTTCTCGGGGCGGTTCTCGAAGCCAATCGACGACGCAAAGATGGCCCCCCGGTCGCCCAGGGGGCCTGTGTGGCGTCCGCGTTGCCGCCTACTTCGCGGCCATGAGGTCGAACGCCCGGCGGAAGAACCGGGCCCTGCCGGTGATCCGGCGGACGATCTTGACCGCCTGGGACTCGGCGAGCTTGAAGGTCGCCTGCAACTCCTTGGCGATCTCGTCCTTGTCCCTGCCGCTCAGGAACAGGAACGTCACCAACCCGCTCTTGCTCTCCTTCAGTTCCGCCACCGTGGTCGGCAGCCGGTCGACTGGCTCGCTCTCGGTGTCGGCCTTCACCTCGGCCTTCGGGGCCGATTCCTTCTTGGCCTTGGGCGTCTTCGCCTTGCCGTTTTGCACGGGGGCCGGGGCTGCGGTCTGCGGTTGAGTCTTCGCCGTTTCCTTCGCTGCGTCTTTGTTGTTCTTCATACTGTGCTCCGTTCTGGTTTTGTTGTTATTCCGCTCCGATCGTGAGCCTCGCTACGGTGGGGCGGCGTGGGCTGTCCAAGGGAATCCATGGAAATCTTGGACCCGGCCTCGCCGGTCCAAGCCGACGTGGATTCATGCAATTCGAGCGAAGTCGGGGCGACGGTCTGGAGTCGTCGGGCGACCTCCACCGCGCCGCGCTTATAGACGCAGAGGCAGACCAGTTCGCCCGCCACATCGCGGACCGCCCAGAACCGGCTGTGGCCGTGCCTGGTGACGGTGAACTGGTTCATCGGCGAGCCTATAGGTTGCGCGCCGACGGAAGGTCCAGTGACGATCAATCCGCCCTCTGCCACGCGCTCAGATGCTCATCGAGCGTGTGCGGTTGCTTGGGGATGCTGTCTTCCTCCTCCCTCAATCTGAAAACGAAACGCGCTGAATACCACCTTCACCCCGTTGGTCAAATAGGCTGATGAAGCCGCTTTACCTTCTGGTGGTTGGGCTGGCCGCGTTGCTGGCGGCGTGTGGTCCGTCCTCCCGCAGGGAGCTGACTCGAACCACTGAAGAGGCCAAACGAGATTCTGATCCTCAAGTAGTGCGGCGGGCGACTCGGAACATGGCCTCGACGGTGGCTGACCTCCAGGCACGCTCCGGTCAACGATGTGGTCCTCGCCAGTCTGCCGGAGACCTGTGGATCGAGATCGATCGGCTCAAGCGTGACGGCCGTGAGGTTCGGAACGTCGAATGGCGTGTTTCCGAACTGGAGGAAAGCCTTCGCAGGAACCGCGGAAACGATGCGTCGAGGCGGCACATTCTGAATGACCTCAGCTATGAGATCGAGGTACTGAAGCGCAGGAACATGTCGGGGCTGATAACACACCCATGACCGGTCGCACGCCGGAGCGCGCCGACCGAAGGTCCCGGGACGATCATTCGGCCCGCTGCCACGCGCTCAGATGCTCATCGAGCGTGTGCAACTGCTTGAGGATGTCGTCCTCTTCCTCCTTCAACCGGTCTTCGATCACGGCAACCGTCTGGCCTTCCAGCGAAGGCGCCAGGCGGTGAACGCGGCTGACGACTTTCCGGATCGCCGAGCCCAGTTCCGCTCCCAGGTGGGTGACTTCATCGACCGGGATGAGTTCGCGTTTGAGGTTGCGGAGTTCGACCTTCAGCTTGGCGTTCTGGAGAATGATGTGCTGGGCGCGTTCCTGGTCGTAGTTGACCAGCGAGCGCTCGGGCGACTCGAACATCCAGCGCAACAGCCCGCCCAGGTAGACGCGACTCCCGCGGAAGGCTGAACAGCCCTGACGCTTGGCGTGCTTGATGGTCGAGAGTGGGATGCCCGTGGCGGCGGCGCACGCGCCGATGCTGTCGTAGGCATCGAGCATGACGCGGGACTGCTCCCGCTCGCGGTAGTAGCGCAGGAGGCCCTGGATGGTCGGGACAAGCTGATACTGGCCGTTGACCGGTTTGGGGAACCAGCCCTCGGCGGCGAGCTCGCGCAAGCGGCGTTCGGTCAGGCCCGAGAGCCGGACGAGCTGGGCGGGGGCGATCGTGCCGGTGTCAGACATGGCAGTGTCCTTGGGAACTGGCGGCGGTGAAGGGGCGACGGTTCGCGCATTGGCGCGTAGACGCGTTTATGCGAGTTTGCGGGTGGTTATGAACTTGGACCTGGAGAAGATCGAGCCGCCGAAGCGGAGCGGGAATGAGCAATTCCATGCCGGCGGCGAGGCGCAGGACTTTAGCGTCTTGGACTTCTGGCGATGGAGCGCGTCGGACCTGCTGGAGAATACCGCCCGGGGGGTACTGGCGGAGTACTTGGTGGCGCGGGCGCTGGGGATTTCGACCGAGGGCGTCCGTGAGGAATGGGGGTCGTTCGACCTCGCCAGCGACGGGGGGCTCAAGATCGAAGTGAAATCGGCCGCGTACCTGCAGAGCTGGGGGCAGAAGAAGCTGTCGGTGATCGCGTTCCGGGTGCCCCGGCACCAGGGCTGGAACGCCCAGCGCGGGGAATACAACCCGGAGGTGAAGCGCCACGCGGACGTGTACGTGTTCGCCCTGCTGGCGCATCGGGATAAGCGGACCGTGGACCCCTTGGATGTGGAGCAGTGGCGGTTTTACGTGCTTCCCGCCGGAGTCCTGAACCGAAGGGAGCGCAGCCAGCACTCGATCACGCTGCGGTCGTTGGAGGCTGTTGCCGGTCCGGGCGTTGGCTTTCATGGCCTCAGGGAATCGGTCGAGCGGATCGCCCGCGAACACGGACTTCCGCCGCTTCAACGACCCAGCCCTTGAACTCGCCGACCTGGAAGAAGGACCGGGCGGAATCGGGCAGCGTCGCCGGATCGAGCGGGCGCTGGTAACCGGCGAGGGAGAGTTCCTTACGCAGGATGTCATCGGGCTTCGCGCCCACGGCGAGCTTCTGCTGGAGGGTGAGCCGACTGAACGCGGTGCCGACGTAGCCCGGCGGCATCTGGATCTTGTCGACGATGATGAGCGCGCCGCCGGGCTTTGTGAGGCCCTGGAGCCGACGCAGGAACGCGGTCCGGGTATCGACCGGCAGGAACATCAGCACCAGGAACAAGACCGCGAAGTCGAAGGGCTCGTAATCGAACGTCACCGCGTCGGCCACGACCAACTCGGGCGGACCCTGGTAGCGGTCGGCCATCTCGCGGGACTCCTCGATGGCGACAAAGTGCGCCGCGCGCTGGTCGAGCGTTTCCTTGAGCGCCAGGCCGATGTTCCCCGTCGACGCGCCGATGTCGTAGACGACCCCGCCCCGGGGGATGTAGTGCCGCCCGAAGTGGGCGACGGCGTTGGTGGCCAGATCGTACCAGGGCAACTCGGTGCGCACGTGCTGGTCGAAGTGTCGCGCGACCGCACGGCTGCGGAAGGTCCAGTGCCTGGGGATTTCAAGTGAGGATTTCATCGCGGATGGTGCGTGCGATCTGGAACGACATTACGGGCGGGACCGCCCGCCCGAGCCGTTCCCACTGCTGCGAGTAGGTGCCGGTCAGAATGAAGTCGTCGGGGAACGCGCAGATGCGCTTCAACTCGGCGATGGTCAGCTTCCGTTTCTCGGTCGGATGCGTGACGGAGGCAATGCCCGGATGCCCGTGGGCCGCGCAGATCGTGGGACAGGGCTGGTCGGGATGCGGGCGCACCAGGTTGAAGTATTTGTCCGACGCCTGGCCGGGCTTGAGCTTGTCCCATTCCCGGCTGATGGCGAAGCGGCTCATGTCGACCTCGAACTGGTTTGGCTTGGTTCCCAGGATCGTGGGGCAAGGCTGGTCAAGGTCGTACTCCCGCCCCTTCTCATCGAAGGCCGCGCCCGTCCCGCCTTTCAATCGCGCCTGGACGAGCATCGACTGCGTCTGTGTCGCCAGCACGGCGGGGGCCGGGCCGTCGGTCAGGTCCTTGCCCTCGGCCCACCCGTTCCCCTGCGGTCCCTGGATGACCTTCGCCTCGACCAGTTCGAGGCCCTGGTGGCTGGTGGCTGGGTTATAGGACCGTCCGGCGCTGACGGTGGGGCTGGGCGCATCGGCCGCCTTCCACGCCGGCCCGTACTTGCCGCGCACGATCCAGGGGAGCGCCTCGCGCAGGCTGTAGCGGTAGGGCAATGGCTTCGGGAAGACCGGCTCCAGGCCCTGGTCCTGGCGCACGCCGATGAAGATGGTCCGCTGCCGGGCCTGCGGTACCCCGAGCCACTGGGCGTCGAGGACCTTGCACCCGACCCGGTAGCCGCACGCCTTCAGCTTGGCCAGGATCTCGAGGAAGTAGCCTTTGGCCACGCCCTTCACCAAGCCACTGACGTTCTCGGCGACGAACACGCGCGGGCGCAGGCCGTTGACCAGGCGGATGTACTCGAAGAAGAGGTCGTCGACCCGCTGGACGGTGTCACTGTAGGGCTTCGCTTTGCCCCAGTGCTTCTCGCGCTTACCAGCGGTACTGAAGGAAGCGCAGGGCGGCGACCCCTCTACGGCATCGATCTCGCCCACCTTGAGCCCGGTCGCTTCGAGGATCTCCTCCGGCTGGACTTTCCGAATGTCGCGTGTGTCGAGCGGAGTCGTCGGATGGTTCGCCCGATAGGTGTCGGCCGCGGCGGGGATGAACTCGTTCGCCCACACGACGCGATAGCCCGCCATCCGATAGCCCAGGCACGATCCGCCGCAGCCGCTAAAGGTCGAGACGATCCGCAGGCCGTTGTCGGGCACGGCGGCGATCTCGGCCATGCTGGGCACGCGGTAGGGTGGCTTCTCAGTCTTCACGGCAGAGGGCGAGGACGGCTCGGGCCACGACGGACGCGCCGCACCAGCGCTGCTCGTAGCGGTGTTGGATTTCGACCTCGCGGTCGTGGTCTCTGGCTGGCGCACCAGCCCTGACCTTGAACGCCTGTGCCTGGTGGGAGAGGCAGACGCGGCACGCAAGCAGTCCGGCCAGGGCATCGTCGATTCCGTCGATGGCCCGACGCAGGGTCGCGAGTTCGGCATTGGGTGTGGACGCGCTCACGACGGCTTGCCGCTCCAGGCGTACTTGCAGCGGGGACAGACGAAGTCCGTGGGCAGGTTCTCGTCGACGGCCTTGAAGTCCTCGGGCGGCGTCGGCTCGGGCGGATCGGCCAAGAGACCCGCGAGGGCGTCAGCGTCGAAGCCCGCCAGGTCGAGGTCGAAGTCGGCCGCCTTGAGTTCGCCCAGGAGTTCCTTCAACGCTCCCGCGTCCGCTTCGGCGAGTTCCGCCAGCCGGTTGTCGGCGACCAGATGCGCCCACTCGTCGGCGTCGGTGGCGAAGTCCTGGAAGTCCACGGGCACCTGCGTCAGCCCGAGGACCTTCGCCGCCTCGTATCGCCCGTGGCCCGAGACGATGAAGCCCGAGCGTCGCGACACCACGATGGGCGAGCGCCACCCCTGGTGCGCGATCACCTTGGCCAGGAGCGCGACCTGCGCCTGCGGATGCTGGTTCGGGTTTCGGGGGTTCGGGACCAGCTTTTCGAGCGGGACCAGCTCGTCGAAGGCGCAGTTTACCTGGGGTTTCGAGGCATCTGGCGGAACTCCTGCGCGTTTTTTTGTTTTTCGGTCGTTCATACGCATTGTCGGGGCTGGCGCGATACCTGCTGGCCACCGGGGGCGGCGAAAAGATTCCTTCCCCGCAGGGCCAGCGCTGTTCTTTGGGCGGTCTCGATCATTCTTTGCCGGTTCTAGTGCGTTTTGTCGTCGGGACAGGGGCGACACCGCCATCGGGTTGCTGCGGCGTGCTCTCGCGCCGCGAGGCACCCGTCGCCTTGCCCCGATTCGTGTCGGCCTTCTGCCCTTCACCCGAAGCGGGAACGTTACGCTTCAACTTGTTTCTGGCCTTCGCACCTCGCCGGACGGGCGTACCGTGACGCAGCCAATTCCAGGCGTGGCGCTGACCCCGGTTGCGCCACCGCAGCAGGCGGCTGTAGTAACCGGTGTAGTTGGCCAGCGCGGCGATCCGCACCCCACAGCGGCGGGCGAGCCGACGGACGGACGGGTTGCCCTCGAAGTAGCCGGGGCTCAAGACCCAAGCCAACGCGATCAAGCGCAGGCCGAGGGACTCGGGCTGAATGCGGCGACTGGACATCGGCAGCAGCATCTGAAGCAGGCGGATGACGGTCTGGGACATCCGCTGGTCATTCTCGCCGCTGGTCGCGTCCTCATTCAGCCGCTGGTAGAGCAGCTGCCAGTCGAAGCCCTGGTCGGGGGCGTCGAGCGGGTCGCGGTTCTCCGCCATGAACTTCTCATCGAACTCTTCCTTCACGTCGGGTTCTCCTGGGTTTGGGGCTGGAAGTCGACGGCGGTGAGGATGCGGACGCGGGGCTGCCAGATCAGGAGCTTACCGCCCCGCAGGGCCTTAACCTTGCGCCAAGCCCAGAGCTCGAGCACGGTGCCCGGCGTCGAAAGCCAGTCGAGGCATTCCTGCGGTCGCTCTTCCGTCAGCTTACGGAAGTGGCCGGCGAAGTCCTGGCCGGTGGACTGGACGCCGATGACGCCGCGCTGGGGGTCGAGGGCGAGCACGTCGATGATGCCGAAAAGGTCCTGCCGGATACCGTGAGGTCCGCCGTAGGGGTTCCACTTCTCGACGATGGCGCAGACCAGGCCCTGTTCGCGCAACGCTCGAAGCGTCCTCTGAGTTGGGGAAAGGCCCTTCATTCTCGGAATGACCAGAAACCCCCGCCCCCCCTTATAGGGGGCGGGGTTTCCGGTCGATTGGAAACTGGTTGTTGAGTGTGGCGTTTCACGTGAGTTGCAAGTGGCTTTGGCTTAACAAGTTGCCTATGACCGGAAACCGGTTTCAGGTGGTTTCTGGTGATTCTCCATGCCAGTTGTGGCTGGACGGGTGTTCCGAGGCGTAGGTACGCCCCTTTTCGGTGAGCGCGTAACGCTTCCGGTTGCCCTCCTGGGTGAAGCGAACCCACCCCTTGCGGATGGCGAGGCCGATCAAGTCTTGGACGGTGCTGGGGGCGCATTCCAGGACGGCGCTTCCCCGGTCCTTGTAGGTGCCTTGGCTTCGTCCCTCATCGGCGGCGATACAGTGGAGCACCTCGGCGGGGTTAATCTTCCGAGGACGCCCGCCCTTGTTTTCCGCCATCAATTCCTCGATCTCCGCCGGGTCGGCCTTCCGCCAGCAGATGACGCCGACATCCCGGTGATGGGCGATGAACTGGGTGACGGTCGGCTGCTTGTCGTCATCCTCCCACCGCAGCCGCTTCCCCCGCTTGGGCGCCCGCAGCTCGAAGACGGTGTCCGAACCGATTGACCGGAGGGCCAGGGCCGCCCGCGCCGGGTTGATCCACTCGGCGGACCCTGCGCCCAGGTAGGCGTAGTCCCCGGCCTCCCAGTGGTCCTTTTCCTTTCCCCGCAGCGGCTTGTTGGTGTGATGCGCCAGGACCATCCCGACCTGATGCCGGTGCAGGAGCGGGTTCAGCAGCTCGCGCATGAACCGGCTGACATCCTTCTGGCTGTTGCTGTCCCCGCCCAGGTAGGCGAAGGCGGGGTCCACCATCACCAGGTCGAAGGGGCCGTGCTCGGTCAGGAGCGCGTCCAGGGTCAGGGCGAACTTGTCACTGCTCCGGTCGTTGACCGTGCAGACCAGAATCCGGCTCGATGCCTGGGCCTTCTCGGCGGCGGTCAGTTCGCAGCCGGCCAGGACGCCGTCGCGCATCTCGGCCAAGTCCCCCTCGTCATTTTCAGCTTGGATGAGGAGGATGCGCATCCCGCGCTCGCGGTAGGCCGTCCCCGGTGTGATCCCGAACAGGGGCTTGCCCAGGGCGAAGTGGATGGCCATTTGCATCAGCAGGGAGGACTTGCCGACGCCCGTCGGCCCAAGCAGCAGGCAGACGCCGCCGCGGTAGAGGAATCGGTGCATGATGAGTTCGCTGGGGTCATTGGTTGCTGGGGGTGTTCGCAGGTCATCGAGGAGTCGCACCACGGGCAGGGCCTCGATCTTGACCGCCTCCTTCTCGACGTTCTCCGCGTCGGGGGCGGCGAGGAACCCGTTCAGGAAGACGTGAAGCGGCGAGCCGTCAGGCATGGGCGGCCTCCGGGTTGGAGTAGAGGATGCGCTGGCGGATTGCGGGAACGCCCTCGATGACGCGCAGGCCGCCGGGCATCCGTAGCCAGCCGCAGATATCCCATCGGGTGGGATCGGCGCCCAGGAGGCAGGCGACGCAGAAGAACCGTACCTGGTCACGGGCGTTGTAGCGGTCCACGCGGAACCAGCCGTGCAGGCTCTTGCCGCCGGAATCGACCACCAGGACCAGCGGAACGAACGTTCCCAACTGCGTGATCAGCCGGGCTTGCTGCGCCTTGATCAGGTTCGGGTCGTCGAACTCGGCGACCAGGTGCCGACGCAGGCCGGTGTTGTTCTGGCAACGGGGCGAAGGTTTGCCCCGGTAGTTCAGGGCGGTGCGCTCCCGCATGGGGTTGATCACGATGAACTGGAGCCAGTCGGCGTCGGCGAGGGTTTCCTCGAGGGGCCGGACCATCGCCCGTTCGGTGTTCCGGCCGGTACAGATCAGCTCGCCAGGGCGGAACAGGCGCGGGAGGACATCGCTCGCGGCCAGGCCGGTGTCGTGCTCGACATCAAAGGCGGCGGGAAGGTCGGTGATGACCTTGGCGATGAGCGCCGGGTTGGGGTCGGGCCAATCGACCGGATGGCGGCCGAAATTGACCTGAGCCAGGGGCCGGCCCGCGTAGGCGAACTCGACCGCCGCTTCGATCTCGGCGTCCGGCACGGGGCGATGGACCACGAAGTCATCGCAGCACCGGCGCAGGAAAGCGAAGCACTTGTCGGCGCTCAGTAGATGGCGCAGGCCGCTGGCGACTTGGGCGAGCCACCGATGCGTGCCGCCGGGGCCAGGCATGGCGCGGAGGCGTTCGGCGGTCTTTTGGGAGAAGGGATAGAGGAAGGCCATAGGGGATCACTTCGAGTAGAACGGCATCAGCTTGCCCTCGACTTTGAGCGGAAGGTGAAGCGCCCAGGGCACGGGCGTCTCGAGAGTGGTGATGATCCGGGCGAGGTCGGCCTCGGCGGTCGCTTCGGAGAGTTCGAACACGAGTTCGTCGTGGACGCTCAGGACGGGGACGAAGCCCGCTTGGACGCACCGCAGCCAGGCGGAAGCGAGAACGTCGCGGGCGGTGGCCTGGGTCCAGTTCTCGGCGATCAGCCCCCCGTACACCTTGACCCGCTCGCCGGCCACCGTGGCGGTGATGTCCCGATCCGAGACATGCACATCCCGATAGAGGATAAAACGCTTCAGGGCCGGGGCGTGCTGCGTGCAGGGGAGCGGGAGCGCGTAGTGGCGGCCGTCGCGAGCTTCGCAGGCGTCTTCGAGCCGCTGCCAGAGCTGGCAGATGAGGGGGTTCGAGTTGCGGAAGTCCTCGACCACCGACTTCGAGGCGTCCTCGGTGAGTTCGAGACCGGCCATGACTCGGGCCACGTCGATGAACTTGCGCCACCCGCAGCCGAAGCCCAGGCCCAGGACACGGGCCTTGGCGAGTTGGCGGAGGTTCGACCCGGTCCGCTCGCACCACGCCTTGAGCGACTCGGGCTCGGCGTAGCCCATCGTGCGCCGGGCGTGGATTTCGTAGGCATCGGCCTCAGGGTTATCGCGGAACAGGGCGAGGGCTTCGGTGTCGCCGGCCAGGTAGAGCAGCACCCGGCTCTCGATCTGACTGTAATCCGCGACGGCCAGGACGTGACCGGGCGGGGCGACGATGGCGCGGCGCAAGTCCACGCCCTCGGCGGTCTTGCGGTTCAGGTTCTGGAGGTTCAGACCGCCGCCGCCCGACCACCGGCCGGTGCTCGCGCCGAAGTACCGCAGCTCATACGCCATCCGCCCGTTGGTCATCCGGCGGGCTTCCATCGACTCGAGCACCTTCGCCGTCCGGTTGGCCGAGCGCATCCGCTGCATGTGCCGGACCCACGTCGCCGCGTCCGAGTCGATGTGCTTTTCGAGCCAGCGAGCGAAGCCGGGATCAGCGCTCGACGTGGACGGGGGCGCGGGCACGCCAATCCGTTCGCACGCCGCCTCGAACTGTTTGACCGACCCGGCGGGCTTCCAGGGCAGGGCGTCGGCGAGTGAGACGGTCAGCGCTTCGAGTTCGAGCCGGCGGGCCCGGACATAGTTCCAGTCCACCGCCAGGCCGTGACGGCCCATTTCGGAGGTGAGCTCGAAGAGGCGGCGCTCAGGCGGTGGCCAGTGGCGTTCCAGGTGATTCCATAGGGCCAGGGTCGCCGACGCGTCTCGGGCGGCGTAGCGGCTGATCTCGCCGGCAAGGAGACAGTCCTCGCTCGGGTGCCGGCCCCGGGCTCGGTCGCGCGGGGCTTTGTCCAGGGTCTGGTCGAACACCGCCTTGACCGCGCCGGCGAGGTCGCGGGGTAACTGATGGAAAGCGCACAGGGCGGCGGAACAGTGCCACTCCCGCGGTCCAATCTCGGGGCACCAGGCCAACTCCTGGAGCCGGTCGAACACGGCGCGGTCGAAGTCGCGGTTGTGGCTGACCCAGGCGCGGCCGGCGATGGTGGCCCAGGGGAACTTGATGGGGGCGCAGACGCAGGCTCGCTGGCCGTCGCTGACGGCGACCAGGTAGGCGTCGAAGCGCGGGTCGTGGCAGTAGGCCCAGAGGCCGAGTTCGGCGACGGAGTAGGTGGCGGTGTAGAACGTCTCGAAATCGACGCCGACCACACCCCCGATCGACCCCGACGCCCATTCCTCGGGCGTGATGATATTCGCTTCGGGGATCATGCCGCCGCCTGCTGTCGGGGGTCGTAGTCTTTCTGGTAACGCCAGAGCGCGGCGATCATCTTGAACGCTTCCCAGTCCCGCTTGGGGTCCGGGTGCTTGACGACAGCCATGCGGCCCGGCTCGGTGGTCGAGATGAAGACGTTGGCCGCCAGCACGCGGCCGATGTTCTCCTCGCCCCAGTAGGTGGCGGCGTAGGCGGCCAACTGCATCGCTTGGTTGTCGTAGGAAAGGACCTCTTCGCCCGGCTTGGTCTTGCGGGTCTTGTAGTCGAGGATCCCGACCCCGTTGCGGCCGAAGCGAAAGAGAACGTCAGCGGTGCCGGCAAACCCTTCGGCACGGTTGACGAGCTTAACCTCGCGCTCGACGATCTGGATGCCGACCTCCTGCCGCCAGGCCATAACGGGCTCCACGTAGGGGCGCATGTCATCGGCGTAGGGCTCGCCGGCCATGGCCAGTTCGAGCGCGCCGTGGATCATCGTGCCGAGGTCGGCGGCCTCCTCGACCTGCTCGAAGGCGACATCCCGAACCCGGGTGCACCAGTAGTCCACGGATTCATTCGGCGTCTTGGGCGTGCGCAGGGACGCCAGGGCAACCTGGTCCAGTTTCCACTTCTCGAGGCCCGGCTTGGCCAGGATGCCCAGAATCGAGGTGACGCTCGGGTAGAGGCCGAGCCGCCGGGCGTCGCCGATCGTTGTTGCCCGTTCGCCGCGGCCGTCAGCCGTCGGCAGCTTGTGAACGGGAGTCCCGTCGGACCGGTACCAGTGGCCCGACGGGACCTTTGACTTGGTGAGAATGGCCATACTCAGAACGGGACTTCGTCGTCCTCCGCCGGCGTGACGCTGGGGGCTGCCGGTGGCTGCACTGGGGGCGGCGGCGATGCGGGCGCAGGCACGGGCTGCGGCCGAGGCAGCGTTGCCGCGGCTGCCGGCTGGGTCACCGGTTGAACCGCAGGCGCCGGCCCCGCGGCCTGGACGAACCCCACAGGGACCGGGGACAGCGAGGCGATAGCCGCGAACACGCCGCTGCCGTCACGCCGCCGAACGTGCTCGACTGTCAACAAGACCTTGGCGCCCTTCAGGCTCATGTAGTCCCAGCCGTAGCTGGGAGCCTTGCCGAGGATGGACTTGAGGAACCCGAAGAGGGCCGACTTCTCGTTGCCACTGATCTTCATCCGCCGCGAGGCCACGCGGTGGGGATTGCCGGCCGCGTCGCGGAAGCCGAAGAGAAACGTGGTGAGATCGACCTTCTCGGTCTCGGTCGATTGGTACTTCTGCCGCACGACGTCGAATTCGTCATGGATGTCGGCGATCGTGGCGATGAACGTCCCGGCGGGGGCCAGGGCGTCGCCGATCTTCTCCGCGAAGGGGTTCGTGTGATTGGTGGGTTGTTGCAGGATTGCCATAGGGCTGTGTTCCTTTCTTGTTGAGGTTTGGAGTTCTCAGTCACGGTTGCCGCGTTCGAGGGCGGCAAAGAGAATCAGGTTGGCGAAGGTGGTGCCGATGACGGCCAGGGTGGCGACCATCCTGGGGCTGGGATCGCCCGCGGCCACGGCCAGCCAGGCGATACCGCCCAGGAGGGCGACGTACGTGGCCATGGCCCAAAGTCCGAGGGCGAGGTTGCGGAGTGAGTTCGGCCAGTGGATGGGGTCTTTCTGCTGCGTTTGCGTCTCGTTCATAGTGCGTCTGCGTGGTTGTTCTCGGCCGGGTGGTGTGGGTGTCGGCGTCGGTCAGGCCGGTCAAGGCCGTCGCCGAAAGAGTTACGGCGTGGTGCCTTTGGCCGTCCGGCGAGTTGCGCGGAGTGCCGACACCCGGCTCTTGAACAGTTCGCTTTCGAGGTAGGCTACGACTTCGTGCAACCGGAACCGCCGTCGGCCGCCGAGGTCATGGCCGGGGACCTGCCAACGCCAGAGCGTGCTGGGGTCAAGACCCAACCGCTTCGCGACTTCCTTGAGGGTCAGGTACGGTTCGAGCGGCGGGAGTGAAGGGGTTGCGTCCGCCGGAGGAACTTCCCCGCGCAGGACGCGGAGGGCTTCCTTCTTCCGGTCGGGTGGGGCCAACAGCGCCGCCTGGACGATGTCTTCGAGGGCGATCACGGCTGGTCCTCCCCGAATCGAAAACCGAACTCACGCCAGAGGTCGGCGATGGCGTTCTCATCCCCCTCGCTTGCGGCGGCCAGCAGTTGCTGGAAGCGCGGGTCGTCCTTCGGACGCTCCTTTTCCTGGTTCCGGTGTTTGACTCGTTTGCTCATGTTGGTGAGGGCTGGTTTCCACTTGCTCTCACCAACAGCCCCGGTTTCCGGAAAACGGGACAAAAAAGGGGAAACCGTCAACGGTATCCCCTGCGGATCAACGAGATGGAAGATTTCGGGTGTTTCCGGCGATCTTCCGGCTACCCATCCGGCAGATGCTCCTCGACCATCTCGATGAGTTCGCGGACCATCGGCTGGAAGTTCCTTGGGTTCAGCGCTTCAAGCCCGTCGAGTATCCGGCGGAGGATGTCATCTTGGTCGGTCCCGGCCTGCGCCTGGTGGCCCAGGAACATCTCATTGAATCCCTCGATCGACGTGCGTCCGAGGCCTTTCCGCCGAACCGTAATAAGGTCATAGAGGGTGCGGTGAAGACCGCCCTTTTCGGCGTACCTCTTCAGACGGTCATCGAATGTCGAACCGCTGAGGCCGAGGTCACGCGCCACGCCGTTGACCGAGCCCTTGCCGAGTACCATAAGAATCCACAGAAAGAACTCCGGTTCGACGCGCCGGGTAACTTGTACCAAGGCATCTGCCAGATGCCGCTTCAGCACGGCGTTCTCGGCCTCCAGGTCGCGAACGTGGTTGCCAATTCGCTCGACCCCGCGCTCGACTCGGTCGAATCTGTCATCGAAGTGGCGGCGAAGTGCCTGTTGGCTTGGGTCGGCGAGGCGTCGGCGGTCGATCCGATTCGCGAACTCGGCGAACAACGGTTCCGCCGACGGTTTAGCCACGGGCCTTCCGTTTGACCCCAAGTCGATGATGTCCCGGAGCGCAATGTGCATGCACATTTGTCGTCGCAGGCATGATTCAACATCACCCGAACAGTGGATCCCCGTCGGCGTCAACAACACGAACGGGTCAGGGTGGGCATTGAACAGGCGGTCAACCTCGCGCATCATTCGCGCGCTGTCGCCAGGGAACATCAGATAGACCCCCAACCCCGAAGGCCCGAATCTCCCGATCCGCTCCGCCCGAGCGCCGGCAACTGCCCGGTTCATGCACCCGTCGAGGTTCAAGCACGCGGCAATTCCCCGACACAGAGCCGCCGTGTCCACCTCGAAGACAATCAAGTCCTCACGCTTCAGCGGTATCGGCGCGCAACCCTCATCAGGGCCGGGCACGGCCAGCCAGCAGCCGGGTGACAGTTCCTCGATCCGGTGCGGGCACTCGCAGCCCAGGACATTCGTGCAAGGGTAAGTTGACGCCAGGCGATTTGCGGGCCGCAACAGGGGCCACGCTCTCTCGGCGTCAGGGCCGAGTTCACCCCGCCATTCAACCGTTACCGCGCCGCCCGCCAGGCGCTCAAGCGCTGGCCAAAACCCCTTGCGGTTCTTGCTCATCGGCGCTCCGCTTCAGAATGAACCCTCGCGCATCAAGCCACCGCTCCATCAGGGCGGTGTCTCCATCCCGAACGACGCTCAGCCTGTTGCTCCCGAGAATCTTGATTGTCCGTCGCTTCTTCGAGTCGCTGAACCGCACCAGGAAGCTGGCGCGAACCAGGCTTTCGGCGTCCGGCAGCAACACGCGCTCAGTCTCTATCGCGGTGAACAGGTCCGACGCATGGTGCGTCGAACGAAGCCACTCGTTCCCGGACGCAGCCAGTATCTGAACTTCGGTCAACAGGATGTCCTCAATGCCTGTAACGTCAGCGCAAGCAAGGCAGGCCCGGCCGTCTCTCACCAGAGGGGCCAGCGTGAACTTCGCCCCGCCCGGGAAGAAATCCTTGTCGTAGAAGATGTGTTTCCCGAAGAGCGTCCGCAGCACCTCGACCTCGCGCGGGTTGCAGCCGTGGACCCGCAATTCGCCTCGCTTCCGGTTGTAGACGAGCACGTCGTACTCGCCGGGCCGGAAGATCAGCGTATCGGCCCCGCTCGCTGATACCACCTCCTGGCGCTTGCTCGCGAGCCCGTGCCGCACGAGGAACCAGTATTCCCCTGGCCGCCGATACATCCACACCTTGGCATGCCGCCCGCGTTTCGCGTGAAAGAACCAGTCCGCCAATTCGGCTTCAAGATCGGTCATCGCCTCGGCGGTCGGCCCGTCGAATGACGGGTCCGGCTTCCGGTCGGTCACAAAATGGATGAAGCCCCGCGGGCGGTCCAGTTGGTGCATTTGGTGCAACTCTTCCAGCACCGCAGGCGCTTGCAGCCACACCTGCACCGCCACGTCAACCGGATCGGGGTCTTCCCCCACCTCTACCGGCAGACCAACACGCCGCGCGCCATCGAGCAGATCAAGCATTGCGTTCTCGGTGGACATCTCATGGATGAGCGATGCCGAGTGCATGAGATCGCGAGGCATCTCCCCGTCGGGTTCCATGAAGATCCACGCCAGCCGGTCATAGTCGATTGGGCTGCTCGCTCCGTCCAGCGGCAGCGCCAGCCCGCGCCCGGCCAAATATCCCCGCGCCGGCTCAAGCCACTTTCGCAGGTTCTCCGGGTTCATCCGTTTGAAGGTCCCCGGATGCGTGAACAAACTCACGTTCGCCATCTCATGCTCCTTTCTGCTGGCGCTTCACTCGCGGCGAGGTTCCTCCCCTCGCCACGATCGTGAACAGCGCTGTTGTTACTCGCGCAATGTCAGTCATTGCACCTGCCAGCATATCAGATGGGGCGGGACAACGGCAGTCCCGCCCTTGATCGTACCCGGAAAAACTTATTCACAGGGTTGCTCGCAGAAACGCACCGCGCCAGCAGCCTCCTTGCGCCCCTCATCAGGAGTACATCCCCGCCACCGCCGCCGCCGTCTTGGCGACCCTCTCCCGGAGCGCCGCCGGGCCGATCACCCGTGCATGAACGCCCCAGTTCAACACCCAGCGCTCGATTTCCTCCAGACTGTTCAGCCGCATGGTCAGTCGCGACCCGCCGCTGGCCGTCTCGACCAGCACCTGGCTGGAATGCCACTGTCGCCCTCGCACCAGGTCCGTGCCCCAGGCGTCGAATTCGATGACCACCTCGTGCTGTTCCTCCCCCTTCATCACCGTGAAGCTGCCGGCCAAGTACTTGTCCGGGTCGAACGTCTTCGGCTTCGCGAAGCGCTCGCTCGTCGCCGCGGGCCTCGCCAACCGCGTCAGCACAAAGGTCCGCATCGCCCCCCGGTCCAGATCGTGGGCGAACAGATACCAGTGGTTGTCAATACACGCGAGGTGGTACGGATGCACGTGCCGGCGCTCCCAGATCGCGGCCCCAAGCTTGCGGTAGTCAAACTCCAAGACTCGCCGTTCCCGGAGCGCCCGCGTGATCACCCGGAAGTTCTGCAAGTCCGCGTCCTCCGGCGCGAAGGGACGGAATGAAAGGGCCAACCCGAGATTCTCCAGCGAATACCGCTCCCGCCCGTCCAGTTGCCCGGTCAGCTTGCGGAATGCCATCCGCAGCGGCTTCTGAAACGGCGTCCCGTGGTACTGAGCGATGGCCTTGTCGGCGACCAGCAGAGCGAACATCTCGGCCTCGGTCATGGCCGCCACCGGGAACCGGTCCACCTTGCGGGTGTAGAAGTAGCCGTAACGCTCCTCATCATACGCGATTGGCAGGCCGTACCGCCCGCGCATGAACTCGATGTCCCGCTTCACCGTCCGGTCTGTGACCTCCAAGTCCATTCCCATTGTGACCGCATTGGGGAACTTGCCGCTACTGATCCAGTCGTGAATCCGCCGCATCCGGTCGGAGGGCGGCCTGGTGTACCTCTCGCGGAGAACGGTTTGTCTCATAAAGCACTGATTCGCAGTCAAATGCAGCGCGGCTGTTTCTACACCCGCGGGACAGCGCTTGTCACTCCCCTTGTGGTAGAATCTGCAACTCAGACACTGGGGGGAGGGCGAGCGTGAGCGCGGGGCGGGCGGTGGGACGGTGGGGGGTGCCTTGGGG
>Ga0209605_1002524_pt1 | contig 17509 bp, 10 predicted proteins | sample AD_UKC035_MetaG_FD_184408 | JGI IMG/M metagenome (GOLD analysis project Ga0209605, IMG submission 184408) | Active sludge microbial communities of municipal wastewater-treating anaerobic digesters from USA - AD_UKC035_MetaG (SPAdes) (version 2) | ecosystem: Engineered > Bioreactor > Anaerobic >...
TGCCGGGATTGATTACCAGCGCGAAGATCGTTCCGATAACCGCTGCCAGCAAAGAGGTAATCAGGTAAAGAACGATGACGCGCACCCCGATGCGGCCAAATTTTTTGAGTGGCAGACTGGCCGCACCCTGAAACAGCGAAAAGAAAATCAGCGGCACGACGATCATTTTGAGCATCTTTACGAGAACCATGCCAAGAGGTGACAGCCAGGTGTCGAGCGGCCCCTTGAGCGCCACGCCATGCTGCACTTCGGCATACCAGCAGACAATACCGATAACCGCACCAATAATAAACGCGCCCAACATTCGATAAAGAATCGGAATCGCCCGATATCGCGATATCATACCCATCTGATCACCCCTGCAGCAGAATAGTCTGCCCCAAGCTTAAAGCAATTACGTCCTTCCCCGCAACAAAAAACAAAAACCGATGCAGCATTTGCATCGGTTCTGCTAAATCTGATACGAGATCGTGATGATTAAAACATTTCATCACTTCGATAAGGTAAGCCGCTTTGAATTCTCCATTTGTTATCGTTCTCTTTGACCCAGGTAAATACAATGGCCGGCTCATTCTTCGATGTATCGCCAAAATAGTAGGTTCCTGGATTGCCGGATGTTTCGCCGGGCTTCAGTTCGACTGAAATAACCATTCGAGTATGAACCTTTACGGTATTGTCATCTACTTTTTCATGATTGAATGGTACGAGCGTCCAGGCTTTAACTTCATATCTTTCAAGCCGGCTTTTAGTAGTATCTAAAAGACTGGTGCGATTGCTGTCTCCCTTTAAATCGTAAAACGGAGTTGCGATATATGAAGAAAAAGAAGCCATACGAGTGGTTATGTCTGTAGTATTGTTTTCAAGTGCTGACTGCATCTCAACATACGAATTATAAACCGCTGGATAGTCATTCTGTAACAACTGGTCGTATGCAGGGGCAGCGGGATTGCTGCTGCCGCCGCCACCGCCGCAACCGGTCAGCATGGCGAGCGATAGGATCATTACCAGAGTCAGTTTGAGCAGCTTCATTTTTGTCTCCTGATTTGTTTCATGCAGCACCGAACAGACGCCGGTAACCTGCCGAATGTCATACATAGTCTTCTGAACAGGCAAGATTATAGCATAAATAGCTTTCTGGTGCAGCAAAACTGAAACCGGCCCGGCAATTTCCAGACAAAAACAACCCTCAAAAAGATTCAGGCAGGCCATTGGCCTGCCTGAATCTTCTGTGAAATCTGTATCAAGTCGTCATCCTGCACGCAGCATGACATGGAAAAGGCGATTTTCTTACTTCGCTGCCGGGTCGAGCTTGATTTCGCGCAGATCGCCGAGACCGCTGAAGATGGCCTCCCACTGGGTGCCTTTGCGCAGTTTCATGAACTGCTCAAACGTCAGTTCCTTGTTGCGCATCTCCTTGACCTCGTATTCCTTGCCGTCGCTGAGGCGCCTGACCTTAACCAGATAAGTCTCTTTGCGGGCCTTTTCAGAGACATCGCCGACTTTTGGCGGAGTGTTCTTTTCTGCACCGGAATCAGGCCATTTCGGCTCATCCTGGGTGCCTTTGAGCTCAACCGGCGCAATGTCGATCCAGCGGTCGATGTTGTATGTGACTTTTTCAGCATAAATCGGCTCTTTCCGGAATTTTTCTCTTCTGACCATGCGGGTACGTTGTTCTTCCTTGTATTTTGGCACCATCTTATATTTGACCTGAAAGCGCCCGTTACCAAGATCGATTTTGCCGTCTTCGACCTTGTCTTCGCCGATCTTCACCTTTTCGGTATAGGTTTCTTCGACTTCTTCAAAACCATCGGGAATCTTTTTATAATCGCGAATTTCGCGACTGCTCGACAACTTGACGGCGGCCTGCGGAACTTCGTTTTCCCAGGCTTTCTCTTCGACTGTCTTATACTCCTGACGTTCGATGATGCGCGTCCACTGGTTGTCGATAATCTCAATCTTTTCAGGGGTTTCACGACTGCTCAGAAACATCAGCACAAAGAACAGCAGGGCAATGACACCACAACCGATCTTGAAAGCAGCCGGCATTGGCTGCGGCGGCACATTGGTCTTTGCCGGACCTGATTGTGGCTGAGCGCCACCCGGCGGGATTTCTTTTACTGCCCGCTGTTTGCCGGATCCTCTGGCTGATCCGCATCCGGTGCACTTTTCTGATGCCGCCGGGCTGGTATTGCCACAAAACTGGCAGATCCAGTCTGGGCCGGCCTTGGCTTTGGCCAGTTCAGCTTCGTCAGTTATTACAGGCGCATCGCCATCACAATGAAACTGCACATCTTCGCCACGAATTGCACCACAGGCATCGCATTGCTGCTCAGCACCACGATTTTTGGCATTACAATTGGGGCAGATCCAGTAACCTTCTACTATTTCCTCAATTACTTTGATTTCATCAGAACCCTTTGTCTTTTTGTCGGCCACAGCCACACTCCTCTATTCCAGCTCATTTGCAGCTCACAGTTGCACCTAGGAGATCTCTCTGGTTTTATTGTTTTTTCCTAAATCCTATCGATAATTTATATCACAAAACCTTGGTAACTAATAGATCTTTACAAAATTCTTGTATCGCCACACGGCATCTTCGTTGGTTTTTCTTTCGGGATCGGTATCAGTGTCGTTATCGTGATCTAAACAGCCTTTCAATCAGGAAGACTTTGTCCGCAGATTACAGGATCAGCGAAGATTATTGAGAGGTTCTTTTGTGCAATTTTGAATTTTTCAGAAAGCTATCGGCTCAATCTGCAGTTGTTCTTCTTCGTGTCTCACCGCCTTAAGGCAAGCTTTCTTCTTCAATCTCTGTCGATCTTCTCTTTCTTCATCGCAAATCGGCGCAATCTGCGAAATCTGCGGATGTTCTTCTTCTTCTTCTTCGTGCCTCCGCGACTTGGTGAGAGCTTTCTTCTTCTCCAATCATCGGGTCTCGACTGTCATCTCAAAATCAGCAGATACCGGCCAGGCCTGTTCAGAACGAATCCTTCGGAGGTGCCGGCGGGGGAAGAAGTTCTTCGAGTTTCTGCGGCGGGGGCGGAGGCGGCTCGGGTTCCGGTGCCGGGCAGCGCGGAAACTGTCTGATCTGCGGGCCTCTGAACACCTGAATGCGGGCATTACCGGTATCGAGAACGTATAAATCGCCGTTGGGGCCAAATCTGGCCTCGTGCGGGCGTACGAAGCAGCCCGGGGCTGTGCCGAAACGACCGATTACCTGTATGATTTTATGATTGGTGTCGAGAATGACAACCTTGTGGTTGCCGGTATCAGCGATCGCCAGCCGGCCATCGAGCGAACGGTCGATGCCGTTCGGGTAAAGAAGGCGGTATTTTTCCCAGCGCCCGATTTCGGCTTTTTTCTTTAACGAGCTGTCAAAGAGCATTACCCGACGATTGCCATTGTCGGCGACGTAAATATCACCATCAGTGCCGACCCAGACCCGGGTCAGATCTTTGAACTGGCGGTAATCGCGACCCGACATGTGGTGCATGTGACCGATACGTTTAGACGGTTTGAGGTCTTTGCCGAAAATCTGCAGACGGTTGCCCTGCGTGCGCATGCGCTGGGCAAAATCGAGACCGAGGCCTCTGATATACTTGCTGCGAGGCTCGGTAACATAGATCTGGCCGCTGCAATCGACGTCGATGCCGAGCGGGTGGTGAAAATACCCGTCTTTCCAGCCTTCCTGACCGAGAATCCAGCGCACTTCGCCGTTAAGTTTCATGGCCAGCAGGCGATGATTGCCGGTGTCGGCGATCAACAGCGTCGAAGTGCCAAGCCAGGCAATGCCGACCGGCAGGTTGAAGTGATCCATCGGAATGTGCTCAGCCGGTCGGGTATGCCCCTGCCCGTGCTGATAGGCGCGCCCGACCAGATAATTCGGGTTTCTGCCATAAAGAAGATCTTTTTCACGGTAGGCATCGTGCGAGTCGATCGGGCGGGTGCGGTCGTCCCAGGGCCAGAGCCCCCCGTAGACTCTTTCGAGGGTAAGCGGCGCCGAAGCATATGGCGTTGAATCTACCGAAAACAGCTGAATACGGTTACTATGTGTGTCACAGACGGCAAGATATTTGCCATCGGGTGAGAAAACCATGCCTTCAGGCTGGTTGAAGCAGCCTTTTTCGTGGCCAAGAGTCGCATACTGCACGGCAAACTTGAAAAACCCGGTGCCGTTGGCACAAACCGGCGTCTGCCCGAAAAGCAGCAATATCACTGGCAGCACCAGCCACCAGCCCGCCACAAAAACCCTGCAACTTCTTCGCCATCGCTTAATCATTGCAGCCAGAATACCAGAAACCTCCCCCACCTGCCAAAAACATTCGCGAAAGAACAGAACGACCAGACAAAGATAAGTCTGGTCAGCATTGAGACTGGATTCCCGCTTGCGCGGGATTGACGATTCTATATAACAGCTCACTGATAATCCATCCACCCGCGACGGCTGTTCAGCAGGAATGGCTGATGCAAAGTTGGCAGGTCAGCGGTCGTCGTACTGGCCTTTTTCGGGGAAGACACAGGCGCGGCTTTTTTCGAGCAGATCTTGCAGCTGCGCCAGCGTGAGGCCGAGCGTGCGGGCGGTGAGCTGCAATGATGCTTCGTTGCCTTCGGGCGGAAATTTTTCGCGGGCCAGTCCCAGGAGAGCCCAGGCATCATGACCTGAAACAGTGTAAGGGATTGTGCGAATGCTGCCTGACATGGCCGAATACAGCTCAGGAAACTCAAAAGCGCCGGTTCTTCCGTTCCACCAAACGCAAACGTGCCTGAAACCGTTCTTTTCGACTTCTTTCGGGTATGATCCGAGCAGACGAACCGACATGTCAGGCGGAACTGGGTCTGAACCCGGCATAGTTTCGGGCGGGTCTGACTGAAAACGTGGTTTGAAAAAACGGCCGCGCGGCATGGATAATGGTGATAGCGCATCAGGAAACATGCCACAGAACACTGCAAAATCTGCAGCACTGGTGACCCTCGGGGCTTCTCGGGCAAAAATTTCAGCAACGGCACGACGCGCCTGATGATCGTAAGTATAGTCTTTGCGCAGCCTCTGCCACATCTGCCAGAGATTTTCGCAGAGTTCAGACCAGCTGACGCCATGTTCGAGCATGGGCATGCAGTGCCTGACGAGCTCGCCGCAGGGCATCAGTCGTGCTGCATCTGCGAGCATGGCAGGGTCATTTCCCGGTACTGCACCGGCAACCTCACATATCGCCGGCAGCCAGTCGGTGACATCACGCAGATATTGCCCGGCCAGGAGAAGCTCACGAGCTAAAACCAGCGTCGTAACGCTGTCAGAATGCCTGGCGGCAGCGGCAATTTGCGGCAGGGCAGACAAAAAGATGTCGAAATAAATTTTGCGGTTAAAATTCATCAGCACCAGCAGATCGACAAAGGCGGCCACCGCCCGCTCACTGCTCAACAAAGGTGCAAGAACCGGCAACTGTATTCTGACCCGTCTGAGCAGACCTGAGTCGGGCATGGCCAGTAAACGAAGACAGAGCGACGGGCTGCCGGCAAGTATTTTCACCGGAACGGAGTCTTCGGGAAAAAGCTGTTTGAGCTGTGTCGCCGGGTCGGGCATTGCCTCGACAGCCTGTTCAAGAACCCGGACCGGCCACTTGTAATCGCCTGACATTTTGTGCCAGTCAGCAGCGTCACGTAATACCGCGACAAGATGCTGCAGATCAGACCGCTGATGAGCTACTGATAAAAGCTTGTGCGAGTAGCGCTGCAAGATTTTTCCGCTGAGATCGTTGCCGGATTCATCGGCAAGATACAGCCCAAGCTGCTCGAGTTCTTCTATTTCTGCTGCGAATCCGCTCTGCCAGGCAGTCAGATCCGCCTGCGAAGACGCTTCTACAGTTTCCACAGCGGTGACCACAGGTTTTTTTGAGGAACCGGCCACAAATTCTGCGGCGGTTTTTGCCTGCATGGCGCGCTGCTGCAGTTTTGTCGTAGCGAAATCGTAGTCGGTACCATCGAGATGGCCAGAACTTTCGTAGGGCAACGACTTGAGAATATCAGGCATACGCCTGGCCAGCGCGACAAAATCGTCACAATCTGCGACCAGATGCGAAAAAATACGAAACACATAAGGAATCATATCTTTCAGGCATTCAGAAAAATCACCGCCGCCGTAAGGGTGATTATAAACCGACCACAGCTCTCTCTGCATCTTTTCTGCGGCTTCCTGATCGGTCAGCAACCATGCATAAACCACGCCGATATCGCCGTATTCTGATAGTGTTCCGGTCATGATTATCCTCTTCGTATGCGACTTAATCTGAGTCTTTGCCTCCAAAAAGATACTCCCACCATGTTTGCTTCGTCAATACGCCCGATAGAAATTGGCAATTCAGCTGGTCATCATGGCAAACGTAAACTTGTCGTAGAATTGACGCCTGTTTTAAACCCGTCATTGGTCATCCCTGGCCTTCGCGAGGAGTTCTGCGAAGCAGAACGACGAAGCAATCTCATTGTATCATGGCAACAGCCTGTTTAAGACAGTGAGATTAGCTCAGAGCTGGCTTATGCCTTCGGCATACCGCTTCGTCGCTTACGCTCCTCGCAATGACAACATTCACGCCGTCAGCAGCATCTGATCATGGAAAAGTAGGCGTTTGCCCTGAGCTGGTCATGACGATGGCATCATTTTCAGCCAATCTGCGATAATCTGTGTAATCCGCGGTTTCTGAATGCAGTTACTTTGGGAGCAGGGGTTCTTGACCATAGAGTACAGGTCTGTTATTATCGGCGGCGTGAAAGATTTCATATCTTTATAGCAATATTTGAATCTGAATATATAAGGGCAGAAACAGATGCTGGAAGCAGTCGTATATAACCGCGAACAGAGCAGGCTCGAACTGCTCGATCAGACGCTGCTGCCGGTCGAGACCCGCACGGTGTTCTGCAAAACCGAACAGGAAACGGCAAAAGCCATTGTCGATATGCAGGTGCGCGGTGCGCCGGCTATTGGAGTAGCCGCTGCCTACGGCATCGTGCTCGGCCTCAACAACCCGCAAAATCACGGCAAACCTTTTAAAACTGCGTTCGGCGAGATATGCGACCTGCTCGCAGGCACTCGCCCTACAGCGGTCAACCTTTTCTGGGCAATCGACCGCATGAAAAAAGCGCTGGCCGGCTGCAGTGATTTTGCCGCCGCCGCTGCGGTTGCGCTTGATGAAGCTGATGCGATCAAAACCGAAGACATCGAGATGTGCCGCATTATCGGGCGTTTTGGTGCCAGTCTGCTCAAGAACGGCGAGACCTGGCTGACACACTGCAATGCCGGCGCCCTTGCCACTGCTGGTTATGGCACCGCCCTCGGCGTATTCAGAGCCGCCCAGGAACAGGGCAAGCAGTTCAAAGTATTTGTTGACGAGACCCGGCCACTGCTGCAGGGCGCCCGTCTGACCGCCTGGGAAATGGTGCAGGAAAAGATCGATGCGACGCTGATCTGCGACAATATGGCCGGCGGCCTGATCCGTGACGGCAAGGTACAGGGCGTGGTTGTCGGCGCCGACCGCATCACCGCGCATGGTTTCGTTGCCAACAAGATTGGCACCTATCCGCTGGCAGTGCTGGCTAAATACAACGGCGTGCCTTTTTATGTTGCCGCACCTGATTCGACATTCGATATGACCATCAAATACGGCGAAGAAATCAAAATTGAAGAGCGTGATCACGACGAAGTCAGATATATCGGCGGTCAGCAGGTCGCGCCCAAAGAGATCAAGGTTTACAATCCGGCTTTCGACGTGACGCCGCCCGAACTGATAACTGCCATTATCACCAACAAAGGCATTATCAGGCCAATCTATCGCGATACCATACCGCAATTCATCGGCGCCGGGACAACGGTGCGGGAGGTTGGCGCATGACAGTTCTGCGCGATTTTCAGCTGGTTGGGCAGGATCTCTATGCCAGCGGGCTTAACAATTCACATTCCGGCAACATGAGCGTGCGCAACAACCGCATGATGGCGATTACCAGAAGCGGTTCCATGCTGCATCGCCTCGAGTATTCTGATATCATCGAAACCCTGATCGATGGCGAAGATTCGCAATCAGCACTGGCCTCTCGCGAGCGCCCGGTTCATCGCGCGATATATCTGCAGACCGGTGCCGACGCGATAGTACACGCGCATCCACCTCACCTGATTGCGCTTTCCCTGTATTGCCGAAGTTTTATGCCGGTCGATGCGGAAGGGCAATATTTTTTTGCGCACGGCATCCCGGTGATCGAGGTCAACAATGCCATCGCCTCTGACGAAGTAGCAGCAAAGGTCGCGCCGCTGCTGCGTGACGTGCCGGTTGTCATTGTGCGCGGGCACGGCACTTTTGCCGCAGGCAGCAGTCTTGAAGACTGCTTTCATTACACGAGCAGTCTCGAGCACAGCGCCAGGATCGCTCTCATCAACAACCAGTTATCAAAAACTCTCACATAAGGACGACAGTGATGCTTTTCGAAAAACCCGAAAATACCGTATCTGCGAAGCGCGAAGAAGAAATACTCCAATACTGGGAAAAGGAAAATATCTTTAAAAAGTCGATGAGCAACCGCGAAGGCGCGAAAAAGTTCGTGTTCTTCGAAGGCCCGCCAACGGCTAATGGCACTCCGCATCCCGGTCACGTGCTGACCAAGGCGATGAAAGACCTGATTCCGCGCTACAAAACCATGTGCGGTTACCATGTCGGGCGCAAAGCCGGCTGGGATACGCATGGCCTGCCGGTCGAACTCGAAGTCGAAAAACAGCTGGGCATCGAAAGCAAGCAGGACATCGAAAAATACGGCATCGAAAATTTCATCAAAAAATGCCGTGAGAGCGTGTTCAAATATGAAGCACAGTGGCGTGCCATGGTCACCCGCGGCGGTTTCTGGGTCGACATGGATGACCCTTACGTTACCTGCACCAACGAATATATCGAGACGATCTGGTGGATTCTCGGCCAGTTCTGGAAAGAGAACATGCTGTATGAAGGGCACAAGGTCGTACCTTACTGCCCGCGCTGCGGCACCGCACTGTCTTCGCACGAAGTCGCACAGGGTTACAAAGAAGTCGAAGACCCCTCGGTCTACGTGCGTTTTGCCATCAAAGACCAGCCGAACACCAGCTTTCTGGTCTGGACAACCACACCCTGGACGCTGATTTCGAACGTTGCTCTGGCGGTTGGTAAAGACATCGACTACGTCAAGGTCAAGCTCAACGATGAATTCATGATTCTCGCAAAGGCTCGACTCGAAGTGCTCAAGGGCGAAGGCGAAGTCGTCGAAACTTTCAAGGGCGAACAGCTGGTCGGCATCGACTATCATCAGCTGTTTCCGTTCGTTAAGCCCGATAAAAAGGCGCATTACGTTATTGCCGGCGACTTCGTGTCGACCGAAGACGGTTCTGGTATCGTTCATATCGCGCCGGCGTTCGGCGAAGACGACTACCGCGTCGGCAAAGAAAACGACCTGCCGGTCATGCAGCCGGTCGGTCTTGACGGCAAGTTCAAAGACGAAGTAGAACCCTGGAAAGGCCAGTTCGTCAAGACAGCCGACCCCGCGATCATGAAAGATCTCAAGCAGAGCGGCAAGCTGTTCGCTTCCGGCAAGATCAAGCACACCTACCCTTTCTGCTGGCGCTGCGACAGCCCGCTGCTCTATTACGCGCGCCACAGCTGGTTCATCAAAACGACTGCTTTCAAAAACGAAATTCTGCGCAACAATGAGCTGATCAACTGGTTTCCCGGCCACATCAAGGAAGGACGTTTTCTCAACTTCCTTGAGAACATGATCGACTGGGCAATCTCGCGCGACCGTTACTGGGGCACTCCGCTGCCGATATGGGTCTGCAAAGACTGCAACCACCATCATCTCGTCGACAGCATCGCTAATCTCAAGGAACTCGGCCGCAATGTTCCAGATGATATCGAGCTGCACAAACCTTATGTCGACCAGCTCGAACTGAGCTGCCCGAAATGTAAGGGCATGATGAAACGTGTACCCGAAGTCATCGACTGCTGGTTCGATTCAGGTGCCATGCATACCGCGCAATGGCATTACCCGTTTGAAAACAAAGAAGTTTTCGCCGAGAATTTTCCGGCTGATTTCATCTGCGAAGCGGTCGATCAGACCCGTGGCTGGTTCTACAGCCTGCTGGTTACCTCGACCTTTCTGCACAAGGCGCCGCCCTACAAGAATGTCGTGGTTCTCGGCCTGATCTGCGACAAAAACGGCATCAAGATGAGCAAATCGAAAGGCAACGTGCTCGACTGCATGTCGCTCTTCGACAAATACGGCGCCGATGCGGTCAGATGGTCGCTTTACAGTGGCACCGCACCCTGGAATACCCGCCGATTTTATGAAGAAGCGATTGCCGAGTCTCAGAAGCGCTATCTCGGCACATTGCAGAATGTTTACAGCTTTTTCGTTCTCTACGCCAACATCGAAAAGTTCGACCCGAAACAGGCGGCAATGCCGGTTTCTGAGCGCAGCGAAATCGACCGCTGGATCATTTCGCGCTACAATCACACGGTTGACGAAGTCAGAAAGGCGATGGACCGCTTCGAAGTCGTCTGGGCCACTGGCCACATGGAAAAGTTCGTCGACGATCTGTCGAACTGGTATGTCCGCCGCAGTCGCCGCCGATTCTGGAGCAGCGAAAAGAGCCCAGATCAGCGCAGCGCCTTTATCACGCTTTATGAAGTGCTGACAGGCATGGCAAAGCTGACCGCGCCGTTCACCCCGTTCATCGCTGAAGACATCTACCGCAACCTGCTTGCCCGTGCCGATGCCGGCGCGCCAGAAAGCGTGCATCTCGCCGATTTCCCGGTCGCCAATATCGAATTGATCGACGAACAACTCGAGCGCAAGATGGAATTCGTCATGAAGGTCGTTGTGCTTGGCCGCGCCGCCCGCAACGAAGCCAATCTCAAGGTCAGACAGCCGCTCGCCGAAATGAAGGTGGTCATCGCCGACGATTTCGAACGTGACACGCTGCGCGCCATGGAACACCTGCTCCAGGAAGAACTCAACATCAAAAACGTCTGCCCGATCAACGATTCGACCAGCCTGATGAAGTATGTTGCCAAACCGAATTTCAGAGCACTCGGTCAGGGCCCGCTCAAAGGCATGATTCCGCAGATCAAGGCGCATCTCGAAAGTGTTGATGGCAACGAAATCAAAAAACAACTCGATAATGGCGGTTACGAGTTCACCCTCGACGGCAAGCCGGTCAGTCTGAAGGCTGAAGAAGTCGATCTGCAGGCGTTGGCCAGTGCCGATTATGCTGTGCAGACTGAAGGCAAGCTCAGCATCGCACTGAACAAAGTATTATCACGCGAACTCGTTCTCGAAGGACTGGCGCGCGAACTCGTTAATAAAATACAGTTCATGCGCAAAGAACTTGGTTTTGATATAATTGACCGGATCAAAGTCGGTTACGAAGTTCTAGACACCGACCAGAAAACTGACATAGACGATACCATCAACCAGTTTGGCAGCTACATATCACAGGAAACCCTGGCCAGAAGTATCGATACCCATGCCAGCAGCGAAAGCACCGAGTGGAATATCAATGGCATAAGGGTTAAACTGGGCATTACAAAGGAGCTTTCGGCATGAAATTCAGAATCGACAAAAAAACGCTGCACGACGCGGTAAATGTGGTAAGTCGTGCGGTTGCCAGCAAAACTTCACGGCCGGTACTGCTCAACCTGCTGCTGACAGCGCACGATAACAGTCTGCGCTTCGTCGGCACCGATCTCGACATCATGATGATTTCGAGCCTGCCGGCCGAAATTGAAGAGCAGGGCCATTTCACGATTCCGGCCAAACTCATTCAGGAAATCGTCGGCAGCATTCCTGACGAAGACGATGGCCGCGTGCTTTTTGAACTCGACAACGAAGACACCCGCGAGGTCTCGCTGAGCTGTGGCCGCAGCCGATTTCATCTGCAGGTTCAGCCGGCTGATGATTTTCCGCCGGTGCCGGTTATCGATAACGAAGAATTCACTTCGTTCAGTGTCAGCTCGGCGCTGCTCAAACAGGGTCTCAAGGAAGCCGGAGTCGCCGTCAACACCGAAGAGGGCAACCCGGTACAGAAAAGCGTCTGCGTTGATTTTGCCGCGGCCGGCATGCCAACTCTGGCTTCGACCGACAGCAAACGTCTGGCGGTCACTGCGCTGCACGGCATCGAAGTGCCCGAAAACATGCGCAAGACTCTGATCGTGCCGTCCCGCGCTGTAGCAGAACTGGTTCGACTGCTCGACAGCAATGACAGCATACGAATGGGCCTGTATAAAGAGCAGCTGGTAATCTGCACCGAACATTTTCAGCTGATCACCCGCCTGGTAGATGGTAAATTCCCAGATTACAACCGGGTATTGCCGAAGGAATCAAGTCGCAGCCTCAAACTTGACCGCAAGGATTTTCTGCAGGCACTCAAGGCGGTTGCGCCGATTTCGCGCTCTAACAGCGATCTGGTGAACTTCGATGTTGGCCCCAATGAAACGCGGGTCTGGGCAAAGGCTCCCGAAAAAGGCACCGCTGAAATGTTCATCAGCACTGAATTGACTGGCGAACCGATCAATATTTCCTTCAACATCAATTTTGTGCTCGATTTCGTCAACAACGTCAGCGATGCGCAGATCATTCTCGACATGACGACGCCCAATTATCCCGGGCTGCTCAAGACCGGCAACCCCGAGTCTGAGTTCAAATACGTAATAATGCCAATGTCTTACTGACAAGGAAGCAGGAAAAAATGAGCCGACAAGACCTCAGCCGTATTCGCCTCGAAATCGCCAGCGAAAAGTCAGAGATCCGCAAGAACGCACTTGCCGAGATCAGAAGCCTGACGCCGGCCGAAGCGCTTCCCATACTTGCCGAAACCATCGACCGCAAGAACGATGATGTGCTGCTCGATATCAGCAAAGCCATGCTTTCGTTCAAAGACGATGCACTGCCCTATCTGGTTAAGGCACTGACCTCTGACAACTGGTCGATGCGCCGCTCGGCATCGTTCATTCTCGGCAAACTCGGAGCCAACTCGCTCAAGAAGCTCATGGAGATGATCCCGGAAAACGAGGAAGACGTCGACTACTGGATGGTGCAGACCCTTGGCAACATGGGCGGCGAAGCTGTGCAGTATCTCGTCAGAGTTTTCAAACACTCGAACGAAAAGATCAGACTGGCTGCAATACGGGCGGCCCAGAACGTCAACGACCCGCGCATGGTGGTGTCTCTGCTGCATCTGCTGGAAGAGCAGAACTGGCCAGTGCGCAAAGCAGCTTACGACAGCCTTGAACGCATTTTCGCCAACAACCTGCCGGCAGTGGTCGAAGCTCTCGACAACAGCTCAGACGAGGCCAAATACTGGATAGTCAAGCTGCTGGCACAGCAGGCAAACCCCGAACTGACAGCAAAATTTGCCAAAATCGTCGAGACCGGCCCGATGGAATCAAAGCTTGAAGCAATCAAAGCTCTGAGCATGATCGAAAACACCGAGGCACACCGCATTCTCGTTGGCTACCTCGCGCATAAATCCTGGATCATCAGAAAAACCGCCGCAGATGCAATTTATTCACAGGGCCTTGGCGCTTCTGATGAGCTGATATCGGCCATCAACGGCTCTAACGTCGATGCCCGCTACTGGTCGGTCAAGCTGCTCGGTCAGTCAAAAGAACCACGCATTTTTGAAGAGATCGTGAAATGTCTGCAGGACACCCATGCATCAGTTCGTTCGGCTGCCTGCCAGGCTCTTGGCGCACTTGGCGACAAGCGCGCCCTCGCACCGCTGATGACCATGCTCAACGACGAAGCCGAAGAAGTCAGAACTGCAGCAATCCTGGCGCTCAGCCAGATCGGCGAACGCGACGAGGCCCCAGCCAAATCAGCACTGCCCGCTCATGTGCGCCAGGAAAACATGATGCCATGCGTTCATTGCGGCAAGATGGTCGGGCGCAACTTTACCTTCTGCCCGTTCTGCCTTGGCCATCTCAGACATGCCTGCCGCAACTGCGGCCGCGCCGTCGATACCAAATGGAAAGGCTGCCCCGACTGCGGAACTCCGATTTAGCTCTTTTTCTTCTCACCGGTCTCTGACAAAAGTGACCGCACCAGGCTGTGCGGTCACGCAAAGGGGATTAGAGATTAGTGGGAGAAACGTTCAGAGAGGGACTTACAAAACTATCGAATCAACTCGCCGCAAGGCGGGTTTTTTCTTTTTCCAGAATGTTTGACTGTGGTATTCTTGAAAAGGTTCCAGAAAGTAGGAAAAAATGTTTAAAGACAGAACAAAATTTTTGCTCTTTCTGCTTTTGAGTGCTCTGTTCATCGTAGAATCAGGCTTCGCTGACCCGATAAAAAAAGAGATCAGAATCGGCATTCTCAAAAAAGAGAGTATCGGTGGCTGGGATTACGAATGGCAGGAAACCATCGACTTTCTCAACCGCCAGGTCAAAGATCATGATTTCAAGATGGTCATGCTCCAATGGTCAGAACTCAAGCAGGCTGTGGCCAACGGCAAAGTCGATTTCGTTATCGCCAGTCCGGTTTTTAACGTAGAGCTCGACATGGATGGTCAACTCACGGTAATCGCGACCCTGCGCCGCGAAAACGAAAAGATCGAGGCATTCGACAATCTTTTCGGCTCGGTAATCTTCTGGCGTGCCGGCAACAAAGAAATCAAATCGCTGTGGGATATCAGAAACAAGTCGATTGCCGCCGGCCCGCTGAATTCGATTGGCGGCTGGCTGGCACCGGCCCGTGAGTTTGCCGAACGTGGCATAGATCTGCGCAACGCCGCCCGCGAAGTAGTAAACCACATCGATACCAGTAAAATCATTGCCGAAGTTCTCAGCGGAAAAGCCGATGTCGGCATCTGCCGCACATCCAGCCTCGAACTGCTGGCATCTCAGGGCAAGCTCAACCTGGCTGACATCAGCTACAGCCGCGAACTGTATCTGCACACAGAAGATCTGCCATTCGCCTGCTCGACCAGGCTATATCCAGAGTGGTCGTTTGCCAGAGTGAGTCACACTCCGGCCCATCTGGTGGAAAAGGTTACGCTCAACCTGCTGCGCATGTCGAATGTTGATGAACCCAAAAAAATCACCTGGGGCTTTCCGGCAAATTATTCACAGGTTCACCAGCTGATGCAGACACTCAACCTTGAGCCTTTCCGCAGCGAAAGCTCTTTGATAAACCTTCTGGTAAAACGTCTGCGACGCTGGCTGACCGGCCTGGCAATAACCCTGCTCGCTCTGGGCTCTCTGGTTTTTTATCTGCTCAAGCTTAACTTCAGGCTGCACAATGTAACTGAAGAACTCAACAGTCAGCGCGGCTTTCTCAAACATCTGGTCGATTCTCTGCCAGACATGATCTTCGTCAAAAACCAGGCAGGACATTACCTGATGTGCAACCAGGCTTTTGCCAGTGCTTTCAAATTCAGCGCAGACGATATCAGAGGCAGATCCGACAGTGAAATATTCGGAGAAACGCCGCCTTTTCTGGATATCGCTATTTTGCCGGGTGACAGATCGACCATTCAAAAAGTGGTCAGAGAAATAGAAATAGCAGGAGCGAACACGATTTTCGGTGAGATCATCAAGGTATCCTGCCCATTGCACGGACTTCAGGAGCCCGTTTCCATCGGCATCATCCGCGACATATCGGTCAGTTACCGGGCCCGCCAGCTTCAGGAACAACGTGAAAGGCTCATTTCAGGAATCGCAGAAGCAGCCCATCTGATAGTCGGAGCTGAATCTTCGGTTGAAAAATCAATGCCGGCTGCACTCGATGCCATATCAAAAGCGATTGGAGCCGATCGCATCGGTATGATACGACACGACGAATTCAACGAAAAAACAGGCGAAAGCAGGCCCTCTTTCCGGTGTTTTTCATGCTATTGCCGCAACCAGCATCAGTGCCATAGAGAAACCGCGAATATGATCGAAGTCGTCATCAGAGAGCACTATTCACGTCTGCTGGCCGGAAATTGCATAGGCCGCAGCACTACCGAGTTTTCTGGGCCGATTATCGCAGAGCTTGTTAAAATGGGCATAAAATCGCTGCTGATCATACCGGTATTTGTACACAAAAAGTTCTGGGGCTGTCTCGAAGTGCATATACTCAACAACAGCCGCAGCTGGCTTGACTTCGAACTGGCAGCACTTGAGCTGGCAGCCGAAATCTTCGGCTCGATGATCGAGCGCAGCACCGATTTTGTCCAGCTGGTGAATTATCGCGATCGCCTCAAACTTGCGCTTGATTCAGCCGGACTGTATCTGTGGGAATACGATTTCGAAAACGGCGAAAACATGACACCTGACGACCTCTATCTGAATCTTGGTTATCTCGGGCGTGAGCAGATAGAAGCAAAGCGCAAACTTGGCTTCGACATACTTCACGACGATGACCGTCATCTGATACGCAATATCGCCGATGCCGAAAGTTGTCAGTTTGAAGTCAGACTGTTGAGCCAGAGCGGAAAATATGCCTGGCACTCCTTCATCGGCCGCAACTATTTTGATGCCAACCATGTACATCTTCGTCTGATCGGCTTTTTCAGAAACACCAGTGTCGAACATCAGCGCGACATGGCTCTGCGCATGGAAGAAGGCAGGAACGTGCATGCGCTGACTGCAGCCCACGCCGCCAGCTGGGAATACGTGCCGGAAGAACGCAGATTCTACTGGTCACGACATATCAAAAAGCTGCTCGGCTACAACCCCGAAATTTTCTCTCCCAACATTCAGTCGGTGTATCAGGTCATTCATCCCGACGATCTGCCGGCCGCCAAAGAAGCGGTTCGCAAGTTTCTCGTTTCGGGCAAGGAATTGCGCTTCGACTGCCGTCTGCGCCATTTTGACGGCTCATATTCATGGTTCGTCAATATCGGCACTCAGGTAGAAGACCCTGAGCTGGCTGATTACCGATATTACGGCATCATCATCGATATCTCAGAAACAAGACGACTGCAGGAAAACCTCACCGAGGCACGCAATCGAGCGCTACTGGCCAGCCAGGCCAAAAGCGAATTCCTCGCAAACATGTCACATGAGATCCGCACACCGATGAACGGCATTCTCGGTATGCTCGAACTGCTCATGGCCACCACTCTCGATCATCGCCAACGGGAGTTTGCCGGGTTGATCTACCGGTCATCGCAGTCATTGCTCGGCATTCTCAATGCCGTTCTTGACCTGTCAAAAATCGAAGCCGGAAAAATCGTTCTCGAAAAAGACAGCATAAACCTTCGCCGGTTGCTTGAAGAGGTAGTCAGCCTGATGCAGCCTCTCGCCGAGAAAAAGAAAATCGAAGTGATTCTCAAATACCCACCGGCCGCACCAGATCAGATCGTTGCCGACGGTGGCCGGCTGCGGCAGGTATTGACCAATCTGTTGAGCAATGCAGTTAAATTCACTCAGGAAGGCTTTATCATCGTCGAAGTTGCAGCGACAGTCATCGATGAAGGGAAAGCCGGGCGCTTCAGTTTCTCGGTAAAAGATACCGGTATCTTTTA
>Ga0209605_1002525_pt1 | contig 17507 bp, 18 predicted proteins | sample AD_UKC035_MetaG_FD_184408 | JGI IMG/M metagenome (GOLD analysis project Ga0209605, IMG submission 184408) | Active sludge microbial communities of municipal wastewater-treating anaerobic digesters from USA - AD_UKC035_MetaG (SPAdes) (version 2) | ecosystem: Engineered > Bioreactor > Anaerobic >...
AGGTGACGGAACAAACTCCTGTCGTCCTTGCTTCCCTACTCTGCTTGTAGCCCCTCAACCCCCCGGCATCGTACACAGGCACTATCCGTATCGGTGTCTTTCGGCGTCAACTCCTTTCTGCCGCCGGTCCTGCGACGCGAGCGTCTCGGATGAAATTGTCGGTTCCCCCTGAAGGTCGCCCCCAACATTTTCCCACAAAGGCAAGGGCTTCCTCTGCGATCGCCAGTGTGACACCTGCCCCCGACACGGCTTTGACGGGCCTGTGATGCCGCAAGGCATCGGGTCCTTCACAAGCGAGTAGACGCTCCGCCGAAAGGGTTTGTTGCTACCGTCCCCGAGAGAGGGACGAAACCCGCCTCCGCCGGCCCCCCAGAGGGAAGTATCCGGCAAAAAGCATCAGGGAAGAGAGGACGGCACAGGAGAGTCGGGCAAAGACAGTATCACAGTATCACTTTAACACTTTAACACAACAACACAACGCCCCCGTTGGGGCTTTTGGAGGCAATCATGGAACAGTATCACATGAATCAAGATGGCGACATAATCAATCACGCTGACTGGCTCGCCGATAACGGCTACCTGTCAGATGAAGACATCGAAGACTAGGGAGGAGAATCATGGAAAACCTGATCATCTCCGTTCTTCTCTTCGCCTGCTGGCTTCTTTCGAGCGAGGGAGACCCGATATGAAGAAGGAATACTTCCGCATGACCAAGAAACAACTCCTCTCGCTCCTCGCCTCTTCCAACCTCATCGGCGAAAAGCGGCCCAATGTGAAAAACTCCGAGGACGCCGTCAAGACGGCCGCCACGGTGATCACCAACTGGCAACAGGAGAACTTCGTCGTCATCTACCTCGATGCCGCCGGACACCCGATCGACACGCGCGTCATCTTCATCGGTACGCTCAACCAGTCGCTCGTTCATCCACGCGAAACCTTCGCGCCCGCGATAGAGTTACGCGCCGCGTCGGTCATCCTTGCCCACAACCACCCTGCGGGCACTCCCGACCCGTCCGCCGAAGACCTTGCGGTCACCAAGCGTCTCATCGAGTCGGGCAAGATACTCGGCATCGAAGTTCTCGACCATGTGATCATCACGGTCGATTCTCACTATTCGTTCCGCCAGAGCGGCCTCATATAACGGCATCACCTGACGGACGCGATACGGCGGCCATATCGGCCTCGGTTGCAGGCAGGCCGACAGCCAACAACACCCACCAACCCCCTCCCCGCTTTTAAGCGCCTCGGGTCGGAACAACACAAGTCAACAACAACCCGCTTCGGTATCGCAAGGAGACCGAAGAGTAACCGTCCCCTCCCCGCTTTTAAGCGCCTCGGGTCGGAGCGCAAGACACGGCGCGACGACCGAGCCACGCAGGTGTAGCAGCGCTACTCCGAGGAGAGCGAGGGAGGCAGCAACACAGTATTGCGCCCGATTACGAGGCGCGCATCCCAAGGAGGAACCCATGAGTTACCGCTACCGAACCCTCGCCCACTCGATCAAGGAAGGGAACGGCATCCCCTCAGCCGCCTTCCTGATATGGGACCGCATACGGGAGGAATCCTCCCCCGTATTTATTCCCATGCCGAGCCATACCGGCAAGCCCTCCTCTTGGATGCGGGATCTCTGCTGGTATTTAGCGCGACTTTCCGGCGGCACGGTCATAGACGCTCTTCGCGGGAACCGTCGTATGAGTCTTTACCTCGCGAAAAAACAGCGCAAGAAAGTGACCGTGAAGATGAAGCAGGTTCATCCCGTACCGGCGAACGCCTTCATCGTGGACAATGTGATCGCGACCGGACTTACCATGCGTACCGCACAAACCGCCATAGCGGTCCCTACCCGGCCGCTCGCCCTGACCGTCGCGTCACGGCATCCCTGAAACAACAACATTTCCGTCGGAGAGAAGGTTTTCTCCCCGACCAACCAACAACAACCACTTTTCTAAGGAGAAAAGCCATGGAACAGAACCCCAAAGCCACCAAAGTCATCCTGACCGGTCCCGAAAAAGTCCCGTCGGTCAAGAAACCGGGGACCGACATCGAGACCTTCAAGGTCACCATTCTCACCGAAGGGCTGAACGCCCTCAAGACCTACATCTGCCACTCGTTCGAGAAGGCGGCCACGGTCGCCGCCGACATCGCGCGCGATCGCGGCCTCGAACTGGTCGATCAGACCGTACCGTTCTAGAGAGATGGGCCGTCCGGTCAAGTCTCGGGCGGCCCTTCCCTTGTTACCCTACAAAATACGAAATACAGGTGCAAAATGAAAAAGACTTCTTGACATTCGTTACCCTACAGGTATTATAAAAAAGGTACATAGTGAGGAACACCATGTTCGAACAGTTGAAAAACGAGCACGCACGGGAACAGGAGCAGATCGAACTCTTGAGTCGCAGGCTGGCCAACGGCGATATCGCCGATAGCGGGTTCGCGTCCCTTCGTGCGCTCAAACAACGCCTGCGCGAATTGAAAGAGGATGTCGCCATTCTCTCCATCGCGATCCGGGTATATGAGAGGTGCGGTCAATCATGAGATACGCAGCACTCACTTGGATGATGATCCAGTACGATCAGTGGACCGACTCTCTTGAAGCGGCCCGGAGATTCGTCGCGGGCGCTTCCAAGGGGTATCTGTCCCGGAAACTGAAGAACGGCCGGGGCTACTGGTACCTTCAATATCGGGAAGGTTCCCGGATACTCTCGCAGTATGTAGGGACCGACGACGAGAAGAAGGTAAAAGAAACGGCAACGCTCATCGAGAAGCGGCGCGAGGAAGAACGGTATATTCGCCGGATGGAACGCGAACTTCATGTCCTGAGGAAAGCCATCAGGGCGATCATTGCCCGGATAGCAAAGCGCATCTCACGCCGTAAGGACCGCACGATGAGTGAATACGAAAAACACATTCTGACACGATGGAGTCGTCATGCAACAGAACGCGCAGCTTGATAAAGACCTCTATCCGGTCCTCAAGGAACTTCAAGACCGGAAGGCACTCGAACACCTCGTCCTCATCGGCGGACAGGCGTTCAACTATTACAGCCTTCATTACGGGAGTTCGGCTCTCGAATCGAAGCTGACCACCGATGCCGATTTCTTTGTTCCCCATCCGCACCGTAAGATATCGGTCGCGGCAGACCTTTCGAAGATATTCCTTTCTCTCGGGTTCAAGGAATACAAGACCGATTGGCACCACCGGGTGCTCTCCTACCGGAAAGGCGATTTCGACATAGAGTTCATCTACCCCGCCTTCAAGGACCGGCACGGTCGCACCGAACCGATACCGCGACTCGGTATCAACGCGGTGGCGCTGAATTATCATCAGGTCTACAGCAAGTACCGGATGGAGGTCACTTACCGCGAGGTCCGGTTCTTCGTCCCGGAACCGGAGGCGTTCCTCTTCGTGAAATACATCACGAGCCAACAGCGCCGTGATATCCGAAAGAAGATGAAAGACCTTACGACCGCACGGTCGATGTCGGAGTTTGTCTATGCCTCCGAAGATCGGCTGAATCGTCTCGTCGTAATACTTAACGACACCGAGGTCATCCCCTATGCGTGGAAGAAGAAGTTCTTCGGCATCATGGAGAAGCAGGTCCCCGATTTCCATAAGAAGGTCTTGCTTCTGGATGGCGAATACGCCGCGAAACAGTATGGCGAAAAGATCGGCAGGACCTTCAACACAAAGGAACTTCGCGCACTGGCGCAGGCCGAGGCGGCTCTTCGTAAAGGTAACTTCGAACGGTTCCGGGAACGGATATACGAAGCGGTCCTTGACGGAAAAGATGTTTCGCGAATGACCCTCTTCGTGAACCGTGAACTCACCAACCAGCGCCGGGCGAAAGCCAAGAAGACCGGCAAGGAGAAAGGAACACCATGAAAAAGTTAAAAAAGTCTGCTATGAAAATGGGATCCACCATCGTCAAAAAAGGCAAAGAATATTATCTCATCATACCGCAAGAGATCCTTCGCAAACTGAACTGCGATACCTTCGACATGCGTGTTGATAAAGAAAAAAAAGAGTTGGTCCTTACGCCGGCGAAAAGCAAAAAAGGGAAAGACGCATCCTCCGGCAAGAAGAAAAAAATGTCCAAAGCCGAAGAAAAACAACTGCTCGCCGACCTTCGTTCGGGGAAAGTAGGCATGGAAGACGATCCGGAAGAAGAGGCGGCACTCATCGCGGCCTTTGAGAGAGGCGAATTCAAACCGATCTCGGCGGCGCGCAAACGCCAACTCATGAAAGACGCTGCGGCGACCTTGGCGGCAATGAAAAAGAAACCCCTACTCCCGATGACCTACAAGGGTTATCTCGGCACCTACAAACATGATAAGAAGGCCAATATCTTCCACGGCGAAGTGATCGGCATTGAAGATGTCATCACCTTTCAGGCTGACGCCGAAAAGGATATGGAACAGGCGTTCCGCGACTCCGTCGACGATTACCTTCTTTTTCTCAAAGCCCTCAAGAGGTCGAACAAGGAACGCGAGGACATTCCTTACGAGAAAGCGGTAAAGCAGATCAAGAAACTCCGATCCTAGTGTTCCAACAGTTCTGATCAACGCGCGCTTCTTTGAAGCGCTACAACCACATCATCAACCAATAATGTTATCGCCGCCCCCTTCCCTGCCAGTAACACGGCCGGGACCGGGCGGCTGAACCCAAAGAGGAACGAGGGAGTTTCGCCGTCGCTGCGCGTGCTACGGCGACCCCCTTTCTTCTTTCGGGTGAAGAAGAAAGAGGGGAAAGAAGAAATCCTTTTTCTTCCCCGCCGACTCAACCGCCGGCTACGCCGTACCGGTGCATCAAGAGGACGCTGCGCAACTCCCCACCTCCGCGAGTACGCTTCGGCGGGTCAAACAGGTGCTCGCGTTAGAATAACCACCGATGGCCTCTTGATGCCCCTCGGTTGAAGGCGGGCTGATCGAATATGAAAACAGACAAATAATCCCCGCTCTCTTCGCATTAAGCGCCTCGGGTCGGAACGCAAGACCCGGCGCGACGACCGAGCCGACGAAGGCTTACTCTCGTAAGTCGAGGAGAGCGAGGGAGGCAGCAACACAGTATTGCGCCCGATTACGAGGCGCGCATTTAAGGAGGCCCTCATGTACCAAGACCAAACCCTACTCCTCTCCGACGACGAACGGCGTCGTCTGAACGAAGTTATCCTCGACCAACTCCTCTACGGGAAGAACCCCGAGGGGCGGGCTCCCTACACACCGGAAGAGGTTTTCAACCGCTACACCGGGAAAGGCGGCCTCCACGGCCTGGCATATAAGGACTATTCCAGCCGTCATGCCTACGCGGCGGCGAAACGGGAATACGAACAAGGCCAGTTCTTCACGCCCCACTGGGTATGCCGTTCCATCGTCGAGACGATACGCCCCCACCCCTCCGATAAGGTGGCCGACCTTACCTGCGGCATGGGGAACTTCGCGAACTGGCTTCCCGACCAGAAGAACTTCTACGGTTGCGATATCGATCCGGACGCGGTCGCCGTCGCCAAGTTCCTTTATCCCGACGCCGACATAGAAGAGCAGGACATCCGCTGGATGACCCGACTCCGGCCGGAGTACGACCTTATCCTCCTCAATCCCCCGTATGCCCTCCGGTTCGAGGTATACGACCCTGTAGAACGGGCATATATGACGGAGGCCTCGGAGTTCGTCTGTGTCAAGAAGGCCGCCGACCTCCTCAAGCCGGCCGGTTACCTTGTCCTCATCGTCCCCGAGACCTTCCTTGAGGACGAATACTCGAATCGGACGAAACTCGACATCGTGAACGACGCCTTCCGTTTCCTTTGCCAGTACCGACTCCCGAAGGACGCCTTCGCGGGGGTCGGCGTCGAAACCTTCCCCACGAAGGTCATGTTATTCCAACGGCGCGGCGCGGCGCTCTCCGAGAAGCCCTATACGCCGGGCGTATTCGTCGAGCCGGCCTCGGTGTTCCCCGATCATCTTGCCGCCGCCTATGCCGAGAAAAGCAAGATCAAGTATCTGGTCGGTAAAGACCTCTGGGCGCGATCGGCCGAAGACCGCCGCTTTCAGGATAAAGTGACGAAACTCCTCTTCGACATCAAGCGGCACCGGAAAACCGCCGAATACTATCCGAAAGCCGCCGCGCTGGTGAAAGAATACCAGACCCAGAAACGGCCGACGGGCATGACCGACGCCGAATGGGAAAAGGTCCGGCTAACCCCGAACAAGGTCCTCTACCGGCTCAAGAAGGCGGTCGCGTACCAATCGCGGATCGAACGCGACGAGATCCGGCTGGTCAAGACCTCCTACGGCCTGAAACTCAAGGCCTACTCGGCCAAGTCGAAGGCGGCCCTCGGAAAACTTAAGGTCGAGAAACGGGCTTCCTTCAACGATATGCTCGTACAAAAGGCCTACCCGTTCAACGATAAGGCCTACTACCGACTTTTTCTGCGGAAACAGCGCGAGTACGAGCGTCAGGCGGAAAGTTTCAAGACGATGGGACCCGATCCGATCCTCGCCCAATGGCTCGCTGAATTCCGGCTCTACGATAAGGCGCTCTACCGTGCGCCCCGTCCCGCCTCCGATACCGATACCGCCACCCTCACTACCACGCCGGCGCCGGTCGCCTATCAGCCGCCTCCGGCGCAACGGGAAAAACCGTTCCAACTTTCCCTCTTCTCGTCGCCCGCACTCTATGCGCAGGCGCCTCAACCGGGAGAACTCATTCTGACCGACATCCAACAGGAAGATCTCGGGAAGGTACTCCGCAAGCGTTACGCGCTCCTCGCATGGGAAATGGGGTGCGGCAAGTCGATAGCGGCGATCGCGTGGCTCAAGTACCTCTACGCGAAAGAGCGTCTCAACTACTCTTTCATTGTCGGTCCTGCGGTCGCCATCAAACTGACTTGGGTGAAACTCATGCGGAAATACGGCTTGGACCACATCCAGATACAGTCGGAGAAAGACCTCGAACGGATCCGGCCGGGGCAATTCGTCCTTTTGCCCCTCTCCATTATCGGGCGGCTCGAACGCCGCCTCCTGCATTTCTTCAAATTGCAGGTGAAACGGAGCCGGACCGCGCTGGTCCTCGATGAATCGGATGAATGCGCGAACTACCGTTCGGGTCGCACCGTTTCGACCCTGCGGCTCTTCAAGCGGCTCGGGTATAAACTCCTGACGACGGGAACCCCTACCCGCAATAATGTCAACGAGATCTATCCGCAACTTGAACTCCTCTATAATAATTCCATTAACCTCCTCTGTGAATGTGACACCATCTACAAACTCGACCGCGAAACCAAAGAGATCGCACCGCATCCGAACGACCACTATTATCTGAAGCCGTTCCCTCCCTTCCGGGGCCAGACCCTCTTCAACCGGTGCTTTAACCCCGAGAAGACCTCCGTGTTCGGGGTCAAGAAGAAATCGCAGGACATCCTGCAGGTTGAAGAACTGATACGGCTCCTCGATAAGAGCCGGATCACCCGCACCTTCGAAGAGGTGGTCGGCGAGAAGAAGTACAAGGTTTTCACCCACAAGGTCTGGCAATCGGAACCGGAACGGGAACTTTACCGCATCATCATGGAGGAATTCGTCCGGATGATGAAATACTTCAAGCAATCGGAAGACAGCCGGAAAGAGTCGCTCCTGAAGATAATCCGGCAGATCCTCCTCCTCATTAAGGCGGGCTCCATTCCTCATGTCATGCAGGAATACTCCTGCACGCAGGAGCCGGAAAAGGCGAAGAAGATACTCGAACTCGTCGGCTCATGGCCCAACGAGAAGGTAGCGGTCGGCACCATATTCAAGGAGGCCGCCGCCTACTACGCCCGGAAACTGCGGGAAGCGTTCCCGGACCGGGAACTATTCGTTATCGAAGGCTCGGTCGAATTCGGGAAACGATCCAAGATCATCGAGGAATTTCAGGCGACCCCGAACGGCATCCTCGTCTCCACGCAGGAATCGCTCAAGTCCTCCGTGAACATACCGACCTGTAACCGCTGTATCCTCGAATGCCTCAACTGGAACCTGTCGAAGATGAGCCAATACTACTTCCGGTTCATCCGGTTCGACTCCAAGGACCCGAAGGAGGTGCACATGGTCGTCTACGAGGACACCATCGAGATGAACATACTCGCCCTCCTCCTCGCGAAGGAGAAAATGAACGAGTTCGTCAAGACCTCCTCCACCGTTTCCAACGAGGAACTCTTCGGCGAGTATGACATCGACTCGTCGATACTCGACTCGATTCTGGAGAAGGCGACCAATGAGGACGGAGAGAGTTATCTCCGCTGGGGCCGCCAGAAGGCGGCCTGAGACTCGCGACACGGGATCGGGGACAAACCCCCAATTACAACCATTAACAAACAGGAGACTCCGATGAATTTGACTCATCATGGGAACACGCGCTCTTTACAGCGCAACCTCGCCGACGCCCTCCACCGGGTCCTCGACGAAGGTCTCGCCGACCTCGCCACCACCTACCACCACCACGGGACCCGTTACCTCTTCTTCGGAAAGCGTTTCGGTAGTATCGAGGGACTGGTGCTCGTTACCGATCCCCGGAGCGATACTATCATCACGGCCTACCGGAACCGCGACTTTCCCCGTTGGATCAAGTCACGGATCAGGAAGAAGAACCTCCATTGAACGCCGCCCGGTCGTTGCTTAACGGCGATGCCCCGCAAGCCCCTCCTCCACCGAGTGACACAGCGGAGGTCCGGGCGGCAATGGTCCTTCGGGGGGGTCGAGAGTTTCGGCGTCGCTGCGCGTGCTACGCCGACCCCCATGCCTCGGCTGAAGCCTGCGGCCTTCGGACTGAAAACGCTCCACCGGAGCCTTTTCTTTTCGTCCTTCGGTCTTTGGTCCGGCAAAGAAGAAAGAGGGGAAAGAAGAAACCGGTTAATGCCCGCCGGGACAACCGCCGGCGTTGCCGGATCGCCTCGACCACGGGGCCTGCGGAACTCGCCACCTTCGCGGGATACGCTTCGGCGCCTCAAACAAGTCCTCGGCCTACGCCCCTAAAGGGGCTATCCGTGGTCAGCGGCTCGGTTGAAGGCGGGCGGGGAAGGGAACTGGAGAAATTTGCCTCCTCCTTTCAGTCGGATATAATACACCGTTCAATTTCATTCAAGGGAGGGGACCCATGACCAAATATATCATGCTCCTAACGCCCCTGTTCCTGCTGCTCGCCTGCGGCGGGGATGACGGCAACGATCCGGTGGATGATAACGCCCAATCCGATGCTGACACAACCCCCGTATGGGTCACCTACGCCGGCATCGAATGGTCGCCACTGCGAACAAGAAGGGTTACATGGGAGTCGGCTAAGAACTACTGCGGAGCAATGGGCGCCCGATTGCCTACCATCAATGAACTGCGGAAGATCATCATCAACTGCCCACAAACGGAATACGGCGGGGTCTGTAAGGCCTCCGATCCCGATTGCTTGCGTTGGGATTGTTGGAGTGAAGGTTGCGATTGTGACGGCTCTGCTGATTCATACTCTGCATTGGGAGATATCCATAGACTCTGGTCATCTTCCTCCCGTGTGGAGATCTACGCAGCATGGTTTGTCGACTTCAGCGACGGCAAGGTTTCCTACTACAATAAAAGCGGCGAGCAAAATACCCGTTGTGTGAGATGACTTTTCCTTTCAGGCTTGCGGCGGCTCACCCTACAACGGCGGTATCCCGCGCGATCAGGTCAACTGCTTGATAAGGGCATCGAGTTCTTTCAGTTTTTCGCGCCCTTTAGGGGTAAGGTAAAAAAAGAATTCGCGCAGGTCTTTCTTCCCCAGTTCCCGTCTGATGAGCGCCCGTTCTTCAAGATTCTTGATATAACGGCTTGCTTTGGAAGGAAGGAAAGAGAATAATTCCGCGATATCGGAACTTCTTCTGCCCCCTTGTTCCTCTAACGCCGCGAGTATGCTGTATTCCCCCGGAAGAAAGGGCCGCGCTTTTCTTAACAGCAATAATTCACAGCGGTTCAGTAAGGTACAAGCATCGATCACCGTTTTTCTGTTCGTCATGTCGTCGGTCTCCTTTCCTGCTTCGACAGAGAGGATACTGTGAAAGGTATCTTTCAATGTCAATTTATTCTAGTCCATCACTTTTCCGGTGCTCGATACAACACATTACACATTGTGTTGTGTTATCGGTGCAACCACCTATATTTACTCTTTTTGTCGGAAATTATCCTGATGCCCGATGAAAAACAGGCGACATATCGGATGTTGATGTTGTGTCTATCTGCGAGGGCCAAGACCATGAAAAACGCCCAGCGCGACCGCGTCCTCCTTTCGGTCGCCCTCAATACCGGCCTGCGCATCGGCGACATCCTGCGGCTCACCGTGGGCGAGGTGACCCCCGACAAGCCCCACACCTTCATCACACAACAGCAGAAAACCCCAAAAGACGAGCCGCAACCTCGCCGACGCCCTCCACCGGGTCCTCGACGAAGGTCTCGCCGACCTCGCCACCACCTACCACACAACGGGACCCATTACCTCTTTTTCGGTCGCCGCTTCGGCCGCCTCGAGGGGCTGGTGCTCGTCACCGATCCTTGGAGCGACACCATCATCACGGCCTACCGGAACCGCGACTTTCCCCGTTGGATCAAGTCACGCATAAAGACCAACAACCCCCACTCCACTGACCAAAGAATTTGATCCCTGCATTTCACCGGGTATAATAAACCGTTTGACGGGAGGGATACTCCATGCAACGCAATTTGCTCAACATCTCGAAGCGAGTCAATCTCGCACTCCATGCCCTTGGCTATATCGGGGCCTACGGCCGTAATACATCGGCCAAACGGATGGCAAAAGATCTTCCAGTTTCCGGGACCTATTTGTCGAAGGTCTTGCAACAACTGGTCAAGGCCGGCTATATCAGATCGAAACGGGGCGCCGGAGGAGGACATGTTCTCGCGAAAGACCCCCAGAACATTTCCGCCTATGAGATCGTGCTTCTCATGGAAGGTCCTTTTTCTCCCGACAGTTGTCTGTTTGCCCATTCGTACTGCTCTGAGAAAGACGGTGTCTTTCACGAGACGGCCAACAAGGTACGGAAACTGATGGAACGGTCTCTGCGCAAGATCACCGTTGCCCGCATTATGAAGAATTTACAAGGGCGTATAGGCTAAGCCCCTTCCCCTTATCCTTCCATATCAACAACAATCAGAGGAACACGGGCGGCAGTGCCTGCCACTCAATACAAAGCCTCGCACCCCGGCCAGCTCTCTGAGGCGACCAGTCTGCTCCAGAAATTCCATCTGTTATTATCAAAAAAATTGATTCGCCAATCTCGTATGATACTGTGCGTTGCCGTATGGCGGGTAGCATACTTTTCCAACAATTGATGGAGATGGTGATGAACGGCAAAAATCAAGAGTTCGACAAGTATCGGCATGAGGCCTTTCCGCGACATGCTTTCGGTATCTATCGCGAGCATACCGTTCTTGCAGGCCGCATTACCCACTGGACTCTGGAAAAAGACAAGGAAGTCGAACATCTTGTCTTTGAAAACGAGAAGGCTGTCGACCTTGGTATCAGAAACGCCCTGCAAACCCTTAACAACAAGAACAGCTCTATCTATCAACGGCATCACGCCAAAACGATATTTGAAGAACTGCGAACTTTCTATAAAAACACCATCGTGACTTACAAAACAGAAAGCCCCGCCATCTTTCTTTGTTGCGCGGACCTAGACCGAGACTTTCCTTTCGATCTAAAACCGCTTAATCCCGTAAGAAGGTATGCCTTCAACACTGCTCGCGAAGCACTTGGTCTTACATCGACCAAGGAGGATTATGAAGGCTGGTTGGGAGATATACAGAAAAACGAAAGACGCCTCTGAAGTTTCCGGAAAGGGTTCCGCCCCCCCCCCCCCCTTTTTTTCTCAGACAACGGGGTCCCGGCGTACGACGAGAGACTTCCCTCGGCAAACGATTATAAAGCTACGATTCTCTTAAAGAGGCCGGAGCATCGATCGTCAATAACCAACAAATATACATAGACACACAAATCTAAAGCCACATAAAAACACAAGCACAAGAAAACATAGACATCGCATTTCCTCGTCATCATATCCTTCTTGTTCTTCGCTACGCGCCTCGCGACCGAGCCCTCCCCCACTCCATCGCTGAAGACAAGATGCCCCACAAGGTCCTAGCAGAGATATCTGAGCGGCTTGCGAAAGTATGGCATGGTCTCGGGTTTTGCCGTATATCCATGTGGCTACACACATATGTTGTTATGTGTAATAATATAAATGTCGCTATTGCGAGAAGCCGCATGATGCACGCCCGCTTGTCTCAAAGAACTGTGTGGCAAAACACAAATATGGCTGTGTGTTATGGTGTCTAAATGTTAAAGCATAAATGTTGTTAAGTTAAGAGGCGGCATCGATCGCGGCGATGCCACAACAAACTATGTCTATGCGCCAATATGTACAAGTGTCTGTGTGGTAGTATGGCTGTGTGTAAATATACTAATGAATATAAACACCCTTTTGGCAATTCCAAGGACGGGTTTTTCAATACACAAAATAGAACAGGGGAAGGGACGCTCGACGGGGCTTCTCGGATTTTCTTGACAATTATTTGTGTCTATGTCATTCTGTCGCTGTGTGGCCATGTATCTAGGTTGTAATGTGTGGAGGTGTGCATGAAGCAAAAGACAAAGAAACCGATCATTATCACGGTCGGGAACATCAAAGGTGGGGTAGGGAAGACCCGCATCGCAACTGGGCTTGCCACCATGTTCGCCCATGACAAAAAAAAGGTGCTACTGGTCGATTCCGACATTCAGGGGTCTTCGCTTACTTACCATAAGCGGCGTCGCGATCTGGCCGATGAGCTGGAAAAAGATCCTTCGGTAAAAAAAGAACTTAACCTCGCTTATGACCGTATCCCGATCTTCCAATGCTTTCAGCTCCGCTCGACCACCATTGACAAAGACCTCCGGGATTACGACCACGACATCATCATCGTTGACGCCGGCGGCCGTGACGACGAAGAATTCCGCGCTTCGGTATTTGCCGCCGACTTCCTTATCATCCCGCTCAAGCCGGCGATGGACGATTACGATCAAACGCTCGTCACCATCGGCATTTGGCGCAAGATGCTCCGCACCGGGAAGAAGATAAAGGCAGCCCTTGTCCAGAACCAGCTCATCCCGAACAAGATGGTTCGGTTCTACGCCACCTTCAACGAACTCATACACAAGGTCATCAAGGACAACGATCTCAAACAGTTCTCGCCCATACTTCAGCGATTACCCTATATAGAATCGGCCAGTTTCGGCCTCAATGTCAATGAGACATCGGAAGAGGGGTATAACAAGGCAGCCGAGGAATTTACTGCATTTTATAAGGAGGTTTCCCGATGGGTAGCAACAAAAAGCTAGATCGGCTTAAAAGACAGGCGGCCGTCGACGAGAAACTCGCTGCCGAGATCGTAGGCGACGCTTCGGTGAACAGGAACAAGCAGCCGGAGAAGCAGCCGGAGAAAAAGCCGGAGGTCAAGGCCAAGGCGGAACCCAAGCCGGAAATCAAACCAGCACCCAAGCCGGAAAAGAAACCGGCCCCCGCCGTCATGCTCCCGGCCTCGCCGAAATTCAGCACCAACATCAAGATCGACAAGAAACTCTGGCTTGTTGGCAAGACCATCGCCATAGAACACTACGACACCCGTTCGTTTTCCTCCATGATCGAGAACCTCATAGAAGAAAAAGCTCTCCAACTTAAACTCAAATAGCCCGCTGTCGATAGGTGGCAAAACACATTGACCACCCCAGGTATATTTATAAATGCACTTCTAACTGAGGCTTCCTAGGAGAACGGAACGCCGACCATGGAGCCCTCGGAGTAGGGGAGGGGACCCTCTCAAGCATTTTCTTCGGAGAGCCACTTCTCAACCACAATAAAAAGGAAGGTAGTCTCCACCGCCAGCTGTATCGACTTCGGAGTCGTCAACCCCTGTTGCGACGCCAGTTCCATTGCTTCACGCTGGACCATCTTCTTATCCTCTTCGCTCATGAGTTCATAAAACCTTCTGAGATAGTCGCGGCGCTTCACGGTCTTTTCCTGACGCAGTTTCTTTTCTTCTTCGATCCGTTTCTCTTCTGTCGCTTCCGTCTTCTTTTTTCGTTCCGTTTCCATGACGAGGCGCATGCCCGCACCGTAATCCTTGCGGAGCGACTGCACGAGGTACCCCGCGAGGGAGTCCTTCGCGTTGGCGAGCGAGTACCGGATATTAGATTCTACATAGACGGGCCCCTTCTCCTTGAGATACCTCTCTATCTCTTGGCGGATCCCGTCGGTACGAGCTACTTCGGGCAGGAGAGACACCATCCGCTCCGATACCTCGCCCTTTACCGTGGTCAGATCGAAGATGCTTGTCTGCTTCTCATCGAGGAAATCCTGTACATCGAGAATAGAAAGCTCTTCATGGCCCGTAGTCACCACATTGTTGAGGTTATTCTTGCGGATGATCTCCTCGCGCTTGGAATCCTCGCTCCCAGAGAAGAAGAAGGTGATCATACTGTCCTTGAGAGGTTTGGCCCGCTCCATCAGGTAGTCCTCTATCAGCCCCTTGTCTTTGAGTATTTTACAACTCCGATCGATGTTACGAACGGTCGAGGGAATGTTGGAATACTCCCAAGAGAGAGGGACACGGCTTGCGATGAACCGACACGACCGCTTGAGGATATCCTTCTTTTCCCACCCCTGCCACTTCTTGATCATGACATATATCTTTCGGGCCGACGCATTGCCAATGTCGATAAGCTTGTCGGCGTCATAGGTCAGGAATCCCTTGCTCTCGATATTGGCTGCGATGAAATCGGAGAGGGTGATGGCGACGATCTCTTTGATGCGGCCGTTAAAGTACTTCTCATACTTCGACCGTTCTTTTGCGCCCATATCTTCGAGTTTCTCATGAGAAACGAGTTCTGCCTCCTGAATGATGCTGATGGTCTTGTCCTGTTTGAGCATTGAGCGTTCTTCGGCGCTGTAGAGAGAATTGGAGAAGCGGATCTGACAGCCCTTCATTCGGTAGATACTCGATTTGGCGCGCTCATAGTTGACCCCGGTGACCTGGACTCCCGAAAGGGAGAGGAGCTCATGGATATTGGTGATGATCTTCTTGCCCTGCTTCTTGTAGAGTTTCATGATCCCATAAAACACCTTCTCGTCGAAGTCCATTAGGATCTTCTGGCCGCTTGCCTCGTCCGAACTCGGAAACACCTGCATATAACTGTTGGGGGAAAACACATATTTCTTGGAAACATTGGCCTCGATATGGTCGTCTTTCGAGAAGAAGGGGAGCTCGATCAGGTTGAATTCATAAGCGATGAGGCTATCATCCTTTTCAAGCTGATAGACCTCTTCCTTGACGATAATGTCCGGAATCTTAATAGACAGCGCCGTCGGCTCGTCGCGTCGTGCCGGCAGATTGCGCTTGGTGGCGGACTTCTTTTTCGGTGCCATCATCACCCCTCACTACCCTGTATATCGAGCCGAGGAACTACAAGAATCATTGTAATATCAGTGAATTGAGAGAAATAAAAACTCACTGAGACCTCCCGGAACCCTGTGTGTCAGGCATACTATTCCTCAGAATTCAGCGCTTGTCAAGAAAAAATACTGGTCATCACGCATAATGGTCGTCTTTATAGTCCCGAAACACTAGGTATCTAGCATAAAAGCATGTGCATCCGGCATATTTCAATCCTCTCTTGAAAGGAGATTACCGATATCCGTCACCGCGATGCTGTACTTCCGGCATATCCCACCCGCGAGAGATCGCTCAAAGGTGTATTTCGAGCATAACAACCCTAAACATCGAGCATAAAAAGATATATGTCGGGCCGAGAAACACTGTGTATCGAGCCGATTTGTCGCTGTAGAACGGAAACGCGACAACCTGTACATCCGGCATAGAAACCCAGAGCATCCGGCATAAATAACCTGTACTTCGAGCATAGCATCTATATAACTATATTATAACTTCTCTGTATTTGAGAAAACAGAAGATAACTACAACTAGCCCCTCCCGCGCGCGCAAAATTTAATCCAACGCCAGCCGTAGCCTCTGGCGGAGGCTCCAAGCCGGCGGCGGAGCGCCGAAGTAGGGGAACCCTGCATCCGATCCACGGCCGGAGGCCGTTCGTCGCGTAGCGGGGAAAATACAAAGACCAACAGCCTCTTTGTTCGCCTGCGAGCCGTAGCGTAGCGAAGGCTCGCGCGAAAACAAAACCCCCCAATTCGGATGGGATCGCTCCTATCGTCGCTCCCATACCCAATCCGCCTTGCTCCCACTACCGTTCTCGCAAGGCACCTCCATATCACAACCAAAGCCACGAACCTCAACAAGCCACCATTCTCCAACAAGGATGGGATAGCGGCTACGCCGCACCCATACCCAAACCAACAGCATCTCGCTACGCTCGATAAATCAATCTACAAAAAAACTCTTCTTCTTAACCCCACAAAAATAATTTCAACAAAAAGGGAAAAAATCAACCGACTCCGGCAGGCGACGACCTCTTTGCGGTATCGTGGTTCCTCCCGATATTTGCGGCGGCGCCGTCCGCTCCTACCCGCGGCCGGCGGGAACCGGGATCGTTCAGGAGGGTGGGGATCGGTAATCGTGACTCCACCCGAACCAAAGCCACGCGGCCAGCCCGGCAACGGCCCGGAACCCGGTCATCCATCAGATGTCACCGCAACGAATCGGGTCCTTCCCCGATACCGGTGTCGCCCGGAATTATCGTGGTTCGACCCGATCCGCGCCGTTCACTGCAACCCGTGACCGGCGCGCGGAACCCGGTCATCCCCCCGATACTTTATCGACGAACACGACATAGACACCCGCCCGACACCATTTTCACGGAGTTCAGAACATACTGAAAACACAGGAGAATAACACCACTTTAACCCCGGCAAAAGCGCCTCTTTCCCTATTCGATGAAAACGAAAGGCGGTCACACCAGCCACCCGAAACATCCCCCCCAGAAAAATTGTTTCCTCCTTTTTGTCGGATATACTGCCTCGGACCGGAGGAAACATGAAACCGCTCCTCAAAGACATCTACGCCCGTCTCGATCGTTCCCGGCTTTTGGCGGAACTCTCCCCCGAACTCTCCGGTGACCACCTCATCCTAACCTGTCCCTCCTGCGGCAAGCGGGAAGCCTACATCTACCTCAACAGCCACCTCATAATCTGTAACCGCCAAAACAACTGCGGCTACCGTAAATCCCTCTGGGACTGGACCGCAACCCGCTACGGTTACGGCCAGAAGGAAACCTTCGCGCACCTCGCCCGCCTTGCCGGTATCACGCCGGACACCGGCGCCGGCCCGTACCCCGATCCGACAACGCTCCTGCGCAACACGCAGAAAACCTGCGCGCATGCGCTCCTCACCATCCCCGACAACCCGGCATTCCGGTACCTCCACGAGACGCGCCACTGGAACGAGGAGGAGATCCGCGCCTCCGGCATCGGCTATCATCCCGGTCTCGACCCC
>Ga0209605_1002534_pt1 | contig 17435 bp, 14 predicted proteins | sample AD_UKC035_MetaG_FD_184408 | JGI IMG/M metagenome (GOLD analysis project Ga0209605, IMG submission 184408) | Active sludge microbial communities of municipal wastewater-treating anaerobic digesters from USA - AD_UKC035_MetaG (SPAdes) (version 2) | ecosystem: Engineered > Bioreactor > Anaerobic >...
ATGGGAATGACCCCTTTGATGTATGCAGCCGAATCTAATGAAAATCCTGATGTCATTACAACGCTTTTGAATGCCGGCGCTAACGTAAATGACAGAGATGAGAATGATGGCTGGACCCCTTTGATGTGTGCAGTGGTGTTCAATGAGAATTCCGATGTCATTACAACTCTTCTGAATGCCGGCGCTAATGTAAATGACCGCCAACGGTGGGGCAGGACCCCTTTGATGTATGCAGCCGAATCTAATGAAAATCCTGAGGTCATTACAACGCTTTTGAATGCTGGCGCCAACGTAAATGACAGAGATAACGATGACATGACCCCTTTGATGTATGCAGCCGAATCTAATGAAAATCCTGATTTCATTACAACGCTTTTGAATGCTGGCGCTAATGTAAATGACCACGACTGGTTGGGCAGGACCCCTTTGATGCATGCAGCCGCATATAATGAAAATCCTGATGTCATTACAACGCTTTTGAATGCCGGCGCTAACGTAAATGACCGCGACGCGATGGGAATGACCCCTTTGATGTATGCAGCCGAATCTAATGAAAATCCTGATGTCATTACAACGCTTTTGAATGCCGGCGCTAACGTAAATGACAGAGATGAGAATGATGGCTGGACCCCTTTGATGTATGCAGCCGTATCTAATGAAAATCCTGATGTCATTACAACGCTTCTGAATGCTGGCGCTAATGTAAATGACCGCCAACGGTGTGGCAGGACCCCTTTGATGTATGCAGCCGAATATAATAAAAATCCTGAGGTCATTACAACGCTTTTGAATGCTGGCGCCAACGTAAATGACAGAGATAACGATGACATGACCCCTTTGATGTATGCAGCGAAATACAATAAGAATCCCGATGTCATTACAGTTCTTCTGAATGCCGGCGCTAACGTCAATGACAGAGATAACGATGACATGACCCCTTTGATGCTTGCAGCATTTCACAATGAAAATCCCGATGTCATTACAACGCTTCTGAAGGCCGGGGCAGATGCAAAGGCAAAAAACATTGAAGGCAAAACTGCGTTTGATTATGCCCAGAATAATCCCAAAATAAAGGGGACAAAGGCATATTGGGACCTCAACAATGCCCGCTTTTAGCTAGAATGGTCTTAAGGTGGGCTCATTTGTTTAATGTTTTAAAGCGGAGTATTTCTTCCATGTTGCATTCTTAAACTCCCAATGGAGAACTTACTTGTTGCCATAGAAGATTTAGCGGACTAAAAGACATCGAAATTTCATGCAAGGCATGTAGAATATACGGAGAATAGGTTGGTTCTAATGTGGGGGAATTATTGATATTAAAGGCTATTCTATGATTAGGGTTTGGGTTTCAATTCCCCCCACCTCCAGCTTTTTAGGCAGAAATCAATGAGTTGAAAATAAAGCAAAAAACAGTCTAAACTCCTTTACTGCAAAAACATTTACGAATTCTGCTAATTCCTCTTCTTACTCTATTGTTTTTTTTGCTTCATTTTGTAATCCACCTGAAGAAGAAACGTAGACTCTATGTATACCAAAGAACCTGCCAATAAAGGCAAAACACGGGTGTTAAAGTGAGACAAAAGAGGAGCTATCTTTACCTGGATATTGTGTACGAAGGCAGGCGGCGCTTGGAGGCGCTGGGCTTGAGCGGTCCAAGGAATGCGTCCGAGCGTCGCGAGATGATGGCGCTTGCCGAGAGCATCCACCACAAGCGAGAGCTTCAACTTGCGGCCAGGCGCTTCAGGCTCCTCGACCCCTGTTACTTCAAACCTGAATTCCCAGACATTTATACCAATGAAGGGACTTCAACGCCTAACGCTGCGTAAAGTGATTTTTGCTTTTTTGTAATATCACCACACTGCACTCGATGGCCCGGGTACCCAAAGCATTCGATAATATCCAGATCATCCAAGAGCTCTTGCATTGTCATTGTTTTGTAAAGCTTCTGGTCACTCATTGCCTTACTGATATATGAAAGGTATATAAGCGCCAGGAACTGAACAAAAAGCTTTCCTTCAAGATTCTGCTCCGACGAAACCGAGGTTCGTCGCATATTTAACCGTTCTTTCAAATTATGAAACGCCTTTTCTGCAAGATCCTTTAATCTATAGATTACCAGGGCTTCGATAGGATCTTTGATATCATTGGACATAAGCGCAAAGTAGCCATAGTTTTTCTCAACTTCGGTAATTGCGTCCTGTTTTGGGATAATCGATATCCCGCGTACCGGGGTCGTGCTTATATCGTAATATTTCTGGTATAAGGGTTCATGTTCCTTGGTTCGCCGTTTGGTGGTGATTTCTTCTTCAAGCGTATCAAGAAGTTTATTAAAGACGATTTTATCATCGACTGCCTGTTGGTCATCAAAGTACAGGTGGAGATAGACCCTTCGCGTTCCGGTTTCTATTATTCCCGATCGAGGTTTCTTGGTTTTATAGGACCATTCGATGGTTTTGCTATAGTAGTTGATTCCATAGTCAGAACTATAAAAAGCCCTCGTCTTCATCGAATCACGAACACTATCGAGGGTGGTTTTGACAAACGAAAGCGAATGCTTAATGCCGATCAGAAACTTGTAATGCTTTTCAAATAAGGCATTTATATTGCTTTCGCTGTAGAACCCCCGATCCATGACAAGTTTAACCTTGTCGATTTCAAGAAAGGAAAGGTCGCGAATAAGATGCTGTATGGTCGAGACATCATTGATGTAGCCTGCAAGCTTCCTATAATACACGGGCAATCGTGACGATTGCCCAAACAGAATAGCCAGGTTGATTTGTGGAAGCGGTTCGTGATCTTTATTCCTTCCATAGCGTACCTGCTTGAGAAGCTCGGAATACGACGATACAGAGGTTGTGTCATAGGCAAGATATTCGTCCTCAAGCCTCCGTTTCGCCTGCAGCAGGAAAAATCTCTGTTTGGCGTCTTCCGTTATTGCGCCGAACAGATCGCTCGAACGTTGGGAAGAAATCGACGCCCCATAGGGATGGCGATGGTTTTGAGCCCAACGGGGGAAACGACTTAAGGGATTTTTGTCCTCCAAAATAAGGTAATAGGCAATGGAAAGCAATTGTTTCCAGAAATCCGGAAAGCACGCTTTTAAATCGGCAGTAATGCCAAGCTTTTCTCCAATCTGATCAAAGAGATAGGTGGCTCCGCAGAACTCTCGCGTACTTGCTATAGCAGGAACAGGGCCTGGTTTCTTTTCCTTTTCGGTTTTGAGTGCTTGTTCGAGAAGGTAGCTTTTATTGGGCACAAAGACATTGTCGACCATTTTCCCGATATAATGCCGAGCGTGTTTTGCATTCTTTGTTGTTGTATCCCAACTGGCATGATCTTCGTAGACGTAGAGAACACCATTAATATTCTGGGTTCTTTGTGGCATGCGACCTCCTCTCATTGGTATATTATATACCAATGAAAAGAACTTGTCCACTACTATTTTGTTATATTAGATGCTTTTATTTTTTACCTTGGTATAATTTTTCGGGAATCCAGGATACAACGAGAGTCAGGACTTGAAAGCTCAAATCGAAGGATACAAAGCGCGGTATGGACACTATCCTGAAGTGGTGTGCGCCGACAAGATCTATAGGACACGAGAGAATCTGCGGTACTGTCAGGAGTATGGGATACGGCTTTCAGGGCCGAAGCTTGGGCGTCCATTCAAAGAGAGCGAGAAGAATAGAGCGATACTGCGAGAGCAGAGAAGAATAGAACGTGAGGATGAGAGTACGAGCATAGAGGTTGAAGGCAAGTTTGGGGAAGGGAAACGACGGTATACGCTTGATAGGATAGGGACGAAACTGCGAGCAACGAGTGAGAGTGCCATTCACCTTGTGTTCTTGGTGATGAACCTCATGGTGCTATACCGGAGGAAGGCGAAGGCCTTCTTTGCGGCTCTACGGGATACCCTAGTTGAGATGGTCAGAAGGGCTTTTTGGAAGCGAATTTGTCTGCTTATAGCTGCTTGAAAAATCAGAAAGTGAGTTCTTCAGGAACCCCCATGTATCTGCCCGAAATGCCAGGGGGTAATGTCGGTGGTGGCGATCATCGAAGATCCCAGGGAATTGATCAGGATTATCGATTGGGCAAAGCAGCAAGAGAAGTCGCCGCCAGTGACCGTCTGCGCTCGTTCACCTCCTGAACTTGCACTGGCGTCGGTATAATACCCAAAGACGAAGTTTAGCGGAACAGGATAACACCTTAAGAATAGGAGCTTATACAGCTCTTTGTGGGGAGTTATACCCTTTGGCTTTGTCAAATTAGCACAAATCAATGTTTGACAGCAGAAACCGACTGGTAGTACGATTCAGATCGTCGGCGTTGCCGAAATAATCTGATTGGTTCAACTGTTCGGGCAGGGGAAACAGTCGTAGTTCTGGGCAGAAGGCGAATTTCGACGCAAAACCGCAAAAATCCCGAAACGACAGTTCCTATCAATTGCCGGATTCAAGACAAAGGATCAGGCGGGGAGCGTCAAGGCGCGCATGACGAAAGCCTCCGCCTGAGCAGCTGGGCGTGGGTATTGAGGCTGCGGCGCTCCGGTTCTCGGAGCGCCGCTTGGTTCACCGTCGTCGATGTTATTATGAGCCTACAGCCTCACTTTGCCCATCAGATCCTTCTCGAAAATCATGGTGCTCTGCAGATCGAGCATGCGGCCCGCGTTTTGCTTTTCGGCGAGATTGAACATGGCATAGGCAATCGATACATCCACATACGCCAGGCCAACGGCATTGAAGTAGATGAATTCGTCATCGCTCTCCCTTGCCGCCTTTTTCCCCAAGACGATGTCGGCTATATTCGCGTGGATGTCTTCATCGCGTATTTCACCGGCCTTATAACAGCGACTGACAGTCTGCGTGCGATGCTTGACGGTAGCCCAATCGTCACAGACGATTTTATCAGCCATCTTGACGACGGCGAATTCGTCTTCCCAGCCTCCGATATGGCTGTAAAACGCCCCCTTCTTGATCCATGAGGATTTGAGCAGTGGCGCCTGGGCGCTGGTGGCGGTAACGATGATGTCGGAGCCGCGGATGGCGTCTTCGAGAACAGTATTGCAGGGAATAAACTCCATGTCGGGAATCAATTGCGCGAGGCTTTCGATAAAGGCCTTTTCTTCTTCGGCATATTTGGACGCGACTCGACAGATCCTGAGGCCAGGCCGGACGCTCTTCATGCCCAAGAGATGCATCTTTGCCTGCTCCCCCGCACCTATGAATCCGATACTTTCTGCGTCGTCGCGCGCCAGGTATTTGGCTGCAGTCGCGCCCATTGCTGCTACGCGCATATTGGAGCAGAGCGTGCCGTCCATGACACAAACGGGATACCCATTTACGATATTGGACAGCACGATGATGGCGCTGAGGTTCTGTGTGCCATATTTTATCGGATTCTCCGGGAATACCGACACCCATTTTACGCCGCAGATCTTCTCGTCCAGCAAAGTGGCGGGCAAGCAATTTATTCGGGATTGCGTTTTTTCATCGAAAATCTGCACTATTTTTTCAGGGAAAAGAATGCGCCCTTCATCATACTTGGCAAGGGCTGTCTTGAGAGCCTCGATAGCCATCCGCAGATCGAAAGCGCCGCACTCAACGAAGTCTTCTTGGGACAGGCTTCGATACTGTATCGAATGATTGCTCATGTCAGGTCACTCCTTTTATAGACAATGTCTCCATCGATAATGGTAATAAGGCAGCGGGAACGGCAGTCGATCGGATCGCCGGAGAACACCGCAATGTCCGCGTCCTTGCCGACAGCGAGACTTCCCACGCGATCGGATATTCCGGCTATTTTCGCGGCGTTGATGGTTATCGCCTTCAACGCTTCGTCGGGAGGCAATCCTTCAGCCGCTGACAGGGCGGCGCAGACCCGCAGCAATTCGACAGGGTTTTCATAGTAATCCGTGCATATGGCGAAAGGTATGCCGCTTTCGTAGAGCGCCACCGGGATCTTGAAATCCATCTTTCTGGCTGTCTCATATTTGCCGCTGTATGATATAAGCGGTCCAACTATTATGCCTTGACAATTCTTTGCAAGGGCTTTCTTCAGCAAGTCCGTGACCAGATAGCCTTCAGTGCAATGGTCCAGCGTATAGCGGACATTAAACTCGTCGGCGATCCGCACGGCAGTGGCAATATCGTCAGCACGATGCACATGGATTTTTAGCGGCAGCTCACGCGAGAGCACCGGGAGAAGCGCTTCCATCGCAAGGTCTCGAGCCCGAGCTTTATCGTTGCTTTCTGCCGCGCACCTCATGGCATACAGGTATTCAGTCGCACGTACGAGCGCTTTTCTGATGATAGCTGCCTCAGCCATGCGGGATCTGGGCGATTTGTTTTGCTCGGAATACCTCAGCTTCGGGTTTTCCCCCAGCGCCATCTTGATGGCTACGGGATTTCTTAGAACCATGTCGTCCACAAGTGTCCCCGCCGTTTTTATGGCCGCGAAGGCGCCTCCTATCAGATTGATGCTTCCCGGACCAGTGATGCAGGTGGTCATTCCCGAGGATCGAGCCGCGGCGAATGCTGCATCAAAAGGATTTATCGCATCGATCGCCCGCAGTTCCGGAGCGATCGGATCCGAAAGTTCATTGTGGTCCCGATCAGGGGTTCCGGTTTGCATTAAGCCCATATGCGAATGCGCGTCGATCAGCCCCGGAGTGACAAAGCAGCCTGATGCGTCTATTACATCGGCGGTACCCGTCGAGACATCTTTTTCGATTGCGGCGATCTTTCCTTCCTCAATCAAGATGTCAGCGTTGAGCGTTTTACTATTCATTGGGAGGAGCGTGCCATTTTTGATAACCAACATATGCATCACCTATCCGCCAGGACGCATGCGACGAAGTGATCGGCGGCGACCTCGGCCAGTTCTGGTTCTCTTTCCATGCATTTTTCGCAGGCGTGCGCGCAGCGTTTCGCGAATCGGCATTGATCCGGAAGGTTGATCGGGGAAGCGACCTCTCCGGTCAATATTATCCTTTGTTTCCGTCCGGACAGCGATGGAATCGGAATCGCGGAGATCAGAGCTTTGGTATAAGGATGCAATGGATTTGTGAAGAGCTCCTCGGCAGGGGCTTTTTCCACTATTTTCCCGAGGTACATGACCGCGATGGTATCGGAGAAATGATTCACCACAGAAAGGTTGTGGGTGATGAACATATACGTCAATCCGAGTTTATCCTGCAATTCCTTCAGCAGGTTAAGAATCTGCGCTTGAATTGACACGTCCAGTGCCGAGACCGGCTCGTCGCAGACAATAAATCTGGGATTAAGCGCCAGGGCCCTCGCGATTCCTATGCGCTGGCGCCGGCCTCCGTCCAGCTCATGCGGATAGGTATTGATCAGGCGTTGCGCGAGTCCGACAGTATCCATGAGTTCTTTTACGCGTTCTTCCCTCTTGCCTTTTTCCGAAATCAGTTTGTGGATCCTTATCGGCTCGCTGATGATCTGATTTATCGTTTTCCTGGGATCAAGCGACGAGAACGGGTCTTGGAATATAATTTGCATATCGCGGCGGATTCTGCGCATTTCCGGCTCGTTGAGCTTGAGCACGTCGCGACCGTCGAAGTTGATGCTACCCGAAGTCGGCTCCAGAAGCCGCAAAATGGCCCTGCCGGTCGTGGATTTTCCACAGCCTGATTCACCGACGACCCCAAGCGTCTGCCCTTCATCTATCGTAAAGCTTACCCCATCCACGGCATGCAGCATTCCCCGTGAGGTCTTGAAGTACTTGGTAAGGTTATTGACAGATACAAGTGTCCTGCTCAATTGATGTCCTCCCTTACAATACGGAATACGGGTTCTTCATAGCGAAGACATTCCACCATGTGCGTATCGCTTATCCATCTCGGCTGAGGGCGCTTTTTCCCGCAAAGCTCTTTCGCATAGGGGCAACGCGGAGAAAACGCGCAACCTTCTGGAAGCGCGGTAGGATCGGGCATGAGGCCGGGGATAGGCTTCAGCTTAGCCTTCCGGTCCTCGATATTCGGCAAGGAATTGAACAACCCCTCCGTATAAGGATGTCTTGTATGGTTGAACACATCCTCGAGTGTTCCTTTTTCTATTATTCTTCCAGCGTACATGACGGCCACTTCATCGCACATATCCGCAACGATGCCCAAGTCATGAGTGATCATGATCATGGCCGTCTCGTATTCATTTTTTAATCTCTTCATCAGCTCCAGGACTTGCGCTTGAATTGTCACATCGAGCGCAGTCGTAGGCTCGTCGGCGATGAGCAGCTTCGTGTGGCAGGCCAATGCGATCGCGATGACCACGCGCTGTTTCATGCCTCCGGAGAATTGATGCGGATATTCGACAGCCCTAAACCCTGGAATGCCGACGAGTTCGAGCATCTTTTTCGCGCGCTCATATGCCTCTTTATTGGACACAGATTCGTGCAGCCGGATGCTCTCCGCGATCTGCTCGCCCACCGTAAACACAGGATTCAATGCTGTCATTGGGTCCTGGAAGATCATGGAGATATCTTTCCCCCTGATTGTCTCCAGCTCACGGACACTTTTCTTAAGAATATCATCCCCATCGAGTTCTATTACTCCGCTTTTGACCACGCCGGGAGGGTCGGGGATCAATCTCAGCAGGGCTCTTGCGGTAGTGGTCTTGCCGGCTCCAGTCTCGCCCACGAGGCCGAGCGCGTGTTTCTTCTTTAAGGCGATATCGATTCCACCTACGGCTTCAACTGTCCCGCTTTCGGTCTCATAATGAACGACAAGGTTTTTAACGTTCAATATTATGTCCAAACTCATGTCCATCACCTCTTGAGCTTCGGATCCATCGCGTCCCGAAGCCCATCGCCGATCAAGTTGATCGATAGCACAGTGAGCACTATCGCCAAGCCCGGAAACATCGTCATGTAGCTGTAGTTGCGGATGAACGACCGGCCTTCGGAAAGCATCGCCCCCCATTCGGGGGCTGGTGCGGGAACCCCGAGGCCCAGGAAGCTCAAGGAAGCGGCCGTGATGATCGCGGAACCGACACGCATGGTCACTTGCACTATTATTGGCGCCAATGAATTAGGAAGGATATGCGTGAACATGATGGAAAACCGGCTCGCCCCGATCGCGCGGGCGGCTTCAATGAATTCCTGATCCCTCACTGTCATGACAGAAGCTCTCGCCACCCTGGCGAAAGCCGGAACGGTGACGACACCGACAGATATCATCAGGATGAAAATATTCGCGCCGAAAGCGGTGGATATGCATATGGCGAGCAGCATGGAGGGGATGGAAGAGAAAATGTCGCAGGTCCGCATGATTATGCTTTCGGTCAGACCTCCGAAATACCCGGCGATAATTCCCAGGACGCCGCCTATGGAAAGCGATACCATGACTGCGACAATTCCGACCAAGAGGGAGTAACGCCCGCCGTACAGCACCCGCAGGAAAATATCGCGTCCATATTGATCGGTTCCGAAAGGATGCTCGGTGGAGGGTTTCTGCAGCCTCTCGGACGCTACCTGCCGGATGATTTTTTCGTTGTAATCGACGGTTAAGTTCGTAATGACTGTAAGCACCACAATCAATGCGATTATGCAAATACCGATCACCGCGCCTTTGTTCCTTTTCAGGTTCCGCATTATTTCAGCGAACTGGCTCCTGTTCCTGTTGTTTGTCTTTTTGCTTACGGGCTGATTAGGCTTTGGCGAAGCTTGCTTTGCGCTCATATTCATCCCTCACTTCACATACCGCGCTTTTATGCGCGGGTCCACGAATGCATAGGCGATATCGATGAGAAGCATTACGATACTGGAGAGAATAGTCGTCAAGATTATGGATCCGGTGACCATTAGCGTATCGCGGTTGCTTATGGAATCGACCAATAATCTACCGACGCCTGGCCATGCGAATACTGTCTCAGTCATCACGGCGCCACCAAGCGCCACGCCAAACTGCGTCCCAATGACGGTTAAAATTGGAATCAATGCGTTTTTAAAAGCATGCTTGCGGATGACTACCTTTTCCGGTACTCCTTTGGCGCGCGCGGTGGAGAGATAATCCTGGCGTATCACCTCAAGCATCGATGAGCGTGTCGTCCTCATCGTCAGCGCTGCCTGCCCCGAGCCAACAGTTATTGCCGGCAGGACGATGCTGAGCAGCGTTTGATTGCCGATGGAAGGGAATAGGCCGAGCTTGAGGGAAAAAACGATGATCAGCATCAGCCCAAGCCAAAAAGTCGGAATGGAAAGTCCAAGTAGCCCTATCACCATGCTGCTGGAATCAAGCCACGTATTCTGATGAACCGCCGCCGTAATGCCTAAAGGAATTGCTATCGCCAAAGCCACGATTGTTCCGACAGAAGCCAAAAGCAAGGTTGCGGGCAAACGGCTCATGTAGATATCGAACACATTCTTGTTTGTGACATAAGAAATGCCCATATCGCCGCGCAGCATGCCGCCCATGTAGCGGAAGTACCTTACGAGAAGAGGCTTGTTCAGTCCCATTTCCTCCCGCATAACAGCTTTATCGGCCACCGACACTTCTGTGCCTGCGATTATGTCCACAACGTCTCCGGGAGCCAGGTCCACGATAAAGAAGACGATGAACGAGACAGCGAGGATAACTGGTATAAGGGATAAAAGCCTGCTGATTATATATTTATGCATACTACCTCCAGGGTTCAGCGAAGGGCATAGATCGAGAGGGCCGCTGTGCATTCCTACACAGCGGCTTTATCGGGATTATTCCAGAATGCTCCCTTACTTTTTCGTTATGTAAAGGTTTTCCCAGTGATGGAACAGGCCGTGGGGGGGCTCGAAACCCGAGAGAGATTTCTTGACGCCGATATTGATCTGCTCTACCGCGAGCGGCAGCCAATTCGCGTTTTTCATAATTAATTGCTGCACTTCGGCGTATTTCTTGGCTCGCTCTTCCTGATTTCCCATAGCCAAGGCATCGTCGATAAGCTTGTCGATGTTCTTGTCCTCAATATTGCTTCTGTTGACGTTGCCTTGGCTGTGGAAGACGCTGCGTAATGCATAATCGGGACCGATCGCGTACCCGCCCCAGCCGTCCACGGCGATGGGATACGTTCCGCCGTGGCCTACTCCCATATTGAAGGTGGCCGTTTCTAGCGACTGGATCTTGACGGTGATTCCGATTTCCGCAAGCTGCGCCTGTATCACGCTGGCGACCGCTTTCTGCGTTGTTCCGGAAGACGAGTAGATGGTAGTGGTGAAACCCTTGGGATATCCTGCGTCGGCGAGGAGTTTCTTGGCTTTCTGCAGATCATATTCATAGTAGGGAACCTGGGCATAAAACTCGCTGTTCGGATGCATAACGTTGACCGCCGGCGTAGCGTTTCCTTCATAGACCATGGCGATGAGATTCTCGCGGTTGATGGCGTGCGCAACCGCCTGGCGTACCAGAATATTGTCAAGAGGAGCGACTTTGAGATTCAGGATAATATGGCGGATGTTGGTACTCGGTATCTGCCAAAGCACGAGCTTGGGATCCTCGGCGATGTAATGCAGGTCCACTGCCGGGGGATCAACGCAGTAGTCAACCTCACCGGTCTGGAGCGCGATAAGACGCGATGAAGCTTCAGGTATCGTGCGAATGACGAGTTCAGCCGTCTTTTTCGGACCGCCCCAGAATTTATCGTTGCGGACCAATGTCACATGGTCCCCCTGGACCCACTCCTTGTACATATAGGAACCTGTGCCGTTCTTGTTGGCCGCCTCGATGCCTTTTTCATTGAAGGTCTTTTTGCACATAATGGCTGTATTGGGCTCGCACAACTTATACACCAAGTCATAATCAGGCGCAGTCAGCTCGAAATTGACGGTACTATTATCCACTACCTTGACAGACTTGATGGAGACGAATTTCCCTTTCGCTCCGGACTGGGTCAATCCCCGATCGACAGTAAACTTGACGTCTTCCGCCGTGAACGGAGAGCCGTCGTGGAAGGTTACTCCTTTGCGCAGCTTAAATTGCCAGAGCGTATCGGAAAGCTGCTTCCACGATTCCGCAAGGCCGGGAATGTATTTCCCATTCTTGGTATCGTACTTGACAAGGGTGTCAAACACGATCAGGTACACGCTCTTCGACGTGGCGCTTGCGTCGTTTTGAACGTCCATGCTCGTAAAGCCTAGGGAAGGCGCGATTGTGATGGTCTTTTGATAGCTTTCTGACTGGCCGAAACAATCCACGGTAAACAAGAAGACCATGGTAAAGCTCAGAATTGCTGCGAACAGTTTTTTCTTCATGCTGTTTCCTCCAGATAGTGAGATGAACATCAAAGAAGCAAAAAGCATGCCAATGGAAAAACGAATAAAACCCCGTCAAATCAGCCAATATTTTTGGACTACCCGTGCGAAGCCGGCACAATTTGCCTGCCGCCGGCATAATTTGCCGGTGTATCGATGCTTAACCTTTACAGGCCATATTCAGAAATTTTATTTTGAAGCCCCCGGATGCTAATTCCCAGTTGTTGGGCGGTTATGTCCCTTCGCCCGCCGTTCTTTTCCAAAGTCGCTTCTATCGCCAGCTTTTCAAGCTGCAGCATGGGCATGCCCGCGAGAAGCTGCTTCAGGCAAAGTTCTTGGTTGGGATTTCCGTTTGTTCTGTTTCGACTGCAGACATCTATGGGCAGATCTTTGGCCTCGATCTTTTCGCCGTTCGACAGGATCATCGCATGCTCAAGTATATTGGCGAGCTGCCTTACGTTTCCCGGGTAATCATAATCGGCCAATATTTTCCTTGCGCTCTCCGAAAGCCCCTTGACGCTCTTATTCTGTTCAGCATTGTACCTTTTGATAAAGTGATCACAGAGCAATGGAATATCCTCTTTATGCTCCCTCAGGGGGGGCATAGGGATAGTAACCACCGATAGGCGGTAGTACAGATCCTCGCGAAATCGCCCCTGCTGTATCATGGCTGGGAGGTTCTGATTCGTTGCGGCTATTATCCGCACATCGACATGCTTCACCTCATTTCCGCCCAAGGGCGAGAACTCCTTCTGCTGAATGACCCTGAGTATTTTGCTCTGAAGCGAGAATGGCATATCTCCAATCTCGTCGAGGAAGATAGTGCCTCTATCCGCTATCTCGAATTTACCTTTCTTGTCTTGCATCGCATCGGTAAAGGATCCCCGCTTGTGGCCGAACAGCTCCTCCTCGAGCAGATTCTCCGGAATCGCCGCGCAATTTATGACTACAAAGCGTTCGTTTTTCCTGCGTCCGGAATAATGAATAGCCCGCGCTGCAAGTTCCTTGCCAGTGCCGCTTTCGCCGGTGATTATCACCGTTGAATCGACATTATTGAGTTTTTCCAGTAGCGAATAGACTTCAAGCATGGAGGTGCTTTCCCCGATCATCTCCTGATACTGGTACCGTTCCTTCAGTTCTCCAGAAAGATAATCGACCTCATCGCTCAAGCGGCGCACGGCAAGAGCCTGTTCGATGAAAATGCGCAACTCGTCGATATCCAGAGGTTTCGAAAGGTAGGTGAACGCGCCGTTCTTCATGGCGTTTACCGATGTCTTGATGCTGCCGAATGCCGTGATCATGACCACCGGCAAATGCTGATCGTAGGCTTTAATCAGCTTCAGCACTTCTATGCCATCATCCCTTCCAACCATCAGGTCCAGTAAAACGACATCAAACCGCTTTGTCTTCAATAGCGACATCGCGGCGGCAGCGCTTGTCGCGTATTCGACGTTGTATATATCCTCGAGAGCCATTGAAAGCAGCGTGCATGAACTCAATTCGTCATCTACAATCAAGATGTTACTTTTCATTTGCCATTGCCGCCTTCCTGAATTTTAGTTCACATTCCGTATAAGAATTTTTTTCGCTCCGTATCTCGAATGTTCCGCTGTTATCCTCGACAAATTGCTTGACAAGCGATAAACCCAACCCTGTGCCTGTCTTCTTGGTCGAATAGAATGGTTCGGTGCAATGAAGTATATCGTTAGCCGTCATACCCATGCCCTGATCGCGTATCGTCACGGAAGAATACCTTTCATCGGCCTTGACGGCTATTCGCATATCCAAGATCGCTTCAGGCTGCATGTGCAATCTCTCATCCATCGACTCGACACCGTTGAGGATTATATTTATCAATGACTGCTTGATTCTGTCACGGTTGACAAAAACTTTAGCATTCTCGCATAGATCGACCTTTATCTGGAAATGGCTTTTCTCAGAAGCGACATTGATAAAATACATGCAATCATTCACTAGTTCGGACAAGTCGACGACTTCGCTTTCTCCTTTTGCCGGCCGGGCGTAATTGATTAGACCTTCGACCAGACGGTCGATCCTATCAACTTCGTTAGGCACAAACCGTATAAACGCGTCTTGGGCTTTAGGATTATCGCCTTTCATTTTCAGCAAAGAGACGGCAGTGCGAATTGTCATCAATGGATTTTTAATTTCATGCGCTATCGATGCCACCAGACGGGTTAGCGCGCGCGTTTTTTCCTCTTCGAATAATTCATGCTTTTTTCGCTCTTCCATTGTGGTGTTTTCGACCGTCAGCAGTACGTCGCTTATTCCCTTTTCATCCCTCGAACGATATATGTTGTAGCGGTAATAGTCAGTCTTTCCATCTTTATCCAGTTTCAGGACTGCCGGTTGATTGACCTTATCGCCATAGAACTCGAGAGAGAAGACATCATAGCCAACATTGCTCAGGATTTCCCCGAATACGTTCAAGACACGGACATCTTGGCCGATGATATTGCTGTTAAAGCTGCACAATGCCATAGCGGCGTGGTTCGCCATGATCACTCGATAGTCCATATTGAACGAAACCATGCCGTTCGGCGAATACTCAATCATTTCGTATCGTATGCGGCTTTCGCTCTTAAGCTTGATCATTTGCCGATCGAGTTCTCTGTTGGCTTCATTCAGCTCCTTGGTCTTTTCTCTGACCTGTCTCTTTAACAGTCTGTTCAGTACATAAAAAAATACGAAGATCAGACAGATGATGCTGATGAAGATCAATATTATTCTCGTTATCTTTTCATTCATATGCTGAGCGAGTTCCGCCTCGTTTTCAGGGATCCATTTCCTATAAATCACGTCATACTGTCCTGTTGCCCGCAATTCGGTGAGGCCACTATCCAGCGCATTGAAAAGATCCCAGTCTTCGTTGCGAAGCAGCATCGCGTGACTGACCGGACTGATATATTTTCTGACTATAGAGTATCTATTCTGCAGGTTCATATTCTTCAGTATGTACCTGCTGCTATCATGCACGGCCAGCGCCAGGTCAGCCTTGCCATCAATCAATTCTTCCAGCACTTGCATCTGGTTGCCTTTTGCCAGGTAGCTTCTTATCCCGAGCCTGGCCAAGGAGGAACTGGCTGCCAATCCATACTCGATTACAGCGCTCAAGAAGTTATAGTCATTTGTATTTATAAGTTGTGCGGCAACATCATTTGGAGCTGCGAGGCAGAGGTACGACGAAGTCATTTCAGCCGTATACTGCAGATCACCCGCGGCGCTATCCCCTGTCTTGTAGCCTAGCATAATATCCGCTTCTCCGTTTCTTAGTGCCCTAAGGCATTCGCCATCTGTCTCATAAGCCAGATAGGCCAAATCCATCTTTTTCTTCTTTGCGATCCAGTTCAGTATGTCGATATGGAGACCGGCATACTCTCCGTTTTCATCGATAAAGTGATATGGTGGAAGATAGGCGGAGAAGGCCACGCGGAATAGTCCATTTTCCGCAAAGGCAAGAATCGGGCACAATACAGCCATCACGAGAGCTACTAACGTCATCCTAATAGTTTTCAAAAAGCCAATCATATCTCTCATGATTTTTTCCGGCTTACAGAATACTCTCTCCCTTAAAAAAAGGATCTCATCAGAATACCTTTAGCAGGATTCCATATACTATCGGCAAGAATGTTTTGCGCATTATACTACAAAAGAATTCGCAATCACCACATATAGCACAGAATCGGAGAAAAGAAAAGGAGGAAGTGGCGGTTGGGTGCACGACAATTTTGTGATGATTTTTCCAAGGTGAGATGAAGAAAAGAATTGCTATCTTTTTCTGATTATTTATGTTATAATCAGAAAAAGGAGGCATCTATGACAAATCAGCGTGAGTCGTTGGATGAACTTGCAGAGAAAAAACAAGAGGTATTGGCAGAAATTGCAAAGCTTCCTGCCTTTAGGCCAGGGAGTCTTGAGCATATATATAGGAAATGCGGAAAACCAAACTGCCATTGTGCGAAGCCTGGTGCACAGGGTCATGGACCGGTGTGGATTCTCACAAGGAAAGTAAACGGTAAAAGCGTAGGCAAGGTAATCAAGGAGGAGGCAGTAGAGTCGACAAAAGCGCAGATTCAACACTACCACCAGTTTCAGGAGCTCATACGCGAGTATGTGGAGACGAATGTGAAAATCTGTGACAAGCTCTTGGAGCAGCCTAAGGTAGACAGCCTCACTGAGGCTGAAAAAGGGGGCTCATAAGGCTGATCAATGAAGAAACCGAGCATGAATTCGATAAGCTCGTGCAAGGAAAGGCCCAAGTTCGGTTTATGGAGCTTGAGTGGAGTATGCGAGCGGCAGCGCTGAAGGTTGCCGGCAAGCTTTTAGAAGCAAAGCTCAATGACGACACAAGCGATTACCATAGACAAGCCTGCCAGTGTTCCTGTGGAGGGACTGCAGTCTATCGAGGGCGACGGGCAAAGACTTTTGTGACGGTTGTAGGGGAGATCACGCTCGAACGGGCCTACTACTATTGTCATGAGTGTGGTAGTGGGTTCTATCCTCGGGATAGAACACTTGGGCTCAGCTCGGGGCTTTTGTCACCAGGGGTAGAAAAGATGGTAGGGGCGAGTGCTGCCATGGTGAGTTTTGAGGAGAGCCATGAGCTTTTAGAGGAATTAGCAAATATTGAGGTACAGACAAAAGAGATCGAGCGCACCGCAGAAACTTTAGGCAAGGATATTGCAAAGGATGAATGCTCCCATGTTCCTGTGAGAGAGCCGCCACGAGCGACTATGTACCTTGGGCTTGATGGCACAGGGATACCGATGCGCCATGAGGCACTCGAAGGTCGAGTAGGCAAGCAACCCGATGGAACGGCAAAGACGAGGGAAGTGAAGCTCGTCTCAGTATGGACCGCAGAGAGTAATGACAAGGAAGGAAATCCAGTACGGGATAAGGGCTCGGTGAGCTATAACGCGGCAATTGAGAGTGCTGCTTATGTAGAAAAGGATGAAAATTCTTCTGGCTTTGCCCTCAGAGTTGCACGGGAAGCACGTCGGACTGGCTTTGAGAATGCCCATAGGCAGGTGATCATTGGCGATGGAGCGAAATGGATATGGGCACTTGCCTATGAGCTCTTTCCTCATGGAATACAGATTGTCGATCTCTATCATGCCCTAGAAACGGTTTCTACGGTCGCAAAGAAGCTATTTGGAGTAGAAAGTAAGGAAACTGAG
>Ga0209605_1002553_pt1 | contig 17342 bp, 21 predicted proteins | sample AD_UKC035_MetaG_FD_184408 | JGI IMG/M metagenome (GOLD analysis project Ga0209605, IMG submission 184408) | Active sludge microbial communities of municipal wastewater-treating anaerobic digesters from USA - AD_UKC035_MetaG (SPAdes) (version 2) | ecosystem: Engineered > Bioreactor > Anaerobic >...
GTCCCCGGGGATGTCGCCGCCCCACCGGTTCAGCGGGTGCAGGGATTTCCAGTACTCCCCGGCGGGCCTGTAAACCTCGCTGTCCGCCACCAGCGCCTTTCTTTCCCGGTCGATCATGGGGATGTCGACGGCAAGCCGCTCGAAGTGCAGGCTCACGCCGGACCCTTTCCCGATCTGGCTATAGACCGATCGGTCCCGCCAGAGGTCGCCGCCGACGACCCAGCAACCCGTGTAATGCTCCTGCATCCACCGGATCAGGCGGGCCAGATTGCCCAGGAAGATGTGCTGCATTTCGTTCTTCGTCATAGTCCCGTGCCGTTGCGCAGCAGCTTGTCGACCTTGCCGTCGATCTTGCTCAGCCACGAGTTGACGCCCTTGATGGCCTCGACGACTCCGGAGTGGTCCTGGCAGTGTTCCTTCGTGCACGGCCGCGGGGAAACCACCTTGAACACGATGGCGACGACCGAGAAGCAGACCCCGCAGATCGCGATTGCCGTCCCGATATCCATGATCACCTCGCCATCAGTTTCCAGGTGCAGGTCACCTGATGAGTCCAATACCAGCCGGTGCGGACGGCGCTGCAGGAACCGTGAACGTAAAATTTACGGGATCGCTCTCCTTTCGGGTCCACGGCTCCGGGTAATTCTTGTAGGCCCGCACCGTGATCGTGTGCGATCCCGCCGGGAGGCCCCCGATGTCGAAGTACATGCGCACGCCGCCCGTCACGGCCTGTGCCGGAGACTCCACCACAGCGCCGCCATCCACAGAAACAGCGAAACCGTCAGGCTGCACTCCAGAAGCAGGATAAGGATCGCTGACCACGAAGGGCGCGGCGACGGCGAGCCCGGGCAGCGCAAGCGCGCAAAACAGCACGGCGAAGTACTTCTTCATTTCCGACCTCCTTCCGCATCGCTGCGGCATATCGTGATGGCCCGGCGCTTGTGCTCCGGGCTGGGGTGCGCCTCGACGTGCGGCCAGAACTCGGCGAGCTTGGCCGCCCACCACTTGCCGTCGCGGTGGATCGTGGTGAAGTCCCGCCCGCGGCGGATGTCCGGCGTGTCGTAGGTCTCGACCCAGAGGTTGCGGCAGGTGCGCCGGATCTCCCGGCAGATCGTGTCGAGCTTGGCCGGGTCCACCGTCATCATCACGCCGATGGAGATCCCCCAGTCGGCCACGGGGAAATCCGCCGGCAGGGCCGCCAGATCCGCGAGCGTGAAGGTCAGGCGATCCCCGTCGACAAGCGCCCGGGCCTCGTCCTCGAGGGCGACGGCCGAGAAGTCCACCATGTTGACGCGGAAGCCCATCTTGATCAGCTCCACCTCGGCCCGGCCCGTGCCGGAGCCGTAGTCGTTGATCGTCGCCCCCGGCTCCATGAGCTTCGTGTAGTGCGGGATCATGCGCTTGGCACAGCTGCCCTCGCGGTAGTGGCCGTGCTGCCAGACGTCGTCGAAGATCTCGGGGGTCGTCATCGCGTGTACACCTCGTATTTTGAGAGATCCGGATAGGGCAGCTCGATGTCCTCCATCTCCCTCGGCGTCCCGTCCAGGTGGTAGAACTGCGGCATCATGAGTAGGCCCCGGGCGGCCACCTCGGGCATCATGTAGAAATTCCACCCCAGCATGTCGAAGTGGTCGTCGTGGTAGCTGCACTCCCTGCGGCCCGAGTAGCGGGCCCGCTTGAACCAGAGGAAGGCCTCGTGGTCGTCCGTCAGGATGGCCCCGCCCTTGCCCAGCTTGAGGTGCTTGTAGGGCCCCGTGAAGGAGAGGCAGACGAGGGCGCCGCTGTACGGCTTGTGTTCCAGGTACATGCCGGCCGTGAAGCGCAGGGCCGAGTCCCAGACGTTCGAGCCCTCCAGCCGGTAGGCCCCCTTGAGCGTCCTGCCCTGGACGGGACGGAACCGCACGCGGGCCCCGGCGTGGAGGATCTCGCAGGGGACGCTCGGGTAGGTGCGGGCCGGGATCGTGATTTCCCTGCCCTGCACGCCCTGCCGCATCAGCGCCAGGAAGAGGGCGTTGGACTGGTTGTCCACGGCGACGGCGTAGGGCGCCCCCGTGTAGCGGCACAGTTCCCGCTCGAACATCTCCGTGACGACGTGTGCCCCGTTTGCCATTACAGAAAAGCCCTTCTGATCCGGATGTGCTTCTCGTCTCCCCGCTCACAGATCCGCTCGTAGACCTGCCGGTGCATCTCCCGGGTGCGTTCGGCCATGACCTCTTTCGGCAGGCCGCTCCAGGAGTTCGCCCCGTGCTGGCGGCGGTAGACCGACGGCCGAATTCCCGGGATGTACTTGCAGGGGCCGTGCAGCCCCAGCATGACGTTCATGGGATAATCGCCGATGAAGTCGGTGAAATCCTTCCTCGCCTCGGCGTAGAAGTTGCGGAAGAGCTTCGTGCAGCAGCCGATGCCGTAGCCGACCAGGGAGAGGCCCACGAGCTCGTCGCCCGTAAAGTCCCGGGGGGCCCGCGAGTCCGGGGCGCGGAGGCCGCCCTGGTCGAGGATCAGGTAGTCGTGGTGGCACATGGCGTGCTCCGGGTTGGCCTCCATGAAATCCACCTGCCGCTGCAGCTTCCAGGGGTCCGTCCAGTAGTCGTCGCCGTCGCACAGCGCGATGTACTTCCCGCGGGCGGCCTCGTAGGCGTGGACGATGGGATAGACGCCCGTCTTGCTCAGCTGGTTCTCGCGTTGGAAAAGAGGAAACACCGCGTCCGGGTACGCCCTGGCCCAGGCCCGCAGCAGCTCTGGCGTTTTGTCCGTCGAGGCATCGTCGTGGACGATCACCTCGATGGGGAAATCCGCGACCTGGGCAAGGAAGCCCCCCATGGCCTGCCCGATGAAGGCCTCGTGGTTGTAGGTCATGCAGATGATGGAGACTACCGGCTGCATTGCTCCCTCAGTTCCTTCTCGAGCTGGTAGATCCGTTCGCTGGGCCGCTCCCCGATGCGCCGGGCCGGCGAGCCGGCGTAGACGCCCCAGGGCTCGAGATCCCGGATGACGAGCGAGTTGGCCCCCACGGCGCAGCCCTCGCCGATCGTCACGCCAGGCAGGACCGTCACATTGAGGCCCAGGATGCTGTGCTTGCCGATCCGGACGAAGCTGCGCTTGGCCCGGCGGAAGGGCGCCGGCACGGAGGGGTTCGTCAGGCAGTCCCCCTCGGTGAAGTGCTCGGAGCCCGTGACGATCTTCGTGCCGGACCCGTAGGACGTGAAGTCCCCCAGGACAAGCTCGCCGCCGCCGGTGAAGCTCGTGTGGCTGGCGATGTGGACGTAGTCGCCGATCCGCACCGGGGGATCCCCGGGCTTGCCGCCCACGATGAAGGCAAAGTCGTCGATGATGACGTTCGAGCCGATCTCGATGCCCTCGCGCAGCACGAGGCGCGCCAGGGGGTAGATCCGCACGTTCGCCCCGATTTTGCCGTATCCCCGCAACGGGTCCATCATCGCCAGTTCTCCTTCACCCAGTCGTCGTCCACCTCGTGGGGCTTGGGCCTCCCGTGGAAGGCCACGATCTTCGTCCCGCCGATGCCCTTGCGCTTCGCCCAGATCCGGTAGGAGACCACCCAGTCCTCGGGGAAGGTGTCGAACCGCGCGCCGTATTGCGGCTCGTTGAGCACGGTCTGCACGGCCATGGGCATCGGGCGGCCGGGTTTCGCCTCCAGGGGGTTCCACTGCGGCATCCCGGCCTTCACGTACTCCTCCCAGACGAGGGCCCCCGCGCCGTTGCGGATGAGCGCCGTCGAGGCGCAGGCGTGCGCCTCGCGCCCGGGCGGGCAGGCATCCGCCGGGTAGTCCTTCATGTAGGCGTGATCCGACGGGAAGCGGAGGATCGGGTCGAGGTCCCCCGTGATCACCTGGTCGAGGTCGAGGTAGAGGACGTCCTTCGTGTTCACGCCCGGGGGCTCGGGCCTCCAGAAGTACATGGCGCTCCACCAGTAGGGCAGGCCGATGTGGACGACGCGGATCCGGGGGTCGAGCGCCGCGAGCCTGTCGTGCACCCAGGGCCCCGCGTACAGGACGAAGTCGAAGGGCGCCGTCGTGTTGCGCGCAACCGAGGCGTAGAGCCGGTTGACGTAGTCGGGGCCGTAGTACTCGGATCCGTCCCAGACGGCCCCCACGGTGATCTCCTCGGGGCCGCCCAGGAACTCCCGCGTCCAGCCGCTCATGGAGAAGACGCGGCCCTTCACGCGCCCGGCCTCGGCTTCCCAGCCGGGCCGGAAGGCCTCGTAGGGGTTCCCCTCGGGGGCGTTGCCCGTGAGCGGGCAGCCGCAGAGGACGATCTTCCGGTAGCCCATCGTGATGCCGGCGATCGCCCCCAGGATGGCCGAGGAGCCCGAAACGGGCCCCAGGGGCTGGACGATGTCCGCGCCGGGGGCCTGCCGGTAGCAGACGAGCCGGTAGTCCAGGTTCCCGCCGAACCGGGCTCGGCGCAGGCGGATGGGCTCGATGTCCTCGGGGTGGTTCGTGGCGACGTACTTCAGCGGCAGGGCGCAGCGGTCCACGGCGTCCAGGCCGATCGCCATGACGTCGTAGCGCTCCGGCGCGGGAATCCTCGCGAGGTCCTCGCCGAGGCACGGGGCGGATCCCAGGATGAGAAGGTCCCTACACACCCAGCCACTCCTTCGTCGGCTCGCCGAGCAGCTCGCGGGGGAAGCCGCTCATGGCGCGCGTCTTGTCCTTGATCGCGGGAAGGCGCACTTTCCAGCCCTCCTGAAAGCGCCGGTAGCCCTTCTCGTCGAGCGGGGCCCCGCAGACCACGATCTTCGCGTAGCCCAGCCCCAGGCCCACCTCGACGCCCAGCATCGTCGAGGATCCCGACGGGGAGAAGTAGGGCCAGACCCGGATCTCGAGGCCGGAGACGGCCCCGTGGGAATGCTGCCGGTAGTCCAGGTTCCCGCCCGCCTTCGCGCGGCGCTCGCGGAACTGGGGGAACTCCTTGGGGTGGTAGCTCGCGGCGTGCTCGATGCGTCCCAGGTAGCGGTCGGCGCAGTCCAGGCCCACGGCCAGGAAGTCCCAGTCCGCGACGTCCATGGCGCCGCCCAGCAGGCGGATCATGTCCGTCTCCAGGCAGGGGGCCGATCCCATGACGACGAGGCGGTCCTTCATTTCGGTTTCCTCCGCCTGGGTGCCGCGGGCGCATCCGCCGCCGTGCCGCTGTAGCTCGGCGCGGGGACCTCGCGGATCTGGATCGCGTTGAAGCGGATCGCCTTCTCGATCTTGTCGGGGGTTGCGCCCGGGATCCGGCACTCGCCCTCGAGGACGATCTCGCCCGGCGGGCGGAGCTCCTGCCCCAGGGGCCAGGGCTCCCGGAAGATGAGCTGGAAGACGGCCATGGTTCTCTCCTCGCTGAAAAAAGCCCTCCCGGCCCTCGACGACCGGGAGGGCTCCCGGTCACTTGTGAGCCTTGACTAGCTCAGGGTCGCCTTGCAGGCGTACTGCCAGTAGCCGTAGCCCGCGTTGCAGATCCGCTTCGCACCGTAGAGGTGCTCGTTGTTTTTGAACTCGTGCTCCGATCCCTCGGCGATGGCGGAGATCGTGATGCCTTCCTCCTCCTGGAAAATGAGGGCGGAGGCCGGGGCGTCGGTGCGGAAGACCACGAAGGCGTCCGTGTCGGTCAGGAGCGGGTTGACGACGGCCCGGACATTGAAGCCGATCGCCGTCTCGGCGACCGTCAGGGCATTCGGGTAGCTGCCCGCCGACGAGTAGACGATGGGGGAGGCCACGGCGTTGACGCCGGCATTGAGCATGTTGGTCGGCAGCATGACCAGGAACGACTTGGCGTTCGCGTTCATCGGCTTGCCGTTGTCGTCCTTGAAGCCGAACATGTGCTGGATGACGCTGCCGATGGCGGCGTTGAGCTCCGCGGTCGTCGGGGCCGTGGCGGTGCCCACGTTGAGGCTGGCGGCGTCCGAGGCCACCAGGTGGTTCGTCTGCGTCCCCGAGTTGCCCGTCGAGTGGTCGGTGTCGAAGAAATACTGCCCGTCGTAGCAGAGGCCGTAGGTGCTCCCTCCGCCGTTGTCGATGAAGAGGCTCAGCAGCTCGGCCTTGAAGTTGACGGCCTGCTGGGCCAGCTCCGAGATCCGGATGTTGATCTGGCCGGTCTTGTCGCGGCGGATCCAGTCGACCGGCAGGCCCAGGGTGGCTTCCCAGGTCTTGTTCACGATCGTCACGCCGTCTTCCCGGATGCCCTTGGCCTGGCGGCCGCCGCGCCACTCGCGCATGGCCGGGGGCATGCCGAGCCACTTGTAGATTTCCGACGCCTGGTCGGAGTTGAACGTGCGGGCCACGAGATCACCCCAGCCCGTTGTGGAATATTCCTCGACCTTCGCGAAGAAGGTCCCGATGATGTCTCGCCTTCCGATTCCGGTTGCTCCCATATTTCGTTACCTCCTGGGTGTCGTGGGGCCTAGGCGCCCGTCTGGTAGAACTCGATGACGCAAGTGTTGGTCTTCACATACCGATAGACGTGCCCGACCAGCTCGCCCGGCGACGCTGTCAGGGAGAAGGTGCCGTCGTCGGAGACGTAGACCTTCGAGCCCACGTCGGTGACGGCCACGCTCGCGAGGGTGACCTCCATTTTGCCCTTCGTGCGGACCTTCACGTCGATGGCGCCGTTCACCGCCACGGCCGAGTTGTCGGCCTGCTCGATGGCGAATCCCACAAAGCGGTCGCCGTCGACAAGGCCGCGGGCGTATCCCGAGGAGAGGCCGACGGCCGCCCCCTCGTAGATCTTCGTCGATGCCAGAACAGGATAGGCTCCAATGTCTCCGAGCTCGTAGGCCCGGGGGGTGTCTGCTGTAAGTGCCATGTTTTTCGTACCTCCTGGCGTTGATTGTGGTTGCGTTTAGGCCGGCGGCTGCTCCCAGCTCCGGACCTTCCCTTTGTTCTTCTCGAAAGAGAGGTAGGCCGCAAATCCGCCCATCTTGAACTCCTCGCGCAGCTCCGGGCTGCGATCCCACCGGATCTTCGCCTGCTGCTCGAGGGGCAGCTTCTCCAGCTCGGCCTCGGGGTCTTCCTTCTCGGGGGCCGCGGCGTCCTTCGCCGGTTTCGGCGCGTCTTCCACGAAGCTCTCCCGCTTCGTCTTGCGCAGCGCCGCCTCGGCCTCGAGGATCTTCTCCGCCGCCTCGGGGCCCGTCGTCTTGCCGTCGAAGGCCAGCTCGTTGACGAGCGCCTCGTGTCCGGGGATCACCTTCCCCAGGACGCTTTTGATGCGCCCGCGCTCGGCTTCCGCGCCTGCTTCCCGGCCCTCTTCGCGCCCCGTCTTGAGCCCCTCGGCGACGCCCGCGTCGAACCCGGCGCGGCGGATCTCCTCGTGGATCTCGGGGAAGGCGGCCTTGAAGGTCTCGGCCGTGAATTCCGTTTTTTCCATCTGTGTTACCTCCTGCAGTTCGTTGCCCGGATCCAGGCGTCCCTCGCCAGCCACCGGGAAGGTTCGGTTGAAAGGTCGGATATGACAGCGGCCAGGGTGGAAACACCGTCCACCAGGCCGGCTTCGATGGCCTGCCTGCCCAGGAAGAGGCGCCCGTCGGCCCAGGGGATCGTCTCCTCTTTGCCGGTCTTCACGGGCTCGATCGAGAGCTGCGGGCGTGCCCGCGCCACGTCGGCCAGGAAGACGCCGTAGATGTGGTCGAGCATCTCCTGGATCGTGCGGCGGCCCGTCTCGGTGAGGGGCTCGTACTCGCTGGCGGCGCGCTTGTAGCGCCCCGCGGTGATCTCCGTGGTCTTCACGCCGATCTTCTCCTCGTAGCGGGAGACGTCGATGTGCCGGGCCACCACGCCGATCGAGCCCACGGTGACCGTGTCGCCAGAGATGTAGGCCCGGTGCGCCTGGGCCCCGATCCAGTAGGCGGCCGAGGCCATCAGGCCGTCGGAGAAGGCGACGAGGTTCTTGCCCTGGCCGCGGGCCGCGTGGATCTCGCGGGCCAGCTCCTGGGTGCCGTCCACGGCCCCGCCGGGGCTGTCGATGTAGAGCACGATCGAGTGGACCTCGGGGTCGGCCATGGCCGCCGCGAAGTCGCGGCGCACGAGCTCCGAGCTGACGCCGCCGGAGATCTTCTGGAAGATGTTCATGCGCTTCGAAATCACGCCGTCGACGGCCAGCACCGCCACGCCGTCCGTCACCTCGTAGGGCCTGGGCTCGTTGTTCAGGGGCCGCCCCAGCCGGGCCTCGACGGAGGCCAGGTCGATCTTCTCGCCCCGCAGGTGGGTGATGTAGATCTCCTGCAGCTCGACGAGCTTCTCGGGCATGATGGCCCAGGGCGATGTCACGATGTCGAGGATCTTCATGGCCTCTCCTCCCTCTTTTTGCTTCTCCTCTCCTCGACGTCCTCGTCCTCTTCGCTTCCGGGCTTTTCGGTTGCGGCCTTCGCGGCGGGCGCCCAGGGGATGCCCGCCTTCTCCAGGGCCGCCTTCTCCTTGCGGATCTGCCGCAGGTTCGTCTCGAAGTCCCCGCCCGTGAGCGCCGCCGTCTCCTCGGCCCGCGTCGACAGGGCAAGCCCGATGCGCTTCTCGGCTGCCGAGACCTCGTCGGTGGGGTTGATCTGCCCCGGCGAGGGACCGATCCACCGGGCCCCGCAGTAGGCCATCCGCACGAGCGGATCGGCGAAGAAACCCGGGGCCGCCAGCCTCCCCGAGGCAATCGCCTCGTAGAGGAAGACCTCGTAGACGGGCTGGTAGAAGCTCGAGACGAGCCAGGTGCGCCAGGTGGTGAAGTGCTTCCAGGCATCCAGCAGGGCCGCGCGGGCGGCGCTGTAGCTCGAGGTGAAGTGCTTGATGAGCACCTCGTAGGGGATCCCCAGGGCAATGCCGATCTGGCGCGTGATGGCCAGGAAGAAGGGGTCGAAGGCGGAGTTGGGCCGCTTCGGGTCGGCCACCTCGATGTCCTCGCCGGGCCGCAGCCCCACGATCGCGCCGGCGGCCAGCTTGAGATCCGTGTCCGACGCGGAGGCCCCCGTCTCCGTCGTGGGCTGCATGGGCATGGGCATCTCGCCCGTGCCGCTCTTGATGAAGACGGTGAACATGGAGGAGATGACGGCGGCCATCAGCTCGGCCTCGCTGTAGCGGTCGATCATCTTGAGCTGCTCGATGACCGGGGCGAGGTACGGCACGCCGCGCGTCTGGCCGGGCCGGCGCGGGCGGAAGTGGTGCAGGATGTTGGGCAGGCCCGTCTTCGCCCCCCAGGCGTCGATCTTCGTCCAGGTGCGCTTCGCCGCCGAGCCGGGCAGCATCATGCCGGGGTGCTGGTCCTGGATGTGGTAGCGCACGGGGGCGCCGTTGTCGTCCTTCTCGACGCCCTGGACGAGGCCGAACCGGTCGGCCTTGCCGTCCTCGTTGCTTACCCGGTCGGCCTCGATGACCTGCAGGCGCAGCCGGTAGGGCGTTGCGCCGCGGGCAAAGCGCGGCAGGTTCGTGAAGCAGTCGCCCGACTCGAGGGTCGAGCGGAAGACGAGGTTGGCGATCTCGTTGCCGTTGAGGGTCCGCGCGCAGTCCACCTCGCGGCTCTCGAAGAAGAGCTTCCACTCCAGCTCGGCCGCGGCCTCCCAGGCGTCGGCCTGCTCGTCGGTGAGGGTCAGGATGTCGCGGTTCAGGCGGGCCTGCAGGGAGAGGCCGGGGCCGACCACGTTGACCTGGTTGGTCTCGATGGCGCCGCCGGCCAGGGGGTTGCCCCGCACCAGGTCGCGGCTGCGCGAGCGCAGGGTGTTGAGGTCGAAGACGATGTCCGTGTCGGCGTCCCACGCCCAGGGCTTCCACTGCGAGGTCTGCCGGCGCGAGTACGAGGCGCCCGGCCAGCTGCCCAGCACGGACATGACGGCCCGCGACTGCAGCCGCCGCAGGGCCCGCTCCGGGGCGAAGTAGGAGACGACGCGGTCGACGGCGTTTTCCCGGATCGTTTGGCCGCGCACGGTGATCTCCTTCATACCGGCGTCCCTCCCCGGATGATGATCCGCCCGCCCGAGGTCTCGGAGGACGAGAGCTTCCGGACCTGGCTGTCCCAGAAGATGATGTTGTTGCGGATCTCGGCGGCGTCGGCCCGCGTGAGCTGGCGGCCGCCCACGGAGTAGGACTGGCCCGTGGCGACGGCCGTGTCGGCCGCGATCCAGAGGGCCAGCTGCGCTTCGGCCTGTGCGAGGGTGATGCCTGCCATGCGCTCCTTTTTTTGTGCGGGGGCCGGCTGACCAGGCCGGCCCCCGCGTGGAGAGAGGTAGATGACAGAGAGAGACGTTTCGAGGGGGAGCCTAGCACGGGGAAATCGGGCGGGACGGAAACGGACAGAAACGGACGCAAAAAAACAGCGCACGGACCAATAAGGATGTTGACATTATTTTTCACCTGCTTCTGGGGCATCGTTTATCATGGTGCGGATGAACGCATCAAAGTCATCCACATGAACCCAGTACTCGCCGTTGATCTTTTTGATGGGGCAACTGTCTTTGGTAAGCAGCCAGTAGAACGTGACCTTACCAAATTGATAGGCCCTACAAATGCGATCTCTACCCTTGATGACTTTGCTTTGATTCTCTGCGCTCATCGCCTCTCCTCCCTGTTGATTCCTGAACTGATGACCCTTCGCCCCTGGCCCTGCGCCTTCATCGCGTCGGCGATCAGCCGCAGGCCGCCTCCCGGGAACTCCATCTCCACGCAGGCCGCCGCCAGGATCTCGGCGTCCAGCAGGTGGTTGGGCCGCTGGTGGACGTTCACCCACTCCTCGTGCCCCTTCTCGTTGCGCTGCTTCTCCTCGGCCAGGATCTGCGCCGCGTAGTCCGACCCCGTGCCGGCGTGCAGGAACGTGGCCCCGGGCAGCTCCCGCGTATCGGGGCCGGCCGCCAGCTGCAGCCGGTAGTGGAACTGGTCCTTGGCCTTCGTCGTGTCGACGGAGAGCACCCGCAGCCCGGCCGGCAGCTTCTTGCCCCGGGAGGTCATGAGGACCTCGGCGCCGAGCTTGAGCATGCCGGGCATGGCCGAGCTGGCGCCCTTGGTGCCCCAGAGCGCCACGCCGCCGCGGCCCCGGTGCCGGAGCACCCAGAGATAGGTCTCGTCGGTCATCGTCATGTCCTCGAACTTCTCGCCGCCGCCCGTGTCGATGCAGACCCGGAAGATCCGCGCGGTGCGGCCCGTGTCGGCCACGGGGTAGACCGTCTCGAAGATCAGCTTCTCCAGCTCGGCCCACGTCGCCAGGAACCCGTAGTGGATCGTCCAGCTCGTGCCCGTGGCGGCCCAGGCCTTCACGACGAACCAGAAGCCGTTCTTCTGCACGTCCACCCCGCAGGTAAGCAGCAGGGTCTCCTCGGGCGCCGTCTGCGCCGGCAGCGGGCAGCGGGCCGCCAGGATCGTCTCCTCGCTGCCCGAGAGGACGGTGAGCTTCCAGGGCTCGGCCAGGTGCTTGTTGTGAAAGTCCTTGAACTTGTTGATGTCGGCCAGACCCCGCAGAAACGCCGCGGCCACCTCCGAGAGCGACACGAAGGGCGAGAGCCACGACGGCAGGTGGAAGCCGATCTTCATCGGGCGCCGGGCCCGCAGGGCCTCGAAGAGCTTCAGCCCCGAAACGCGCTCCCGCCAGCCGCCGGCGCGCACGGCCGCGTCGCGCTCGTAGTCGTTCCAGGCCGCCAGGCAGTGCGGGCACTCGTACCATGCGAGCCGCCCGGCCTCGATCGCGGCGGGGTCTTCGGAGTGGATCTTCCCGTCCGGCCCCGGCTCGGCGGCCCGGGGCCACTTGATTTGCCGGAACTCCATCTTCTGGTCGGCGCCGCACGCGGGGCAGCGCACCCAGTAGTCGAAGACGAGCTGCGCCTCCGTGGTGAGCGCTTTCCATATGTTGCCCGTCTCCGTCGTGGGCGTGGAGATCTTCCAGACCTTGCGGTTGTAGCGGTAGGTGATCGTGCGGGCCTCGCCCAGGGAGATCGGGTCGGTCTCCTTCTTGCCGGCCGTGTCGACGTACTTGTCGACCTCATCGAAGAGCAGGTAGCGGATCGGCTTGTTCGCCAGCCGCGCCGCCGAGCGGGCCCAGGCGATGTAGATGGGCATGTGCTGCAGGTTGATCCGCAGCGACGAACTGTCGTCGTCGATGCCCGTCAGGTAGCCCCGCAGCCGGGGGCTGCCCTTGATCATGGGCTGGATGCGGTCCTGGCTGTTCTCTTTGCCCGTCAGCTCGTCAGGGTAGATGCACAGGGCGGGGCCCGGGTCGCGGTCGATGGCGTAGGCCAGGCAGTTGAGGATGGCCTCGGTGCCGCCCACCTGGGGCGACTTGCACAGGATGGTCGTCTGCACCGACGGGAACCACGCGGCATCCATGATGCCGGCCAGGTAGGGCGTCACCTCGTTCTTCCAGCGCCCGGGCAGGACCGACATGGTCACGTAGCGGTAGCGCTCGGCCCAGCGGCTCACGGGGATCCGCTTGTGCTTGCGGAAGACCTTCTTCTCGGGCTCGCTGAAGACGATGCGCAGGCGCACCGTGCCGGCGGCCTCCCGGAGAGCCTCCGGCAGCCAGGGACGCGATCGGTCGATGTGGATGGGGATGGGCATGTTTATTGTTCCTCCGTTTGCGCCAGCGGCCCTTCTTCCTCTTCCCCCTCGATCACCAGGTCGAACTCCTTCGCCGCGGCGTAGCCGTTGATGTGCTCGTCCAGGTCCCGGATCATCGCGTTGATTAGCTCGCCCACCCCCTTCAGGTCCCCGCCGGTCATCCGGACCCAGTCGGCCGCCCGGCTCTGGATCCAGTGCTTCAGCCCCGCCTCGAGGATCCCCGCCCGCCCGGCCAGCCACTTCTCGACGTCTGCGCGGTCGATGAGCTTCCCTTCCTCGACGTCGTTCTGCCGCTTTATTTTTCTCGTTTTTTCCTTCTGCTCTTCGTATTCCTCGAGGAGCTTCTTTTCCTGCAGCTCGTCGAGCCGGTCCTTCACCTTGCGGCCCGTGGACTGGCGCTTCAGCCAAGTGCGGGCGTAGCGGTCGACGTCCTTCTGGCGAAACTGCCCGTTCTCCTTCGGAAAGAACTTTCCCTCCTTGCGGTGCCGGTAAACCGTCGACTTCCTTGCAACCCAGCCGCAGGCGGCGAGATATTCGATCACCTCGTCGACGTTGTCGAAACATCTCTCCGGGGACTCTTGCGTATTGTCCGTCATGGGATCAGGTTCTCCCAGCTGATCTCGCCGGCCGGGTGCCCCAGGATGTAGTCCCGCACCTGCGGGTCCTGAAAGACCAGGTGGTTGATCCGCCCGCCGACGTACTTGCCGTCCCGCAGGACGGCGAATCGCTCCGGCGTGTTGATGATGCGCACGCCCGGGTTCTTGCGCAGCAGCTCGCGCAGCTCCATCACCGCCGCCGGAAGCTGGGCCGAGAGGATCCCGCCGGATGTCGGACTTGTCTCTCCGGCGGTCCCTTTCCTCTCGGGCGCCGCGGCTTTCTTCGCGGCTGGTTCCTCGATGGTCAGCGCCGGCGGCAGCCCTGCCCGAATCCACCGGTCAAGGTCCGTCCCCATCGCGAACGCCTCGCCGGGGTCCTTCCCCTGGGGCACGGGCCAGCGGTCGCAGCGGCCGAAGTGTTCCTTCCACCAAGCTGTGGCCTTCGCACCCGGATCGTCGTAATCGATCGAAACGAGGATCTGCAGGGCCCCGCGGAGGACCTCGACGGCCTCGGCGTCCGGCTTGGCAGAGACCGAACCCAGCCCCACGGCGCCGGCGAGCCGGTTGTTGGCCATCACGGCAATGGCATCCAGCTCGCTTTCGACAACGACGAATGCGCGGCGATCCCTGCCCAGAAGCATGACGGACTTCGAGGATCCCGGCAGGACGATATACCGGCGATCGGCCTCGGGGCGGCGGATCCGTATTCGATGGATGACCCCGTCGCGGATGTAGGGGATTACAAGCCCCACGGGGATCCAGAGCGCCTTTGGCTTGCCGTCGTCGCGGCGCTCCTCTGCAAGGCCCCAAGCGCTGCGGGCCCGGTAGATGTCCCTGCCGTCCTCGCCGGGGTTCCACCCGAGGCGGTAGTCGGCCGCGGTGCCGGCGTCGATGCCACGGGCCGCCAGCCAGGCGAGGGCCTCGGCGTTCTTCTCGAGATGCCCCTGGGCCCAGGCAATGAATGTCTCGGCGCGCTCCTGCCAGATCTCGCCGGGGGCCGCGGATGTCTCCGGGTTGAACGCCGGCTTCGGCCTCGGCACGTCCGGACGCCACCCGGCCGGCCGCTCGGGCACATTGATCCGGAGCTCGTTGCAGGCCTGCCGGAAGGTCATGCCCTCGAAATCGATCAGAAACTGGATGTTGTCGCCGTACTTCCCGCAGCCCTTCCCGGGCCGGCACCAGTAGCTTCCGCCCTCGCGCTGGTTCGGCCAGACGTGAAAGCGGTCCTTCCCGCCGCAGCCCGGGCATGGGCCCTGCCACTCCCCGCCGTGGGTGGAAGCGGCCTTGCGAAGTTGCACCCGCTTGCCGGCCAGCTCCAGGACGTTTTTCATCGGCTTCCCCTTTTCAAACCCTCCCTCTTTTTTCCTTTTTTATAACTATTTAATTTCATTCCAATAATAATGATTCTATTTTATAGTTCCCCCCTGGAAAGTAGCCTTTGGGGAGGGTTGGAGAGATTTTTCACTATTTAATCGCACGAAACTTTTTCAAAAACAGTTAGCCGGGTAAAAGGTTGAAAAACGCTCCAACCCTCCCTCTCCAAATTTTGATGCCATCCATCCACGTCGATCCCCGAATAAAACCGGCACCTTGAATCCATGTCGGCAGAGCCCTGATAACAGGGATAGTTTCTGGAGGGTTGGGGAGGGTTGTAGATACAGGGAGGGTTTTTTACCCTTTCTTCTTTTTTTTGCGATTTTTCAAAAAACAACAGAAAACCCATATTAACCCTCCAACCCTCCCTGATTGCCGGCCAGGGCGATGCCGTGATACATGACGACGCCCTCGGACTTGTTCTTCTCGTACTTCTGCGAGAGCTGTTTTCCGAACCAGGTGCCGCTGGGCTCGTTCTTGCCGATGTTGTCGTGATACCAGTCCACGAAGCGGGCGTAGAGCGACGAGCTCTTCGCCTTGGCCCCGGGCTCGCGGACGCAACACTCGTCGATGAAGTCGGCCAGGAGATCCTCGTTGCGTCGGTACAGCTCGGTGGCCTCCGTGACCTCCTTGGGCGGCTTGAGGCCGTGCTTCTGGTAGAGAAGGCAGCCGCGCACGAGCCACGCCAGGATCCCCGGGGCCTCCTTCAGGACCTGCTGGTCCAGGTCCTTGATGGCCGGCCGCTCGTAGCTCTCCTGGGGATCCCGGGTCACGAAGCTGATGGTGAAGGGGATCAGGTGCAGCCGCTCCCAGAAGGCCTTGTCGTTCGGCGGGGCCTGGGGCTGCGTGTTGGTCATCAGGAAGAGCTTGTGCGTCGGGTTGAAGCGGGTCTGGTATTTGTCGTGCGGGTTGCGGCCGACGAGCGAGTCCTTCCCCGTGAGCCACTTGATCTTCGACGCGCTGAAGCGGTGGCCCTCGTCCACCTCGGAGGCGAAGGCCATCCGGATCCCCTTGAGGCTCATGATGTCCGGCGAGGGGCCCGCGGCGCTCTTCGTGTACTTCGTCGAGAGCAGCATCTCGGCGGCGATCGGGCCGGCCATGTCGCCCAAGATCTTCGAGATCGTCTCGACGATCAGGCTGCGGCCGTTCCACCCCGTGCGGCCGTACAGGACCGGGAAGACCTTCTCCGTCACCAGGCCCGTCATGGCGTAGCCGAACAGGCGCTGCAGGTAGGCGATGAGGTCCTCGTTGCCGGCGAAGATCTCGTGGATGGACTTCTCCCAGAGCAGCGCAGGCGCGTCGATGCCCAGAAAGGACACGGGGCTGGAGAGCGACAGGAAGTCGCCCGGGCGGCCGTCGTGCAGGCGGCCCGTCTCGAGGTCGATCACCCCGTTGGCGCATGGGAACAGCATAGGCTTGTTGTCGAACTCCTCCCCGGTGATGGCCAGCGGGTCGTCGATCGTGTGCGAGAATTTCAGGCACGCGGTGCGGCGCTTGTCCGCCCGCAGCTGGCTGACCCGCTTCAGCAGCTGCTTCTGCAGCTCCGAGAGCCGCTTGATTTTCCTTGAGTTGTCGACCTCCGCCTCCGCGGTGAGGTCGGAGATCTTCCCGCCCAGGGCCTTGTACTCGCCCAGGTAGCGCTCGACGAGCAGCTCGACGGCGGCCAGCGAGCGGTTCATGATGTCGCGTTTCCAGGAGTGGCCCTGCCACTCGTACCACTCCATGGTGTTCTTGCAGTACAGGAACCGATCGCGGAACAGGGTGGCATAAAGGACGCCGTCCCCCTGCTCGTTGGCGAATAGGCACTCCTGGATGAACTGGCTGGTCAGCTCCGAGTCTTCCTCCGGAGGGGCCGTTCCGGCCTCCTGGGCGACTCTGTCCTGGACCTGCCTGCGGATCTCGTCATCCCTGTCGGTCACGTTTCATCCTTCTGCGCAATTCGTAGACCCACCGCAACGAAATGTCCGGGATCGCCTCCCGGATCTTGGCCGGCTCGACGCCGGCCTCGATGAGCCGCATGACGACCGCCTTCTTCTCCGGTTCCAGGAAATGATCAGATCCGGCAACGAACTGCCGGCGGCACAGCGCGCATCGATATTTCTGCCGCCCGGAGGCGCCCAGGCCCCATTTCAGCAATGATGTGCTGTGACATTTTGGACAGGCTAGCGGCTTCTCCATTTCAGTTCGCGCTCGAATATCTCCCGGAATTTCAGTTTCGAAAAATCCTTCGCCGCCGCCATGATTCTCTTGGAGCCAAACAGCAGCGCAATGCCGGGGCCCAGGAGCTCCTTTATAGGCAAACGATTCGATCCCGTCCGTTGTGCTACCGCAAGATGCCCTGACTTGAATCTGGTCAGGAACGCCTTTGGTTCCGTGCGGACGGGCTTACGGCCGGATGCATGTTTGACCAACACGCTCACCACCCCGCCAGCCTTACCCCAGCCGGCGCGCTGCGCTTTTTTCGTATATTGGCTCTCCCCCTTCCTTGTCCGCACCCCTTCCTGCCTGGCGTCGAAAGCGGAGAGAGGGAGCCCTCGACCGAGACCCGTGATCTCCGCTTCAAGCTCGTCGCCACGGGCCCTGGTTGCCACCTTCAGCCGTTTATTGATGTCCTTCGCCTTTATATTGTACTCGTCACGTATCATCTTCGAGATATGCGTCCGGCACTGGTCAGAGACTTTTTTGACAGCCGACCGGGAGGCTGCCGTGACGAGTTTTGGGTCCAGCACCTTCATGGCTTCCCTGACGCCAGTGAGTTCGATTTCAACCTTCATCTCCACCACCATCCAGTGTTCATTTTTTCCCAAATTCCCAATGAAATTAGAATTTTTCCGGAGCCGAAAATCGAGCCCGGGGTCTC
>Ga0209605_1002555_pt1 | contig 17329 bp, 9 predicted proteins | sample AD_UKC035_MetaG_FD_184408 | JGI IMG/M metagenome (GOLD analysis project Ga0209605, IMG submission 184408) | Active sludge microbial communities of municipal wastewater-treating anaerobic digesters from USA - AD_UKC035_MetaG (SPAdes) (version 2) | ecosystem: Engineered > Bioreactor > Anaerobic >...
CGCCCAGCAGCATCGACTGGGTGGGCAAGATGTGGCCGCGCGGCGGGGTGGCCAACGCGGTGGCAGAGGGCGCCGCGTCCGGCAACTTCGACGTCTACGTGCGCGTCTACGATGCCGGCGTGACCGAACCGGCCGGCGCGCCGGCCGGCATTGCCTGCTCCCTGCACTGGGGCAAGTACGGCCAGGCCTGGAGCGACGTGGCCATGACCTGGAACGTGCAGAGCGGCAACGACGACGAGTTCAAGGCCACCATCCCCCAGGCGACGCTCAACGGGCTGACGCCGGGGACCTATGGCTTCACCGCCTTTTGCCAGCGGGCGGGCGAGGAGAAGAAGTGGAAGATCGACCAGTACAACATCAACAGCGCCGGCGACGATGACCAGGGCGACGGCCTGATCACCGTCATTCCGGCCGGCGACCCCCGACCGGCGCCGGCCGGCGGCGTCTTCGTGCACCTCTTCGAGTGGCGCTGGGCCGACATCGAAAAGGAGTGCGCCTACCTGGCGCAGAAGGGCTACAGCGCCGTGCAGGTCTCGCCCCCCAACGAACACCTGGCGCCCACGGCGGACCAGGGGGGCGGCGCGAACAACGATTTCCCCTGGTGGGTGCGTTACCAGCCGGTGACCCATGACACCAGCAAGTTCACCAGCCGCAGCGGCACGTGGGCCGAGTTCCAGAGCATGGTCAACGCCTGCGATGCGCTGGGCGTCGGCATCTACGTCGACGCGGTGATCAACCACATGGCCGATATCGAGGTGGGCAACCCGCCGGCCGGCACGCACGGCACGCAGTACCAGTCCAACCCGGCCGCCAGCCGCTTCTACGGGACGCAGTACCAGTCCACCGACTTCCACGCGCCCGACTGCACCATTGGCAACTACGCCGACCGCCGGCAGGTGCAGGAGTGCAAGCTCTCCGGGCTGCCCGACCTGAACACCGGCAAGGACGACGTGCAGGACGAGCTGCGCGGCTACTTGCAGGCGCTGATCAACGCCGGCGTCAAGGGTTTCCGCATCGACGGCGCCAAACACATGGCGGCCCAGGACATCGCCGCGATCTTCGACGGCCTGACCGGCAGCTTCTACATCTTCCAGGAGGTGATCGACCAGAGCAGTAATGAGCGGGTGCGCGACTGGGAGTACACGCCCAACGGCGACGTGACCGAGTTCGCCTACGCCTTCGCGCTGGGCGCGACCTTCGACGACGCGTGCAGCGGCAGCCTGAGCGACCTGGAGAGCCGCTTCGACGACGCGGACATGCTGGCCAGCCGCTTCGCCCAGGTCTTCAGCGACAACCACGACAACCAGCGCGGCCACGGCGTGGGCAGCGGCTGTGTGGTGGACCACCGCGACGGCCAGGAGCATGTGCTGGCCAACGTCTTCGCCCTGGCCTACCCCTACGGCTACCCCTCGGTGATGTCCAGCTACTACTGGCAGAGCAGCTCCACCAACAACACTGGCGATAGCATGGGTCCGCCCAGCAGCAACGACGGCGGCACAACCTGGGGCGTGGGGCGGGATGCCGTGACCCGACCGGTCTACGGCGCCGGGCAGGTCGCGGGCGACGTGCCGGCCAACTGCTCGGCCACCTTCGAGGATGGCAAGTGGGTCTGCGAGCACCGCCGCACCGCCACCGCCAACATGGTCAAGTTCCGCCAGGCGACGGCCGGCCAGCCGGTGGTCCACTGGCAAAACGTGGGCGGCTCGACCACTGACCACATCGCCTTCGGCCTGGGCAACAAGGGCTTCGTGGCCATCAACCGCACCGCCTCCGCCGCTACGACGACCTACCAGACCGGCCTGCTCGCCGGCAACTACTGCGACATCGTGCACTACGACTACGATTCGGGCACGGGCGATTGCCTGCTGCCCAACAGCGCCATCCGCGCGCCGGCCAACGGTCTGATCACCGTCAACGCCAGCGGGCAGATCGTCAACCAGGCGCTGGGCGCGATGGACGCCTTCGCCATCTACAGCGGCGCGGGGCCGCTGGCGGTGACCCTGGCCAGCTTCGAGGCGACGCAGCAGGGCGAGGCCGTGCTGGTGAGCTGGGAGACGGTCAGCGAGCTGAACAACCGCGGCTTCAATCTCTACCGCGGCGTCTCCCCGGCCGCCCCAGACCGCCAGCTCAACTCCTCCCTGATTCCCTCGCAGTCGCAGGGCAACCCGATGGGATTCGTCTATACTTGGGAGGATCGGCTCGATCTGGTCGCTGGTCAGACCTATTGGTACTGGCTGGAGGATGTGGACCTGAACGGTGCGACGACGCTGCACGGCCCGGTCAGCGCGACCTTCCAGACGCCGACGGCCATCACCCTGGCCGGATTGGAGGCCGGCGCAGCGCCGGCGGCCGCGCCTGGCCTGCCGCTCTGGTCAGTGCTGTTGGCGGCGACCGTCTCGGTCGCGCTGGCCGCGCGCCGGAGGGCCCAGGCCCGCTGAGCCCGCCACCCCGGCTTTTCACCTGCCGCGCCGGACGCGAGTGACCGCGTCCGGCGCTTCTTTTTTTGCGCGCTCAGGCGGTGTTTTTCCCTGGGGGACAGAGCCATGCACGACCTGACGCATAGCCACTAGTACCAATTTCCTATTGACAGTGGGGGCTTCTCGCCGCTATAGTTGTCGTTGAGATCGCATTGCCCTTGTATGAATAGCGAAGCATGATCGCGCACAGGTCGCCTGGCGCGCTGGGTGGGTCGCGCATCGTACAGACTGTGATCCCAACCGAATCGTCAGAGGAGTCGTCCACATGAAAAATCTACATCGCACCCAACAACTCCTGGTCGTTCTGGCAGCACTGTGTTTGGGATTTCAACTCTTAGGGCCGGGCGCGGCCCTGGCCGCACCGGTGGGGGCTGACCCACAGCCTGGCAACGAGTTCGACGGGGGCGCTGTGGCTTCGGAAGCCGCGGATATGAGTCTGGACCGCCTGCTGGCCCGCGCCCACAGCGCCGGCAGCTTGCTGGTGCTGGCTGAACTGGCGCTGCCGCAGCCCTTCATCGCCGAGGGTGCAGCCAGCCCGCAGGAGGCGCTGGCCCAGCGCGCGGCCATCGTCGCGGCCAGCGACGCGGTGCTGGCCAGCCTGAAGGACAGCAACGTCCAGGTGGCCGCCACTTTCACCACCCTCCCCTACCTGGCCGTGCGCGTCGACGCGGCCGCGCTGGCGCGACTGGCCAGCCTGCCCCAGGTGGTCAGCGTGCAGGAGGACCTGCCGGCCGCGCCCACCCTGGCCAGCAGCACCCAGGCCATCGGCCTGCCGGCGGTTTGGGCCAGCGGCGTCGAGGGCCTGGGCCAGACCGTGGTCATTCTCGACACCGGCATCGACACCGACCACCCCTTCTTCGCCGGTCGTCTGGTGGACGGCGCCTGCTTCTCCAACGCCGGCGGCGCGGGCTCGCAGACCCCGGCCTGTCCCAACGGCAGCGCGTCGCAGACCGGCGTGGCCGCGGCCGAGTCCGACACGGCCAACCCCGCCTGCTGGAACGGCTCGACCTCCCTCTGCAACCACGGCACCCATGTGGCCGGCATTGCGGCCGGCCGCGGCGCCGACGCCTTCGACGGCGTGGCGCGACGCTCCAACCTGATCGCCATCCAGGTTTTCACCCGTTTCACCAACTATCCCAACTGCGGGGGCAGCGGAACCTGCATGTTGAGCTACACCACCGACCAACTGCTGGCCCTGGAGTATGTCTACACCACCCTGCGGCCGGCCCATTCCCTGGCCTCGGTCAACATGAGCCTGGGCGGCGGCCAATACACCGCTGCCTGCGACTATGACGGCCGCAAGCCGGCCATTGACAACCTGCGCGCGGCCGGCGTCGCCACGGTGATCGCGTCCGGCAACAACAACTTCCGCAACGGGCTGACCGCGCCGGCCTGCATCTCCACGGCAGTAACCGCGGGCGGCGTCACTGACAGCGACAACCTGCCAGCCGACGCGGTGATTTTCAACCTGCACAGCCTGGTGGACGTGCTGGCGCCGGCCTACTCCATCACCTCCTCGGTCATCGGCGGCTACGGCGGCATGAGCGGCACCTCCATGGCCGCGCCGCACGTGACCGGCGCCTTTGCCCTGTGCAAGAGCGCCAACCCGGCCTTGAGCGTCAACCAGATCGAGACGATTCTCGAACAGACCGGCGTGGCCGTGCGCGACCAGCGCTCCGGCGGCGTGTATACCAAGCCGCGCCTGCAGCTCGATGCCGCCGTGGCCGCCTGCCAACAGGTGGCCGTCTGGACCGGCGCGGCCAGCACGGCCTGGAACAACGCGGCCAACTGGAGCGGCGGCGCGCTGCCGAACGCGGCTTCCTTTGTCAACATTCCGGCCGCGCCGGCCGGCGGCCGCTTCCCCACCGTCAGCGGCGGGGCCGAAGTGCGCGGCCTGCTGCTGGAGCCGGGCGCCCAGATGAGCCTCTCCGGCGCCACGCTGGCCCTGCACGGCAGCCTGGAGGCGCTGGGCGCGGCCACGGTTGCCACGGCCAACAGCACCCTGCTGCTGAGCGGCAGCCAACTGGCCAATCTGGCCTTGCCCGCCGGCCAGAAGCTGCATCATGTGCAGGTTGGCAACGGCAGCGATTCCTTTCAACTGTCGCTGGAGGGCAACGTGGCGCTCGATGGCAACCTGACGGTGCAGCCCGGCGCCACGCTGGACCTGGCCGGCGCGGCGTTGACGGTGGAGGGGAGCGTTGTCAACCGCGGCGCGCTGCGCCAGTCGTTGCTGGCCAACGCGGGCGTGGTCGAGTTTCTGCGCATCAAGAACGCGGCTGGCAGCGCCACCGGCTACTGGGGCGTGGACATCGCGCCGACCGCCGGCATGGGCTATACGGCCGTCACCGTGCATGGGGATCAGAGCTGTGAGGCCGGCGGCGCGGGGGTGCGGCGCTGCTACCAGATCACCCCGACCACGGCCAGCCCCTCGGCCGCCACCTTCTACTACCTCCCCGCCGAAGCCAACGGCGTCAACAATCCGGCCGGCTATCACTGGAACGGCGCCACCTGGGAAGGGCCGCTGGAGGGAAGCGCCGGCGTCCTTGGCCCCATGCTGTTCGTGACCGCGCAGAACGTGAGCGCCTACTCGACCTTTGCGCTGCGCGATAGTGCGCCGTTGGCGGTGCTGCTGGCCAGTCTGAGCGCCGAGGCCCGGCCTGGTCATGTGTTGCTGGCCTGGGAGACCACCAGCGAGCTGCACAACCAGGGCTTCAACGTGTTGCGCAGCACAACGCCGGAGGCTGAGCCGGACCGGATGGCCTTTGTGCCCTCCTCGGCGCCCGGCAGCACCCAAGGCTCCAGCTACAGTTGGCAGGACGCCAAGGTGGAGCCTGGCAACACCTACTGGTATTGGCTCGAAGATGTCGATCTGGCGGGAACGGTCACCCGGCACGGCCCCGTCAGCGTCACCTACGCCCTGCGCAGCCCCTGACATCTTGGCCAAATCCAGGATCTCCTCGTCGCTCTGGCCGGTCCCCTCGCCGCTCTGGCCGGTCTCCGACCGAGCCAGCCCGGTGCGCACACGTGGATTGAGTAGGCCGCCGTATCGAAATCCTATCGCTCTGGCCGGTCTCCGACCGAGCCAGCCCGGTGCGCACACGTGGATTGAGTAGGCCGCCGTATCGAAATCCACCTATCCCGACCAGCCACAGGCCCCCGCCGTCGCCTTGAGCAACGCGGGGGCCTGCCGCGGTCTGGCACGATTGCCCTGGGTCGTGTATACTGAAGGCCAAGACCCTGGCGAAGGATGTGACTGGACCATGAGATCGCTGACTGTTGTTCGTGCTATGCGGTGGGTGTGGAGTTTGCTGCTGATCGTCGCGCTGCTGCCGGCCGCCGGCGCCGCCGGCCAGGAGGCCCCCTGGCAGCTCAGCCTGTCCGTGGAGACGCCGGGCTACCGCTGGGATGACGCCGGCCTGCACGTGCCCGGCTATGCCACGCTGGACCGGCCCGGCGCGCCGGCGCTGCCCATGTGGACGACCACGGTGGAGCTGCCGGCCGCCGGCCAGTGGCGCATCAGCTACGACCTGGGCAAGCAGGTCGCCCTGGAACTCGACCAGCCGCTGCCGGCCGTCCCCGTGCCGCAGATCGGCCTGGACGGCCCGCAGCCCTGGCAGCAGCGCGCCGAGCTGCCGGACGAGCTGACGCTGATCGACCAGCCAGACCTGGCCATCTACCGCGGCCAGGCGCTCTATCCGCCGCAGGTGGTCGAGGCTGGCCCCGAACAGTGGCAGCAGGGCCGACGGCTGCTGCTGGTGCGGGCCTTCCCCTTCCAGTTCGACCCAGCCGGCGCCGTGCTGCGCTACTATCCTCACCTGCGCGTAACCGTCACGGTGGACGACGCGCCGCCGGCCGCGGTTCAGACCCCCGCCGCGGCGCAGCCGGCCCGCGCGGAGAGCACAGAGGGCGCCCTGCGCATCTACACCGGCCAGCGCGGCCTCTACCGGCTGACCTACCAGGATCTGCAGGCCGCCGGCGCGCCGCTGGCCACGCTGAACCCGGCCACACTGGCGCTGAACTACCTGAACCAGCCGGTGGACATCCAGGTGACCGGCGCGGCCGATGGTCGCTTCGATCCCGGCGACCTGGTGTTGTTCTATGCCCTTCCCTATGTGGGGCGCTATATGACGCGCAACGTCTATCAGCTCACCTACGGCGGCAGCGGCGCCGGCCAGCGCATGGCGACGCGCGCGACGACCCCGCAGACCGGCGATCCCCAGGCCACGGTGATGACGCGCACCGTGCGGCTGGAGCGCAACCTGGACTACCGCAGCATCTACCCGCTGCCCCGCGACGCCGACCGCTGGTTCGACACCGCGCTTTTCGTCAACAGCGCCGTGCCCAGCGCCTCCACCACCTACACCTTCGACGGCGAGGCCGCCATCGCGCCGGAAGCGGGGGTGGCCACTGTGCGGGTGGCGCTGCATGGCGGAACCTCGCAGGCCTTGGCCCCCGACCAATCGGTGGCGCTGCGGCTGAACAGCCATGAGCTGGGGGTGTTCCAGTGGGACAACAGCACCCCCTACCTGGCCACGACCACGGCGGCCAGCGCGCTCTTCGACCAAACGCCCAATCGCATCACCCTGACGGCCGCGCTGGCCCAGATACCAGGGCTGTCGCTCTACTGGATCTCGCCCGACTGGGTCGAGGTCGCCTATCCGGCCGCCATCCGGGCCAGCAATGACCGGCTGTACGTGGAAGCGATCCCCGACCTGACGGGGCAGCGGGTTCGGGTGCGGACGCAGGGCTGGAGCAGCGCCGCGCCGCGGGTCTACGATGTGCGCGATCCCAGCCACCCGGTGCAACTGACCACCCTGCAGGCCAGCGCCTCGGGCAGCCAGTGGGCGGTGGATTTCTGGGATCAGTGGCCGGCCAGCGCGGCCGCGCCCAGCTATTACCTGGCCGTCGACGGCGGGCTGCTGGCGCCGCTGGCCATCGAGCATGACGCGCCCTCGGCCCTGATGTCGCCCAACAACGCGGCCGACTACATCGCCATCGTCCACCCGTCGCTGGCCGACGCCATCCAGCCGCTGCTGGCCCTGCGGGCGGCCGAGGGGCTGCGCGTCAAGCTGGTCGATGTGCAGGACATCTATGACGAGGTGAGCGGCGGCCGCGTCGATTCCGAGGCGATCCGCACCTTCCTGGCCTACGCCTATCAGCAGTGGAACGCGGGCGGGGCGCCGCCTCAATACGTGTTGTTGGTGGGCGATGGCCACTATGATTTCAAGAACCACGCCGGCGCCAACCTGCCCAACCTCATCCCCCCCTATCTGCTCCATATCGACCCCTACCTGGGCGAGACCGCGGCCGATAACCGCTACGTCAGCGTCGATGGCCCGGACGATTTCATGCCTGACATGCATCTGGGGCGAATTCCGGCCAGAAACGCGGCCGACGTGACAGCCTACGTCAACAAGGTTGTCGCCTACGAGACCGCGCCGGCCGGCCCCTGGCAGACGCGGGCTATCTTCGTGGCCGACAACTACGACGACCCGGCCGGCAACTTTCACCAGCTCAGCGATCAGGTGCGTCTCCAGTGGCTGCCGGAGGACTACGAGGACAGCGCGATCTACTACCGCATGGATGCCGCCCACGACACCGGCCCCGAGATGCGGGCCGCCATCAAGACGGCCATCAACGGCGGCGCAGCCTACCTGCAATGGTTCGGCCACGCCTCGCAGTTCCGCTGGGGCTCGGTGTCCATGTTCGACATCCTCGACCCGGCCACGCTGACGTCCAACGCCCAGTTGCCCTTCACCGTACACCTGGGCTGCTGGTCAGGCTATTTCATCGGCATCCAGGGCAGCCCGCTCTACAACCGCAACGAGCAGTCGCTGGGCGAGGTGCTGACGCTGACCCCCGGCCGCGGGGCTATCGCCGACCTGTCGCCCACCGGGCTGCACATCGGCTCGGCGCTGCTGGAACTGAACCGCGGCCTGGTCAAGGCGCTCTTCCAGGACGGCGTCACCCGCGTGGGCGGAGCCGTGGATGCCGCCAGGCTGTTCTTTTTTCAGTCCGGCTCCGGCTATCTTGACGTGATCGACACCCAGGTGCTGATGGGCGACCCGGCCGTGCGTCTCAGGATTCCACGTCTGGGCCAGCATTCGCTCTTCTTGCCCATCATCCAGGCGCACTGACCTGAAAAGCGCCCAAACTAGCCGCTCGGCCGGTCTCCAACCGGCTCTGCCACCCCTTGCCCGATGGCTGATGTGCCCCCCGCGCACGACGATGCGCTGCCCCACCTGCACCAGTGGTTGCCGCTTCTGAGCGAAAGCCTGGCCACGCAGGGCCACTTTCGCTGGCAGGTGCGCGGCGCCAGCATGACGCCCACCCTGCCCCCCGGCTGTGTGATCACCATCACGCCGCCGCCGGCGCAGATCCCGCTGGGCGCGCTGCTGGTCTTTGCCGGCGACGACGCCCTGGTGGTCCATCGCCTGGTGCATCGCACCCCCCACTTTCTGGTGACGCAGGGGGACAACCGGCGGACGCCTGACCGCTGGCTGCGCGCCGATCAGGTGCTGGGCGTGGTGGCCGCGGCCCATCAGGATGGACGGCGCATCTGGCCGAGGACCTGGGAGGCCGCGCGGCGCTGGCGTTGGATCGGCCGGGCGGGCAGCCTCTGGCTGCTGCGCCGGCTTCAGAAAGCAGCAACTTCATGACCCACATGGTGACATTGACCGTGGCTGGCGTCAGCTTTGCCGTGAGCGCTCCCGATGGGGCGTGGGCGGCCGAGCTGGCCGGTCGCTATGCCCCCTACCTGTCGGCCGCGCCGCCCGATTGGCGCGTGCGGCTGTTGCATCAGGCCGATTTCGACCCGGCCGCTGCGCCCTGGGTGATCCACGAGGAGCAGAGGACGCGCTTCAGCGTGGGCCACATGACCGGGGTCATCGACCTGGCCACGCGCGTGGCCGAGGTGACTGCCCCTGAGCTGGGCTACGGCGGCTCGGCGGTGGATCGGACCATCTCCTTCATTTTGATGCAGGAGCTGCCGCGCGGCCATGATGCGCTGCTGCTGCATGGCGTGGCGCTGGTGCGTCACGGCTGGGGGCTGGCCCACTGCGGCCGTTCCGGCGTGGGCAAGACCACCACCGCCCGCCTGGCCGCGGGCTATGCCGAGGTGTTGGTGGATGAAAACCTGGTGATCAGCCTGGCCGGCGGCCAGCCGCTGTTGCTCAGCACCCCCTTCTGGGGGGGCAGCACCCCGCTGGCGATGATCCGGCGCGTCAAACGTCAGGCGCCGCTGCGCGCCCTGCTCTTGCCGGAACATGGCCCTGACTTCGCGCTGGAGCGGCTGACCGACGGCGACGCGGTGCTGGCGCTGCTGACCACCGAGAAGGTCGCGATCGAGCGGGTCTCCAGCGCGTCCGCCTGGCTGGCCACGGCCGAGAAGCTGGTGGCCCAGATCCCCACCTACCGCCTCCACTTCCGGCCAACCCAGGAGCTGTGGCCTTTTCTGGATCAGGCGCTGGGGCTGGCGGGCAACTGCTCAGCCGGCGGGCCAAACGTTGGTTGAGTAGCCTTCTGAGGCGTACACCTGCACTTGCGCCGAAGCGCAGCGCAGGTGCAAGTGTCGAAACCAGCCGGCGGGTGCGAGCACGTGGATTTCGATACGGCGGCCTACTCAATCCACGGACTCGCACCAGCCGGCTGCTGCGCCCCCTGCGTCAGCTTGCCATGCGCCCAGGGCTGGACTACAATGGCCTTGCAGCGCCTGCGCTGCAAATCACAAAGCAACCGCTGATCCTGACCGCCCCATGGAGGCTGCCTGTGGAGATTCTCAAAGAGCGCATTCGCCGCGACGGCGTCAACCTCGGCAACGGCATCCTGAAAGTCGATAGCTTCATCAACCACCAGGTCGATCCCGCCCTGATGCTGGCGGTGGGCGGCGCGCTGGCCGCGCGCTTTGCCCACTTGCAGCCCAACAAGGTTTTCACCGCTGAGATCAGCGGCATCGCGCCGGCCTTGCTCACCGCGTTGGCGTTGGGGGTGCCGGTGCTCTACGCCCGCAAGAGCAAGCCGGTCACCATGCACCCCAACGCCATCGTCGAATCGGCGCCCAGCCACACCAAGGGCAAGATCACCGACATCATCGTCTCCCCCGAGTTTCTCGGCCCGCGCGACCGGGTGCTGATCATCGATGATTTTCTGGCCAGCGGCCAGACCATCGACGCGCTGGCCCGCTGTGTGCAGGACGCCGGCGCCCGGCTGGTGGGCATCGGCGCGGTGGTGGAGAAGATCTTCGAGGGCGGCCGCGCCGCCTTGACCCACTGGAACGTGCCCATCGAATCGCTGGCCGTCATCGTCAACATGGACCACGGCAAGATCGTCTTTGCGGAATGAGGCGTAATGGGTAATGCGTAATGCGTAATGCGTAACCCGGAGTGTGCGCCAGGTGTGAGGCGTTTCTGGGTGGCGCGGTGCATGAAACGTGATGTGCCGGACGCCTTCCCGATCTGCCACGCATCACGCATCGCTCATCACGCATCACCCGCCACGCATCGCACATCACGCATCACGCATTACTCGCCGCGCATCACTCGTCACGCATCACTCGCCGTGCATCACGCATCACTCGCCGTGCATCACGCATCACGCATCACTCGTCACTCGTCACGCATTACTCGTCACGCATCGCACATCACGCATCACTCGTCACGCATCACGCATCACTCGCCACGCATTACTCGTCACGCATTACGCATCACTCGCCACGCATTACTCGTTACTCGTCACGCATCACGCATCACTCGCCACGCATTACTCGTTACTCGTCACGCATTACGCATTACGCATTACGCATCACTCGCCACGCATCACGCATTACTCGTCACGCAGTACTCATCACGCATCACGAATCACCCTCCCATGCCCCACGACACCATCATCGTTCTGGACTTCGGTTCACAATACGCCCAACTGATCGCCCGCCGGGTGCGTGAGCAGCACATCTACTCGGAGCTGGTGCACTGGGACGCGCCGGCCGAGCAGGTGCTGGCCAGGCCGGCCATCAAGGGCTTCATCCTCAGCGGCGGGCCGGCCAGCGTCTACGAGCCGGACGCGCCCACCCTGCCAGCCTACGTGTTGGAGTCGGGGCTGCCGGTGCTGGGCATCTGCTACGGCATGCAGCTTTTGACCCACAGCCTCGGCGGCCGCGTTGGCCCCGCGCAGGCCCGCGAGTATGGCCCGGCCGAGATCGAGCTGCTGGACGTGGAGAGTCCCCTGTTTGCCGGCTGCACCCCCCAGCTTGGCGGCGCCGAAGCGGACCCGCGTCCCGCCTCCCGGTTCACGCTCCCCGTCTGGATGAGCCACGGCGACCGCATCGAGCAGTTGCCGGCCGGCTGGCAGCCGCTGGCCCGCTCGGTCAATTCCCCCTTTGCCGCCATGGGCGACCGGGCGCGCGGCTATTATGGCCTGCAGTTCCACCCCGAGGTGACGCACACCCCCCAGGGCGCGGCCCTGCTGGCCGCGTTCGCCGGCGGCGTGTGCGGCGCGGCCGCCGACTGGACGCCGGCCAACTTCATCGCCGAAACCGTCGCCGCGCTGGCCGAGCGGGTCGGCCCGGCGCATGTGCTGTGCGGCCTGTCGGGCGGCGTCGATTCGTCGGTGGCCGCCGCGCTGCTCCACCGGGCCATCGGCGACCAGCTCACCTGCCTGTTCGTCGACCATGGCCTGCTGCGCCAGGGAGAGGCCGAGCAGGTGATCGAGACCTTCCAGCGCACCATGCACATGCGGCTGAAGGCCGTCAACGCCAGCGAGGCCTTTCTGGCCGACCTGGAGGGGGTCGTCGATCCTGAGGCCAAGCGCAAGCGGATCGGCCATCGCTTCATCCGCGTCTTCGAGGAGGAGGCCGCGGCCATCGCCGCCCAGTGGACTGACGGCCAGCGGTCGGCGGCTGCCATCGGCTACCTGGCCCAGGGCACGCTCTACCCCGACGTGATCGAAAGCGCCAGCGGCAGCAGCGAGAAGGCGGCCCGCACCATCAAGACCCACCACAACGTGGGCGGCCTGCCGGCGGACATGACCTTTCAGTTGATCGAGCCGCTGCGCGCCCTGTTCAAGGATGAGGTGCGCGCGGTGGGTGAGGCGCTGGGCCTGCCGGCCGAGATCGTCTGGCGCCATCCCTTCCCAGGCCCGGGGCTGGCCATCCGCGTGTTGGGCGAGGTGACCTGGCCGCGGCTGGAGACGCTGCGCCAGGCCGACGCCATCCTGCTGGAAGAGCTGGCCGCGGCCGGGCTCTACCGCGCCGCCGCGCAGGTCTTCGCGGTCCTGTTGCCGGTCAAGAGCGTCGGGGTGATGGGCGACCAGCGCACCTACGCCGATGTGGTGGCGCTGCGCGCCGTGACCAGCGACGATTTCATGACGGCCGACTGGGCGCGCCTGCCCTATGAGCTGCTGGCGCGCATCAGCAACCGCATCGTCAACGAGGTGGCCGGCGTCAACCGCGTGGTCTACGACATCACCTCCAAGCCGCCGGGCACCATCGAATGGGAGTGAGCACGGAGACCCGCGCGACCTGGCTGTCCGCCGGGTTGGCCAGTTGCCCGCACAGGGGTATAATCCCACGCTCAGAGTCAGCGTTGCGCCTGCTGGCCCGCTGAGCTGATCACCCTATCACCCAATCTCTGTCACCCATGCGCACCCTGATTCTTCTGCTGTTGGTCGTTCTCGTTGTCGCCGGCGTCATGCTGGGCCCCAGCGCGTACGCCTTTTACCAGGCCCAGGGACCGCTGCCGGGCGGCGTGACGCTGAGCGGCATGACGCCGCAGGGCGCCACGCTGGAGGAGGTCGCGCGCAACGCCCACGCAGCCTTCCAGCAGCCGGTGGCGGTGTACTACGATCAACAGCGCCTGATCCTGCGGCCGGCCGACATCGGCTTCGAGGTGGATGTCAACGCCATGGTGGCCGAGGCCGTGCCCTATGGCCAGGGGATCGGCTTTTGGCGCCCCTTCCTCGGTCAGGTCTTCGATCGCCCCGCCCAGCCGGTGGATATCCCGCTGGCCTACAGCCTCGATCAGGAGAAGCTGGCGGCCTGGCTGCACGGGGTGGCGCAGGAGTACGACGCCGCGGCGCGGCCGCCCTATGGCGTGGCCCTGGCGCCGGGCGTTCCCTTCACCAGCACCTTCATGTTCCAGGCTGGCCAGCCGGGCCTGGAGCTGGAGCCGAACCTGTCGGCCCAGCGCCTGCTGACCGCGCTCAGCTCACCCACCGACCGCACAGCCAACCTGGTGTTGGTGGAGGTGCCCCCGCCCGCGCCCACCATCGACGAGCTGGAAAAGCTGCTGGTGGCCCGCACCAACCGCTTCCCCGGCTACGTCAGCCTCTTCATTCGCCAGGTGGGCAGCGACGAGGAGGCCGTGATCGATCCTGACATCGCCTTCTCCGGCATGAGCACGCTGAAGATCCCCATGGCCATGGAGCTCTATCGCACCCAGGTGGAAGGCGCGCCCGACATCGAAACCAGCAAGCTGCTCAGCGAAACCTTCGCCCTCAGCAGCAACTTTGCGGCCAATCTCATGCTGCGCCAGATCGGCGGCGGCGGCGTGGGCGCCGAATGGCAGGGCGCAATGCGCATGACCGAAACCCTGCAAGGTCTCGGCCTGCAGAACACCTTCATGACCACCCCCTACGACACCGAGCGCCAAACCAACGCCCTGGTCACGCCGGCCAACAGCGACAAGACCTGGGACACCAAGCCCGATGGCTACCGGCAAACCACGGCCAAGGACATCGGGCTGGTGCTGGAGTGGATCACGCAGTGCAGCCAGGGCGGCGGCACCCTGCTGGCCGCCTTTCCCGATCAGTTGACGCCCGACGAATGCCAACAGATGCTGGACTACATCGCCCTCGACCGCAACCGTATCCTGTTGGAGACCGGTGTGCCGGCCGATGCCCGCTACGCCCACAAACATGGCTTCGTCGCCGACGCGCACGGCGATGTGGGCGTCTTCTGGAGCCCGGCCGGCCCCTACATCGTCAGCCTGTTCATCTACAAGCCCGGCTGGATGGAATGGGAGCTGAGCAGCAGCATCATGGCCGATGTCAGCAAGGCTGCCTGGGACTATTTCACCCTGGTGGCCAACGGCGGCCAGCCGCCGGCCGTGGATACGCCGCTGCCCGACCCGGCCGCGCCCCTCACGACCACCGCGCCCATCACCCCGGGCGCGCCGTGACGTTGTGGCCATGATTGCCAACCATTCAGCGCCGGCGCCGATCCTGCGGCTGGAGGGCGAGCGCATCCTGTTGCAGCTGTCCGACGAGAGCGAGGGCGAGGTCACGGCGCACCTGGGGGATCAAGCGATTCGCCTCTGGATCGAAGGGGAGACCGGCGGGGGCAGGGTTCTCTGGGTCGAGGCCGCGGCCCCCTGTCAGTTGGAGATCGACGCCGGCTTCACCACCTTTGTGGAGCATGTCCCGGCTGGCCGCACCCGCTACCTGCTGACCCACCTCGATCGCACCGACGTGCGCCAGGTCTGAACCGAAGCGTTCATTTCCAGCGAGCGTTGGTCGAGTAGCGGGTTGAGGGCAGCCAAATCCCATGAGGTCAGGCGCTTCCAGCGTATCGAGACCAGCGAGCGGCCCACACCTGGGCAACCATCGGGTCTCGATACGGTTCTGGCGGCGATTCTCGGCTCGTGAAAGCCTGTTGCGCGCTGCAAAGATCGCTGGCCGCCGCCGCCAGAACCTACTCGACCCACGCACACAGCGCACTCACAATACCTGGCACTCATGCAACGAATCCAGCGAGCGTTGGTCGAGTAGCGGGTTGAGGGCAGCCAAATCCCATGAGGGCATGGGCTTCCAGCGTATCGAGACCAGCGAGCGGGCCACACCTGGGCAACCATCGGGTCTCGATACGGTTCTGGCGGCGACTCTCGGCCTGTGAAAGCCCATTGCGCGCCGCAAAGATCGCTGGCCGACGCCGCCAGAACCTACTCGACCCACGCACACAGCGCACTCACAATACCTGGCACTCATGCAACGAATCCAGCGAGCGTTGGTCGAGTAGCGGGTTGAGGGCAGCCAAATCCCATGAGGGCATGGGCTTCCAGCGTATCGAGACCAGCGAGCGGGCCACACCTGGGCAACCATCGGGTCTCGATACGGTTCTGGCGGCGACTCTCGGCCTGTGAAAGCCCATTGCGCGCCGCAAAGATCGCTGGCCGACGCCGCCAGAACCTACTCGACCCACGTATACGGCGCACTGGGAGCAACTGCCGGGTTGCCAGACCCCAGGTAAAAAAAGGCGTCCCGTCCGGGCAAAACCGGACGGGACGCCTTTGAATCAGCCGTTATCCGGCGTCGAGGCTGTCGATCGCGTCGCGCACGACCTGGGCGCTGGCTGCCAGCTTGGCCTGCTCTTCGGCGTTCAGCGGCAGCGGGAAGGTGGCCAGCACCCCCTGGCCGCTGACCAACTGGGGCAGGGAGACTGTCACATCCTTGACGCCGGCCACATCGGCCAACGGGGTGCATACCGTCAACACGGAGCGCTGATCGTTGATCACGATTCCCACGATGGCCGCCAGCGCCGCGCCGATGCCATAGAAGGTCGCGCCCTTGCCGGCGATGATGTCGCGCCCGGCATAGCGCACCTCCTCGTCGATCTGCTGGCGCGTCTCGTTATCCAGCGTGATCTGGCGCAGGTCGCAGAACTCCTCCAACGGCAGGCCGCTGACCGTGGTGCGCGACCAGGTCAACACCTCCGAGTCGCCATGCTCGCCCACCACATAGCCGTGCACATGCCGCGAGTCCACGTCCAGGTTGCGGGCCAGGATCGAGCGGAAGCGGGCCGTGTCCAGCGTGGTGCCGGAGCCGATCACATGGCTGGCCGGCGCGCCGGCCTCCACGGCATAGCGCGCCGCCAGATGGGTCATGATGTCCACCGGGTTGGTGGCGATCACCAGGATCGCGTTGGGCGCGTGGCGCAGAATCTTGGGCACCACCTCCCTGAACACCCCGGCGTTCTTCTGCAAGAGCTGCAAGCGGGTCTCGCCCGCGCTGCGACCGACGCCGGCCGAGATGATCACCGCACGCGCACCCTCCAGGGCGTCGTAGTCGCCCGCCGCCACCCGCATGGGATGGGCAAAGGGCGTGGCATGCATCAAGTCGGCCGCTTCGGCCTGCGCACGCTTGGGATCATAGTCGACCATCACGATCTGGCCGCCGATGCCTCGCTGGATCAAGGCGTAGGCAGCCGTCGAACCTACTCGTCCACTGCCAACGATACCGATTTTCATAGGACGCCTCCTGGCTCAAAGCGGTTTTCTTTGCTGGCTCCGAACTCAAAAACCCGATCGGGCCAGCGAACAAGTGCATTATAACCGCGTGTGTATTATTGCACAAGCTAGGACAAACAAGATACCTGCGCCCCGTTGCCGGCCCGCCGAAGGCTCGACTCCAGGTCGGCCATCGTCGAAGCTAGTACAAGTTGGCGTAAATAACTCTTCAGTTTACCTGCTCCCACCTGCTCCCGGCGGATCCGTGATCCGCCGGGTTTGCGCCCACAACGCCGCCGGTTCACGGAACCGGCTTGAGCAGTGAGTGAAGACCGATTTAGGCCGACGTGACCTGGTACAAATTGGCGTAGATAACTCTTCAGTTTACCTGCTCCCACCTGCTCCCGGCGGATCCGTGATCCGCCGGGTTTGCGCCCACAACGCCGCCGGTTCACGGAACCGGCTTGAGCAGTGAGTGAAGACCGATTTAGGCCGACGTGACCTGGTACAAATTGGCGTAAATAACTCTTCAGTTTACCTGCTCCCACCTGCTCCCGGCGGATCCGTGATCCGCCGGGTTTGCGCCCACAACGCCGCCGGTTCACGGAACCGGCTTGAGCAGTGAGTGAAGACCGATTT
>Ga0209605_1002556_pt1 | contig 17319 bp, 24 predicted proteins | sample AD_UKC035_MetaG_FD_184408 | JGI IMG/M metagenome (GOLD analysis project Ga0209605, IMG submission 184408) | Active sludge microbial communities of municipal wastewater-treating anaerobic digesters from USA - AD_UKC035_MetaG (SPAdes) (version 2) | ecosystem: Engineered > Bioreactor > Anaerobic >...
AGTGACTAAAGGTGAAGAGCCTTCTCATAGCTATATGGAGATTCCAGAAGAAGCTCGTTATGAACCTTATTGGCCAGATAAAGATTTAGAGGCTGCTAAGGCTAAGGCTAATAAACAAGCTGAGAAGCAGCGCACAAATAATTTTACTTTACCACCAAAAGAAAATTTTACTAGATATTATCATGGAGGCTCTCCTGAAGAAGTAACTGGCTCTTTGTGGTTTACAAGTGATCTTAATGATGCGAGAGGATGGGCATCTAGAGATAATAATATGCGTATTTGGTATGTAGATGTGCCTACTAATTCTTCAGTACGAGGTGGCGATCAATCTTTTGGTGTTTTACCACCAACTAGAATTGAGTTACCTAAAAAGTTCGCCGATAAAAGACAAATATTAAAAGAAAGTATATCTAATAAACAAGCTGATACAACCTCACCCACTGAGAGGTCTTCTGTAAAATCACAAACACAAATAACGAAATATCCAAAAGATACTGTAAACCGTGTTTTGGATAAAGAACTACGCAAAGTAAAAAATATTAAAGACGCGGTGGGAATTGTTCGTACCATTATCAGCGATCCAGATATTAAAAAGATTGCTGATGTAATTTACGAACTTGCTGGCAAAACAGATAACTTTTTTGTATTGAATCCAGAAGAAGTTAATAACTTCAAAAGCGGAAGTCCTGTTAGAGAACTGCTAAATAAATCAGTAGCTCTCCACCTTGTAAATGAAACTACGGGACGTAAAAGTGTTGCTATTCGTAGCAACGAGTTTCGTAAACTCGGCCTTGAGTCTGGTACTCATATTGAACCTGTGTTACATGAGGCTGCTCATAACGTTACTGAACATGCGTTTTTATTAGCAAACGATCCTAAATATAACAAACTACCAAAATACAAAAATCATATTCAGTACGTTAATGATGTAGAGGCATTGCGACAAGCAATTTTAAATGAATTTGATATCCCCGATCGTTTTGCACCAGCCTTTGAAAATGCTAGTGAACTAAACGCATATGGTTGGACAAAACCAGAATTTAGAGACTGGCTTAAACAGGTCAATTTACAAACATATGGTCGCAATGCTTGGCAACAGTTTCTTGACGCTATTAAAAGGCTGTTTGGGGCTAAAACACAAGACGTAAATGCTCTTGCTAAGATTGATAGTTTCTTAGAGCGCGTTGTTGATATTCAACAATACGATAGAACAGATGTTGGTGACGCTGTTTCTAGGGCGTTAGATGGCGCATATTCTGTGAAGCATATGAAGGGCAATGACTGGTCTAAGGATATTTTTAAAGCAGTCAAGGATAAAATACAGGCTGATAAACTAAAATATTATGCTACCGCAGCAGACCTATTAAAAGAGCACCCAATTCCTAAAGAGATTTCTGCCTTTAGGAAATATGTTCCTATGACTGTCAACCAAAAGGTTGAATTTCTTGAGCACCCTTATCTTAAATTTTATTATGATAAGGTGCGAGAAATTTACAATCAAATGGATGTTCGTGCCAACTACAATAAAGCTTATCTTGAAGACATCACTGATCTCATTAAACATAAACGTAAAGACGCTTTAACTATCCTAAAAACTTTGGCTGATATTCAAAATCCCGAACTTAAGGAGGCGCGTAAACAAGCGGAGGATACTAATACAAGAGAACAACTATTAATTCAGCAAGGTATGCCGGAAAATCTCGTACCACAAGCTATTAAGATTCTAGATACTATGAAGAAAGTCGGCCAACTTGATCAAGAATTGGCTGCTAAAGCTTTTGGTCATAACTGGCATCTAGAACCTATGTACTTCCCAAGAGAGCATACTGGTCCATATACTGTAACTGTTAAGCGTATATCAGATAATGGTAGTGAGCAGATTCTGCATATGCAACCATTTACTGATAGTGCTTCTGCTACTAAGATGAAACAAGCTTTAGCTGAGGCTGCTAAGCAAGACAGTGAGTTGGTTGTTTCTCTTGAACGCAATGAGGGAGGTACTTTAGGTGATGTTTATACCATGCTTATGCTTGGTACTAACAAACTGCCTGACTTTCTTAAGGATATCAACAACAAGTTACTGGAAGAGGTAGAGGTTGCTAAACGCCGATTTGAAATGGAGCGTTCTAGCGAAAACATTACTGGGTACCTTGGTGAAAAGATTGGCGTCAATAGAGAGCTAGATAATCGTCTACTTAAAGCTATTGAGCGTCGTTTAGACCAGTCTTATGAATTAGAGATTCGTGCACGAATTATTACTGAGATTAAGCAACCACTACTAGACAATCCTTCTGTTGATTGGTCTCAATCACCTCTAGCATTTAAATGGTTACACAACCTTGTGGCTCGTGAGCTTGGTTTAGATATAAGTCAAGTACAGGTTGCTGAGAAATCGCTTGATAGTCTTGTAAACGAGATTGGCAAAGGTATTGATAAAACCGCAGGCTATTTCCGTGGTTATAAAGGTGGTGAAGTATCTATCTTCCATCCTAGAGAAGTAGACAGATTGGCTCGTCATCTTGTGTGGACCATGAGTTTCTTTAAGCTTACCGCTGCTCCTCCTGTCTTGCTTGCTAACTTTAGCACAGCTTTACTTACTCCTGCTGATGGTTTTAGAACAGCTTTTAGGGAAGGCATTAACCCTACAATGGCTTATCTAGCTTTTCAGAAAATGATGCTGTCTGATCAAGCCACCAAAGACTGGTTACTACAGGCGCATAAAGAAGGTATGGTTGAGGCTCGTATTTCTGATCCTCTACAACTTAGTGTAACTAATACTACTAGCAAGATGGAAAGAGGCCTTAACTCTCCTCGTGACTCTATTGAAAAACTTACTAACATTATTGGTCAATCTTATTACTACAACTTCTACAAATTAGCTTATCCAGAAATTGACCAAAATAGTCGAGAATTTAAAACAAAGGTATATGAAGCTGTTCGTTCATGGACAGGAGATTATACACAACAAGCGGAAATGCTTGGTTTCACACAAGCAGGTCATGTAGGAACTTTACAAAGTAACTTTGCTAAGTGGAAATATAATCAACTAGGTCGTCTATTCAATGATATTAGTATGCTTAAAAAAGGCAATCCAATGCCTTTTGCTATGACAATGCTAATGACGATCTTTATGGCAGGTGCTGTTGGTGCCCCTATCTTGGCGGAATATGAAGCCCTTCGGCGTTTTGGGATTTGGTCTGGGTGGTGGGATATTCCCCCACTCGCTGGAGCTATGCACGAAGGCGCGGATAAACTAGAAAAGGTTTTTGGTAAAAATGCTGGTGATCTAGCGCACACTATGGTGCGCGGACCAATGAATGATATGTTTGACAGCATTGATCTGTCTAACAACTTACGCTATTCATCTGTGCTAGATGTCAATACTTTAGCTCCTAAATTTATTGGAGAGCTTGCTAGTGCTTCTAATACGCTTAGAAAAGAAGTGCTGCAACTAATGGGATTTGGGCCGGGGGCTAACTGGCAGGAACTTAGAGAAGCTACAAAAGGTATGCCCACAGTTGTTGGTAACGTTGTGGACGAGTACATTAAATCTAAGAGAATTCCACCAGACAAGAATGGAATGTATACTGAACAGTTCTCCAAACTAGACGCAGGTTCATTTAAGATTACGCCAGAAGAAAAAGCTATGGCTTACGCTGGCTTTAAATCTAAACGCATTAACGATGAATCTGACGCCTACTACTATGAAGCTTGGAAAACCCGTAAGGATGCTAAACTAGTAGAAAAGAATACTAAACTTATACAAGAGAATCTAGACGCTCCTGCCAGAAATTCAGCAGAGCAAATTGATAAGTTAGTAAAGGAGATTGTTGAAGTAAAAGGCCCGAAAGGTATTACCGAGCTTGTGGAGAAGATTAAAGAAACACGCAAGAGTCGGAACCTAAGTGTCTTTGAACGAGGTGTTCTAGAAGCACTAAGAGAATCCGACCCTTACAAACGCTCAAAGAAATTTAACTCCTTGAAGCAGTATCAGCCCGTACAACCTCTACATACTTACGCAGATCGTTAAGGCGATTCATCCAACCTTTTCCAAATTTATGGAAGGTTGGTAACGAAGCGTAATGTTCCTGTCTAAGACCCAACAGCGCCATTGTTGGGTCTTTTTCTTTTTCAGACATTCGATGCCATTTGAATGTCCTACCAACACCACAATTAACCCCCGTATCAAATACACAGATAGCATAATCCATAGGAACAGAGTCTAGATCAAGTGGTGGTTTATAGCTCTTATACTTGTCGTAGTAATCTTCTTTATAGATTAAGAACGCCTGTCCTAACGATAGGTTTTTAATATCTAAGTTAGGGTACGCTCTTTTGGAGATACCCCACTTAGTCTCACCACCGGGATCATCAGGATGATTGTTATAACCACCGTCTTGTCTAATATGCCCAAACTTGTCTTTACCAGTTTCCCACGGTAAAGTAAAGTCAATTGCTTTGATAAAGTTGTTCATCCTTTGTCCCCACATCTGTAATGAAGTCATTTACAAGCTCATCCAGAAGCATTTTAACCACATCTTCTGTGTAAACCTGCATAACCTCGTAAGGTATAATTATGTGTGCTTCACTACGGTCATCATGCCATTTAATCGTTGGTAGGTGGTTGCGCGTCATGTGAAAAGCTCATTACTCGAATAAACCCAATGTGAAGAACCCATTTAAGTTCTTCGTCCACAAACTCAAAACCAAACACACAACCTGTTACTAGCTCTACTATAATCATCTTAATCTTCAATGTTAAGTTCCGTAAATGAGCTTACCCATTTTTTAGGAATGAGAATAATGCCGTTAGAAACAATTTCATCCTCAGTCTCACCACTAGATACTGTGTTAGCTACATAGTAAAACTTCCTATTCTTTTTGATAAGGAATCCAATTGTTGTGCATGGAGCAGCATCAGCTACTTCATCTTTAGTTAGTTCAGCCACCGTTTTCCATTCATTAATAACGGCGGCATCTACCCATACTATTTTGACAGCCGGAAACATGCTTCCTCCAACGCTACAGATGAGAATGGAGCAGTAGACCCATCTTCATGGTCAATACTACAACACCACTCATCCACAAATACACCAATATACTCGTTGATTATTTCCATATCACGTTCCACAAGAACCTCCTTTACCAGTAATGTCACAAATATCTACCTCATCGAATACTACGTCTTTGTGTTTCATTGCTTCATTATAGTCGATTTCTGTGATGGGTTGCCCCCCTCTAGCTCCATCTGGATAGCAAGTAAATCCGCGGAGACGATGGGCGTATTTTGCAAGGATTTCAGAAAATTGTTTAACATCACTCTCAGAGTTCCCTCTACTACCCCACGCGGGTAAATTGATGGTACTTGAAATTGACATGTCAACGTAGTCTTGAATGTCTGCTTGGAATTTGATTCGTCGTTCATAATCATGTGCTAGTGAATAAGCTGTATCAATTTTTGAAGGGTCAATGCCATGTTCCCTAATAAGGCGATCAGCGACAGCATCAATAACAAACTGATACTTCCACTTAGTGCCGTCTGTAAGGAAGCGCCTCTTGTATGCAACGCTAAATAAAGGCTCGATACCAGTAGTAGTTGCAGCAAGAATACCAATAGTACCTGTGGGAGCAATGGCACGATAGGCAACAGGTTTACTAATAAAGAGACGATCACAATGCTCGTCAGCGGCTCGTTTACTTTCATCACGATACACTTCAAGCCATTTGTGAAGCTCTTGAGTAACCTCATACTTCATTCCTCTTTGAAGTAACCACTCGTGGATTCCCATAAGCCCAAGTCCAAGACGGCGATTCTTTTCCCTAATCTTATACACTTTGTCATAAGGGAGGTCGGCACGAAGGGTACCGCACACTAGGAACTTGGAAGCCAATATAACAACACTCTTGAATTCGTCCAAACTCTCAATGTTGCCAAGATTGACACTGCCAAGATTGCATACGTCAGAGTCATCTTCACTTGTTACCTCCGTACAAGCGTTCCTAAGTGTTTCATTCTTTTTGTCACCAAAGTTAAAAGAAAAGCCGGGCTCACCAGTCATCATGGCTTGACGACAATTCTCTAGAAAAATACTGTTTTGTAGTAAATCACCAGAGTCGTCATCATAGTTAACACTGATGTTAGTCATGTCAAGAGGGGCGTTATGATTGAAATTCTCTTGTTTAGCATCAGCATTAGTATAGGGTAAGCCGTTAGCTTTTACTGCTGTTCCAATTTGTTGATCATGCCAATTTTTCGCTTTAAGGAACTCAGGAGTATCTTCATGCCGCTCATGTAAAGAAGCGTAAATTGCAGATCGGCGACTACCTCCTTGCATAACGTTTCGTCCAATTTCATTAATGGCGAACATGAGAGGTATAGGTCCACTAGATTTGCCTCCAGTTCTGCTAAGGCTTTTTCCTGAGCCTCTAAGCCTTGAATAGTCAATACCAATTCCGCCTCCAGTCATCAAACAAGACATTGCACGATGGGTTACAGCAGACCATTCTTCTCTCGTGTCAACTTCTGCGCGTAATAGATAGCAATTGTTCCAAGCATGTAGTGGACGACCAGCATAATATAAATATCGGCCGCCGGCGACAAATTTCATATCAATCATATACTCAATTAATTGAGACATATCTCCGGCCGACATAAGCGGCCGCTGCGTTCCTCCCATTGTTCCACACACATCATCTACCAGACGTTCACACAAAGCTCGCCAATCGTCGTTAGGCCCTTGGGCATATTTTGTACGAAAAATATTTTCTGCAAATGAATTCTTAAATCTTTTGTGTTCCAATTTAATCCTCTACCAACTTAATTAGCTTAGAAAATCTCTGTTCAATTTTATCTTCAAATCTATCCACTAATTCTTCGGTAGATAGACCAAGTTCATCTACTAGTAGATCAGGGTCTACCCTCTCTTTAATTAGCTCGCACAGTTCTTCGAGGGTAATGGTCATGCTATTCTCCAATTACTTTATTTCTGTTTTCTGCTTGTTCAGCGAGTGTGTTAGCTGCTCGTGAGCAGGACCGGGACTGTCTGAGGATAAGTCGTTTATTTTCCCATAAGCCCGCAATTGTTCCAGAAGTCGCAGGTTTAAAGTCTGGTGAGCAATTCTCTTTAACTGACTTAATGATCTCTTCATCAATTTTCCAATTTTGCAGATGATCCGATGTTTTCTGAATTCCAGAGGCGCAGCCCATCATCACCAATATCACACTTAGGATCGGTAGCCACAGGATTAGCTGCTTTCCACTTCCAGTAATCGACTTCATGTTTAGCCTCTAGCTCTAGCTGCTTCCGCTGTTCGGATAAGTGTTTCTGTAACGTCCGCGAGTCCAATTCCTTGATCGTAATAGTCTTGGTCGTAACGAGAACACGGTCCGCCTCTAGGTTCAGCCTGTACTCCTTGTCCTTGTAATCCATCCCTTTTACAAATGAGTAGCCCATTGCTGCTAACAACATCGCTCCGCCCACTAACAGCTTGGTTGGCAGACTTAGCGGTAACATTCCAATCATTTCGTACCTCTTCAAACCTTTCTAAGAACTTTTTCTCGGCCTCTTCTGGTCCCCAACAATTAGGCGTAATGCCATGTGGTCGTTTAGTTGGATACAGGTAAGCCCAAGGCTGTCCTTTAGAATGTAGTAAATGTTTTGCTTCTGTTTTTAGTTGAGTAGCATCACAGTCTTTGATGTCATGGTCTAGCGGATAAGTAAAACCAAACTTAGCCGCAATTTTATTCATGATGTTATCTTCTAATTCTTTGTAATTGTGTAGATGTGGCTTAATCGGCGACGCTATGTCGGTAATATAGGCTTCACTAGCGTCATGGAGCAAACCAGCAAGAGGACTAATGCTAAGATAGCTAACCAATACACTATGTTCCGCAACGGAATAAAAGCGATTACTATGACCTGTATACCTACAAGTAAAAGCAAGACTATGAGCAATGTCCCTAATGTCAATCTGGTCATACTTTGGATTAAGGAATTCAAATTGTTTCCCTGTAAAAGTCTCAATCCACGGAGATAACTCAGGCATACCAACACCTGTTGTTTTTAATTTTATTAATTTGTGCTTTTGACATATTTAATTCATCGGCTAGTTGTTGGCAGGTTTTAGTTGATTCGCGTATATAATTAACTTGGTCGATTGTTAATTTAGCTAAGGCACTTCTGTGCCCAACTTGATTAGCATTGCGGCCTTTGCGTTTTCTATCTTGTACATTATCATTGTTCGTGCCTAAAAACAAATGATTAGGATTTACACACGATGGATTATCACATTTATGTAATACACACAGTTGTGTATCAAATTCTCCAAAAGTTTTAAGAAAAGCAAGACGATGGGCTAACCAAACTTTACCTTTATACCAAGCCTTCCCATATCCTTTTTTACTTTTACTTTTTGTCCATTCAATACAATCAAGCTTTTTTGTAGCGATCATCTAAATCTTTCTTATATTTCATATGCCAATTAAGGAACATAGCACAGCAAGACAAATGAGCGGTGTGAGGTAATCCTGTCTCTGGATCATTATCTTCACCTCGCATAATAGCAAATAAATGGCGTAAAGCGGCGCCAATAATACGGCTATAAGCAATACCACCGCGCCAATTATGGGCTTTATATTTACTTGCACCAAAGGTCAATACAGCAGCTACATCCATTAACCACTCTGAGTCAAGAAGATCAGTACGTGGTTTGTATTGATCAAACTTTATACCGCTAGACATTTCTAAATGTTTCCTTTCCTTTTTGGAATACAGATTTGTCTCTGAACCAAGACCCACAAGAGGTGCAGTTATGTCTCTGATACTTTCCAGTAGTCGTGTATGCAAACCCTCTTTTTTGATGGTCGTGTGATCCACAGTTGGGGCAAACTAAGCCATCTTCTGAGTACAGCCCATGATTTGGATGGTTCTTAATCCAAGGCTTTAGTGTGTCATATAGCTTTTCAAGAATGATAACATCTTCAATGTTGTAGATTTCCATATCTTGCCAAGCATCTTGATCACCAGCCATACAACGAATCCATAGATCAAATGTAGTGTCTTTTTTAGTGCCGCACTTAAGTTGGGCTGCTACATGATCCATTTTGTTCGATGTGAATTTAAACTGATTACGAACAACCTTGAGTAAATCAACTTGTTTGTATGGGGACGGAGGTTTAAAACCACTCTCTACAAAAGCTGTGTTGATTACCGGCATATCAAAATCAGTTCCGTTATAATGCACAACTACATCTGCTTCATCAATAAGTTTATGTAGCCCTTTTAGAAACTTCTTTTCAGATGATTGATTGATAGAATCAAATAACATTCTATCCTCGTCATACCACTTAGCCGCATAGCACAGTAATTGACTTGTGTCTATAAGTCTAGCAAGTGGGATGTTCTCTTTAAATAATCCCCAAACATAAGCTACATTTGGAGATCGCTCAACATCTAAAAGCAAAATTTTCATTGTTATTGAACAGTGTCATCTGCTGTGGGCATGTTAGCATTTTCAACAGGCTCAAAACTTTTGATAGAAATATAGCCTGCCCTCAGCATCGTAAAGAGACCCACAGAAACAAGTTCCGTTAGTTCGTCTTTAGTGACATGAACCTTTAATAGTCGTCCCGGGTTGTCAATATCAGGCACATCAATGATTTCTTTAATTTCCATTATTTATATCTCGCATTAGTTTAAAGAAAGTCAAAGCATCTATAACAACCACAGGATCAGAGTGATTCTGCTTAGCTACAACGATAGGTATATGCTCTCCATGCGTTGCTGCTTGCTTTAACCAGTTAATTACTGCCACTTCCTTTTTGTTCTTACACTCAATTTGAAAAGGTATTACGGCTCTGGCTGCTGGAGATAGTTGCACATCCTCTCCTGTTTGTCCCATACCCGTTGATCTAATATCATCAGCCTTAAGCTGTGGGTATAGGTCAAGCAGAATATCTCGCACTTGTTGTTGTAATCGCCTACCTTTAGCTTTAGCTGACTGTGGCTTCATTTTTCTCCATAATTAGATCAATACCTCTTGGATGCCCTAACTCGTCGTGCCATCGTCCATCATGTAACCAAGTAGTAGGATACCACTCACCACCACTTATATAGAAACCAATGTAACAACGACGCTGTGCTAAATCTGTTGCTAATATTACCGCTGTTAAACCGCTTCTTGTTTTTAACCACTTAGGTTCCAACAGGGGGCTCCCACATTTCGTTTGGTTTACGGCGTATCCATAGAAGCTTACCATTAATCAGAAGCCTGTTATCATCGTTGTTATAGAAGCTTCTAACAATTTCATACATATCTGGAATATGTGATACACCATTCAGTGCTGCATCGGCTTTCTTAGGACCGATTCCATGAACACCAAGAATGTTATCGGAACGATCTCCGATAAGCAATTGTTTATAAAAGTACCTGATTCCTGTTAACACATCAACTTCATCAAACTCTAGTTTTACAAAGTTGTAATGTTGTCCCGGAATCTGTTTTAGGTCTTTATCAATAGAGCAAATAACAGACTTGATGTTTGCTTCAAAGGCTTTGGTTTGTTCAATACCTAAAGCGTCATCTGCTTCTTGCTCAGTTGCAACGTTGGCTTGCCATTCATCTAACAGGAACTGTCTTACTGCATCTAGATGAATTGGCTTAGGAATGTTGTCGCGGTTGGCCTTGTAATCAGGGCTGATTAAACGTCGGTAATTGTTTTCTCTCTTATCGCTTAACCAAACCTGATACTCGTTTGCACCAACCGCGGCTAACATTTGCTCAATGGAATCTTGTGCCCTAATGAGGGCGATACCTACAGGATCGGCTTCCGCGGATGCAGCACAACGATAAGCCACGATATCGCCATCAATTAGAGCTAACACATCACACCTTTACTACTTTTACATCGTATAGGCTGATAGAAGGATTTCGATAGTCTACGTCATTCCAATCTAGACAAGCACCAATACCAAACTTACCAGCACGAATTAGTTTACGAGCGTAGGAACGAGCACCCTCGTAAGTTTGAAAAGTTTTGTTACCATACCGACGACCACTCCGATAAATTGCGTACATATTATTCACCTTTCTCAGTGAGTTGATCAATTAGAATTTTTAGTGCTTTAAACAGCTTTGGTTTTTTATCAAACACGAACGTCTTGTTGTCATATACTAAACCATCTTCTGTTTCTACTTCACGATCTACATGAACCGTCATACCATTCTCTACAAAATTAATTAAAATTGAATTTTGCATACTTAGTCCTTTTGATTTACAAACTCTGCAAATCGAGTTGCTACAGAAAGAACTTGCTCAATCTCCGGTGTAACTTTTTCCGTCTTTAGAAGATTGATCGCATAGTTAATCGCACTTTGTCGAATGATACGAATACGATTCCATTCTCGCTCTTCTGGAGTTTCATAATTACTACCAGTTACTTTACCGCTCTTTACTGCTGGTGTGTTAGGCACAGGCACTCCGTCACCTTCCTTAACAATTTGAAGCACTTCATTGAACGAGCCACGCTTCTCTAGCACGGCAGTAAAATTATCGCCGGGCTGTAGAGACTCTAGGCTTTCCTTAAGGCCCTTTGTGAATTTAAGGCCATTTACATGCTTTGTAATATCCTTGATTCGGCCTTCATGATCTTTAAAGATAATCTGCCAAGCAGGGTATTCACCACCGTCTTGTTTCTTTGCTGTGGTATTTAGTGATACCGAAACCACTTCACCAATTAGATTCATACTACTGGTTCTCCATTTAGTTGTTTTAGTTCTACGTTAATAGGTAAGTCCCAATTAATCTGAAATTGCTTTGAGAGATTAGTTGGTAAATCTTCAAACACTTTATTTAGCAGTATACTAATATTATACCGCATTTCGGAAGGACTGTCAAGAACTATTGAGTCATGAATGGTATTACATAACTTTCCTAGCTCTGGTGCCCACCGCCTTGCTAAACTAATCCTAGCCATCATTACAATATCTGCCCCAAAACCTTGGACCGGATAGTTTTTGATCTTGGGTAGATAGTACCAATCATCAAATTTTAGCAATTCTCTGTAATCAAAAATCCTACCGGAGGGTATTTCTAGAAATCCGGTACTCAGAACAGTATCAATAATTTCTGAGTGCCATTGACGAATTCCAGAATACTTTGTGTAGTAATCTTCAATTACTTGTTCCCACTTTTTCTTTGAAAATCCAGTGATTTTTAGGTCTGGATCATTAGTAAATCCTCCTGCTGTACCTCCATAAATCATTTTAAACTTAAATCGCTTGGCTACCAGCCTGTTAGGAAGAGCAAAGTCACGTTGATTGTTTGCGTGGATATCAACCCCATCCACAATCTCTTGCCGTAGAACCTTATCGTTAGATAACCAAGCGGCTGTTACTACCTCTAATCCTTTGACGTCAGCAGAGATGAGCAATAGGGCTCCAGTTGTTTATGAATAAGCTCAATCAGCTTTGGATGTTTAAATTCATACATATCTGGAATGTTAAGCGTTACAATTTCCAGACTATCTAAACCATCAAACTTTCGTTTAGCTTGTTGATAAATATGATCCTCTACAAAGAAAATTGCATCAGCCCAATTGATATGAACATCATCCATAGGGATAAGAGCAAAATCCTCATTAACTCCTACAGCCCTAGTGTTATAGTTATATGGAGGATTAGAAAGCACCCACGCTAGCGTTGGAGACCGGAGTAAGCCTGCTGAACAGACACAAAGAACTCGTTTTGCACTACCCTGATAACGATTCTTACAGTTTACAATACGATTAAACATCTTCTTTATACCACATACGTTTGATATTGATTTCTAGTTTTTCTACTAATTCTTCACGATCCATAGTATCTATAAGATTTCCTAAGACTTCCAAAATTGTTTCATTAATTACACTTCGTAATTCATTCTTCCTAAGCATATCTACTCCTAAAATATAGGTCTACTGATGCAGGATTATTCTGCATGTTTGGTTTAGTGCTACTAAGTCTACCTGTAACAGCAACACATTGATTCAAGTTCCCATGAATGGTATTATTTTCCCAACCCATTTCTTCAATGAGTTTAGGTAAACCATCTAGATAGGTAGACACTTCTTTTTCTAAATCAGCCAACTCAATTAAGATTGCAATGATATCTTTGGCCTTACCTTTGGCATTTAGGTCTTTAAGAATATCTGAACCTGTTTGCCAACTCTTACCGTCTTTTAATTCAGTTTTCTTAAGTGGTTCAACTAGTCTAGGAAACTTTAAGGTCTCAGTAACGTTTTTGAGCTTTTGTACTGTTCTGCCGTCTTTATATGTGAATGGTACAAGCTGTTTGCTGATTTGGTTAATCTCTCCTCCATATAAGACAGCAGAAATTTGAGGAGTACTATTCCAATTAATGCCACTAACACCAACAAGGTCATTAAGATTGCTGCGAAGTACATTAATACGCCCTTTAAGCTCATTAGCTTTTTTCTTACTTGCTTCAACATCATAGACAAGTCCATTCCACTCCATTTCTTCAAGTACAGCTAAATCCATACACGCCAATTCAATCAGTTTCTTTAGCTTTGGTTTGTCCTCTAAATACTCCTGTTGTGTGAAATACAAGGACCTTGTTAAGTTGATATCCTGTTTAGCGTATGACTCAATAATGTCATAAGGTATGTCAGGAGTATCAACCCCGCGTTCCCAATATGAAGCTACTACATCTTCCTTTTTACCAAGCTCCCAATATGCTGCTGCCTCATCAAGTGACGGGTATGGGTTTTGTTGACACTCAATAATAAACTGAGCTACTTGACAATCCCACAACCTTAGCTTAGAAACATCAATACCATAACGCCGGAGCCAATGAATGTCGTACTTGAGATTAAACCCCACCAACCACTTAGATAAATCAACAAACCTTTGTACAGTTTTAAGATTGTCACCATAAGGCTCTAGATCGTACTCGATCTTTAATACAATTGGGCTATCGTTATCTACAGCTAAAGCAATTACACAACATTTATTGGCGGGGGTAAACGGATGACCTTTGTGAAGGGTCGTATTCTCTGTGTCGAGGACGATGAGGCTCAAACGAAATTCCTTTCAGTCGATAGTTTACACAGATAACAACTTCTGGCTGATCTTTGGGATAAAAACCTACTGTACAAGTATAATATTCTGGATCGAGGACATAGAACTTGTCGTGCAACTTTTTATTTTCTAGAAAAGCTCCTAACACAACTCCTAGTGAAAATGTAATTGATACAGGAATGGCAATTAGTGATGTTCGTACAATATTACTAGACGGCCATTTAATTTTACCACCTAATTTTGTCCTCATACCTTGCAACAGCTTCATTGATTAGTACCTCCATTTTTCCATGCCGTAGTGCTGGATCAATGCCTGCACCGGCTGGAAGTTTATTTTTACATAAATGTAAATATCGCACTTTTTCGTATCCAGCGTCATTTACTTTTCCAATTCCAAGAACCCAATCAGCTTCACCTTGCTTAGCAGTGTGTGAAGAATCTACATCAGTCATTTCAAGATAGCGTTTATTTTCGGCTGTACCACCAGCCTGACACACACCAATTACAGGACCATACTTCTTTGATAATTCTCTAGCCCATTGATACTTGCTTTTCATCAGAAGGTCATAGCGTTCTGCATCAAAGCCGTGTACCTTATCCAATTGATCGAAGATGATTAATTTTGGATCGTATTTTTTGCAAAGTAATTCAATCTGCGATTTGCCGATACCGGGGTTGTCAATGAACTTAAGCCTTGATCCAATGGCTCCATTCCATCGCTCTTCGGCATCGTCGAGATTTTCTTCGATAGCTCCTGATTCTTTCCCAAGTAGAGCGTTATAGCATCGCCATACGACATCACCCCCCGGCTGCTCATTGTTAATCCATAGGATATTGCCATCAGTCTGACTTCCCATGAAAGTAACTTCACTTGCCAAGAATGTAGTTTTCCCTGCTTCGGGTCTCGCAAAGAGAAATCCAAAATTTCCCTTACGCAAAGGGCCAAGGGCACGGTTAAGACTCTCAAGACGCCATGTAAGGCCCGGAGTGCTAATTTTTGCGGCATGTATTTCCTTGATTGAGGTTGTAGTAAATTCTTCTTGCTCTTCTTCTACAACTTGCATATCGATGGTATCTAACAGAGTGGTTAGATCATCGAATTTCTTCTGTCCCTGCGACACTTGGACAGCAAGCAGGGCAATTTCCTCTGCTACAGCCATGTGTAGAAACTGCTCAAACAGATCGTGCGCTAGTGCATGATCTACTTCGCAGTTAGACAGAGAATTGAAGAAGCTTTCGTAAAACTCAGCTTCGTCTTTCTGTAAAGCAGGGTAAGAAGTATGAAAAAGGACTTGAAGTTCTTCTACAGAATATTCTTGTTTTTCTAATTTAGTATATAAATTACTAATTACTAATAATAATTTATATATATATTTATTGTTTTTATATTTATTTAATATAATATTATAATATTTATTATAATATATATTATTTAATAAATATTTAATTATTGTAACATAAATATTCATTAAAGTCAATAGTTATTTAAATTATTTTTATTCAATACATTACTATATATTGTATCACATAACTCTCTCCTTGTCAATACTTTTTCCATCCGTATAGTACACCCACTTGATACCTGCATCTTTGATGGCTGCCATACACTCTGCACACGGCCTAGCCAAACCTCCTGTGCTTCTAGCTACTAGAATGGATGCTTTCTTCAAGTCTGTCCTAGCTGCGATGATTGCTGCCAACTCAGCGTGTAGGCTACCCTCCCAATGGCCGTACTCCCTAGACACCCCTCGATTGGTCTTGTTGTATCCTGTAGAGATAACCTTACCCTGTTTGAAGATGGCTGCCCCTAGCTTGTATTGATGTGATGACCGTAGTGCAACCCTCTCCGCAAGTTGCCTAATCCTGGCAAGTTTCACCTATCCCCCAAGAGATTCTTCATAGAAATCATACTCAAATTCTTCGTCTTTGTTACAAAAATTGCTTAATTTGTTCATGGTTATACTCCTTTGGGTCTAATTCGGTTATAACTGACTTTACGCTTTCAAACAACGGAGACAGCGTAGAAGCCTGTTTAAGCGATTCTTTTGCCTTGTCCATATCTAGCCATATGACTAGGTGTTTAAATCGCTTGGAGAGCCTTGTAGCGATTCCTAGAGGTATGTTTGACCCCCATATAGGCATGGCTTGTTGGACTGTGCTAACTTTGACCGCAGAAATCAGGTCCTCAGTAAGCACTAACTTATCAGAATCTTTTCCTAGAATGTGTAATACATCTTTTGATCCATATGTCAAATATTTTGGGTGGGTTTTTCTTTCTCCGAAATATCGTCCTTGATACATGAGTATGCCGCTAGGCCCATAAACAGGAAAAATAAGAAGATCACGATCAAAAGAATACAATGGTGACAAAACATGTAATTCCTCTTTTGTCAAGTGGTATTTGTCAAGCCAGCGTTTGGCGTGTTCAGGTAAAAATGGTTGTGCATCTTCTGGAAGAATTACATTGAATGTAATTACACTTGATTTATTTTTGTCAAGTATTTTTTTAATGACCTCTTGACTTTCTGGCGGAGTGTATTTACGACAGCCCCAACACCAACTGGAGCCGTCGTCGTATACACCTAGATTGTCTTTACTTCCACAATTGGGGCAATAAGTATTTCTAGTCCATAAGGCCACTATTGCTCCTCTGGCTCATACCACACCCTCATATTTTGACAGGCCCATGCAGCATCTTCTTTTGGATATCCGTGCCGTACAATAAATTCTTCCATTGTCTCTCCTTCATTTGGTTTGTATTCCATAGGGAATCCATATCTCCAACCACTAGGAGGATCAATCATCAAAATCATCATGGCTTCCTCGCGGCATCGATGGCGGCGCGATACGCTTTAGCCGCGTTCACATACCCGACGCTTCTTTCGATTGCACAGGCCATTGCATCCGCGTGTTCGCGCAGCCTGTCCCGCTCGGCGGTGACGGCGGCGAGTTGTTTCAGCGCGTCGGCGTGGGCGCGGAGTTGGTTAGCCTCTTGCTCCATCTCGCAGTTGGTTGCGTCATCAGCCCACTCGCGCAACTGCTTCGGCGTGTAGCTCATTTCTCCCCCTTCATGGCCGGGAGTTTCATTTCCGCATCTTCCCGCAGCCGCTCGCACTCGGCCTCTGCGCGTTCGGCGCGTTGAAGTTGATACTCCGATTCTTTTTCCTCGTTTACCAAATGGCCGGTGGCAATCTTCCATGCCTTGTTCCACTTGTCCCGCTCGGCCCTCGCCTCGGCTAG
>Ga0209605_1002559_pt1 | contig 17292 bp, 16 predicted proteins | sample AD_UKC035_MetaG_FD_184408 | JGI IMG/M metagenome (GOLD analysis project Ga0209605, IMG submission 184408) | Active sludge microbial communities of municipal wastewater-treating anaerobic digesters from USA - AD_UKC035_MetaG (SPAdes) (version 2) | ecosystem: Engineered > Bioreactor > Anaerobic >...
GGGGGGAGAGAACGCCGGCAAGTCAGGCCGGCCCCCGGCTTACCGCCGGGGGCCGGTTTTTATTTCGGGGTCAAATCCAGGAACGGTCGCGCATCGCCGATATCAATTCCGAGAGGGCAAGCAGGTAAGCGCCGTCCCGCCAGCTGGCCTTCTGCTCCCTGACCCGCCGGGCGACGTCCTTGAAGGCGCCTTCCATCTTGGCATCTATGAAATCGTACGTCTCCTGGGCCGAAGTCTGGTTGCCGCTCTTGGCGTTTCGCCATTCCACGTAGGAGGCGACCACGCCGCCGCTGTTGGCCATGATATCCGAAATGACCGGGATTTTTTTTCGGGCCAGGATCTGGTCGCCCTCCGGGGTGGTCGGCCCGTTGGCGGCTTCGACCACCAGCTTCGCCTGTACCCCGGGCGCCGTCTCGGCGGTAAGCACATCCTCGACCGCGGCCGGAATGAGCAGGTCCACCGGCAGGGCCAGGATGGCCTGGTTGGTGATCCGTTCCAGGCCCTCAGCCGGGAACTCTTCCAGCAGCTTCCCCTGGCGCACGAAATCCAGAATGGCGGGCACCGGCAGGCCGGCCTTGGAGTAAAGGCCGCCGGAAACATCGCTCAAGGCCACCACCCGCGCCCCGCTCTCGTGAAGGAAGGCGGCGCTGTGGCTGCCGACATTGCCGCAGCCCTGGATGGCGACACTGGCCTTGGAAACATCGAGGTTGAGAATTTCCCGGCAGGCCAGGCGCGAGGCGGTAAAGACGCCTCGGCCGGTCGCTTCGCGCCGGCCCGGCAGTCCGCCGAGCCGGGGCGGCTTGCCGGTGACGCTCTCGGGATGATGCGTCTCTCCGTAGATGATCGCCATGTCCGATGGCGTCGAACCGAGGTCGGGCGCCGGTATGTAGGCCCCGGAGACCAGTTCGTCCCGGATCATGTGCACGAATTCGCGGATCAGCATCCGTTTTTCAAATTCGGAGATACTGCGGGGGTTCAAGGCGATCGAGGACTTGCCGCCGCCGAAGGGAATTCCCATCAGGGCACACTTGTAGGTCATCAGCTCGGCCAGGGTCCGGGTCTCGGCCAGGGTGACGTTGGGGGCAAACCGGATGCCGCCCTTGGCCGGCCCCAGCACCAGGTTGTGGTAAACCAGGTATGAATCGTAGATAAGCAGTTTACCTGCCCCCACCTTGATGTTGACCGACATGATGACCTGCTTCTCCGGAGCAGACAACATCATACGGGCCGTCTCCGGGATATCCAGGTACTTTTGAAGCCTTTCGAAATCGAGCATCACACACCTCCTTGAAGGTTTCATCCGGCCGGCGGCCGCTCTCTCCTGAACGAGGAAAAAGGTCCTGACCGAGGAATAACCGCGCATTCCGGCGCCCGGCGGTCTTCAAATGCTGTCCAGGCGCCAGACAAAAAGGTTGTAGGGACCATCCAGACCGAAAAGGGCCCGGGTCCGACCGGCCGGGTCAAGCCGGGCCAGAGATTCCGGGTCGGGCTTAAAATCCGGATTCTGCCGGCCAAAGATGGCCAGGGTCTTCTCCAGGTCGAGCACGGCCGCCATCAATTCCGAGCTCAGGGACCAGCCGGCGGCCACGCTTTGGAATGCTTCGATGCCATCCGAACCGGCCGCCATCGAAAAGGTCAGCGAATCGGTTCCAAGCCGCTCCATGACTCCGGCCGCGACGGCCAGGACGGTCTCGGGGCGGCCGCCGAATTCGACCGGCTGCCAGGCGCCCCGGCCGGTGACGGCCAGGTACCCGAAATCCTGGCCGCGGCCGCCGCCAAAAAGAAACAGGCCCGGCTTTTCAAATATCAGCCGGTAGTCGCCCGGCCGCCGCCGCAGGCGGAACGGATGTTTTTCGTAAGCGGCTCGAACCTGGTCAAGCCAGCCGGGTTCGCCCAGGTAACGCCGGACCGGGGCTGGCGTTACCCCGGCCGCCTTCAAACTGCGGGCTGTCAACCGGAGGCTGAGCGTTCGGCCGGCCTGTTCATAGCCAAAACGGCGGTAACGGAAACGGTCGCCCCAGAGGACCGAGACCGGGTAGCCGTCGCCCCGCATCCGCTCCAGCGCCCGTTCCATGAGCCGGGTCATGAAACCGCGCCCCCGCAATTCCGGCCGGGTCGCTACACCGCCGATGCCGGCCGCCTTCAGCCGGACCGGACCCTGCCGGAGATCGAGCGGAAAGATGCGCACCAGGCCGACGATGCGGCCGCCGGAACGCATCAGGATCGTATTCCCCGGGTCAAAAGCGGCCCGTCTCCAGACGGTCGGGTACTGCTGGGGGAAAAAATCCCGGTAATGATTGTAGGAGGACTCCAGCATCCGCTGGATCTCTTCAAAATCGCCGGCGGCCGCCGGCGCTATCCTGTCCATTTGCCGAGCTTCGGATTTGATCGTGCCGGGAACGCCCCGGCCGGCGCAGCCACAGATAAAAACAGGCCAAAAAGTTATGTCTTAGTATAACCCCTGGCCGATTATTTCGCAACCGGCGGCGGCTCAGGGACGGGGATGAAAACGCCGGTGCACTTCCTTGAGACGGGAGCGGTCCAGATGGGTGTAAATCTGGGTGGTGGCCAGGCTCTGGTGGCCGAGCAGTTCCTGGACGAGCCGGATGCTGGCCCCGGCCGTCAGCAGGTGGGTGGCAAACGAGTGGCGCAGTATATGCGGATAGACCTTGGCGGTAATCCCGGCGGAAAGGGCGCTGCGGCGCAGCAGCTTCCAGACCGCCACCCGGCTCAGGGCCCGGCCCTGCCGGTTACGAAAGAGCGGCACCTCGGCCGAGGCGGAACCGGACACCGTCTCCAGGTATGACCGCAACGCCGCCGCCGCCGGCGCGCCGAAGGGAATCAGCCGTTCCCGGCCGCCCTTGCCCCGGACCCGGACCAGCTGCTCGGCCAGGTCCAGGTCCTCCCGTTTCAGGCCGGTCAATTCGCTCACCCGCATGCCGGTGGCGTAAAGGAGCTCCAGGATGGCCCGGTCCTTCAAGCCGGGTCGACCCGGCTTCGGAGCGGCCAGCAGCCGTTCCACCTCAGCCGGGGAAAGGACGCCCGGCAGGTTCTTTTCCAGCCGGGGACTCTCCAGGTCCGGCAGCGGGTGGGCCTTCAGGACCCCTTCCTGGAGCAGGAATTTCAGGTAGGTGGAGATGGCCGCCATTAGCCGGGCCAGCGAGGCGGCCGCCAGAGTGCGCCGGCACTCCATCAGGAAGGAGGTGAACTGGGGGTAGGTAATCGATTCCAGGGTCAGGCCGCGGCCGGAGAGAAAGACGTCAAACCTTTTCAGGTCGCGCCGGTAAGCCAGGATGGTGTTCCGGCTCAAACCCCGTTCGAGGGTCAGGTAGCCGAAGAAGCTTTCCTGGTCCGGGAGCCCTGTTTCCGCCATGGTCCCTCCGGTCCGTCCGGATTCAAACGGTTGCCTGTTTATCGCCCGGATCGACCAGCAGGCGCCTTTCGGCCCCGATGGTGGTGGACGGGCCGTGGCCCGGATAAACGACCGTTTCCGGGGGAAGTTTCAGCAGTCGGCGCAGCGACCTTTCCAGGTCCGGATCCGAACCACCCTCCAGATCGGTCCGGCCGACGCCGCTGTTGAAGAGGGTGTCGCCGGTCAGGACGAAACCGGCCGCCACCAGGCAGATGCCGCCGGGAGAGTGTCCGGGCGTATGCCAGACGGTAAGGCGGCCGCCGCCCACCGCCAGTTCCTGTCCCTCCTCCAGGAAGCCGTCCGGCGTCGGAATCTTTTCGCCGTTGTCAACCCCCAGTATCAGAGCCTGGTTAACCCGGGCATTCTTCAACAGGGGAAGGTCGGCCTGGTGCAGGTAAAGCGGCACGCCCAGGAGCTCCTTGATGGTGTCGGCGCCGACATGGTCGAAATGGCCGTGGGTGTTGACTACCGATTTGAAACGGACACCCGATTTCTCGACCGTCTTGATTATTTTGGGCTTATCCGCCCCCGGATCGACGATCAGACCTTCCTGGCATTCCGGGTCGAAGACCAGATAGCAGTTGGTCTGAAGCGGTCCCACTTCCAGCGTTTTGATCTTGAGCATCGTTCCCCTAAGGTATTTGCCTGGTGTCGATCATCTTCGAAAATTCGGCCTCGGTGAGGACCCGGACCCGGAGTTCCCTGGCCCGGTCCAGTTTGGACCCGGGATCGGCCCCGGCCAACAGGAAATCAGTTCGGCCGGAGACCGAGTCGGCGACCCGGCCGCCCAGGCGCTGGATGATCTCCCGGGCCCGGGACCGGGTCCACTTTTCCAGCCGCCCGGTAATTACGAAGGTCCGGCCGGCCAGCGGTCCGGTCCCGGCCGGACCGGCGAGGCCGTCCCGGCGGTCAAAGCGGACACCGGCCGCCTTCAATTCCTCCAGCAACCGCCGGTTGTCCGGATTGCGGAAGTAGTCCGCCAGGCTGCCGGCGATCACCGGCCCGATTTCGTGGATGGCGGTCAGATCCGCCTCCGGGGCGGCCGCCAGCTCATCCAGAGAGGCAAACCGTCCGGCCAGGACCTCGGCCGCCCGGAGTCCGACGTGACGGACACCAAGGCTGTGAATCAGGCGGGCGAGCGGCCGCTCCCGGCTGGCCTGGATGGAAGCCAGCAGCTTCCCGGCCGATTTTTCACCCAGCCGTTCCAGGTTAACCAGCTGGCCGGGGGTCAGCCGGTAGAGGCCGGCGGCATCCTTTACCAGTCCCAGGTCCACCAGGCGGTCGACCAGTTCCACGCCCAGTCCCTCGATGTCCATGGCCTCCCGGCCGGCGTAATGCAGGATCCGCTCCTTGACCTGGGCCGGACAGCCCGGGTTGGTACAGCGCACCGCCACTTCCTGCTCCGCCCGCGAAAGGGGCCCCCGGCAGGCCGGGCAGAACTTCGGAAATTCGAACTCCCGTTCGGTTCCCGTCCGGAGTTCGGTAATGACCTTGACCACCTGCGGTATGATCTCGCCGGCCTTTTCGATGAAGACCCGGTCGCCGATCCGGACGCCGAGCCGCCGGATTTCGTCCTGGTTGTGCAGCGAGGCCCGACTGACCGTGGTGCCGGCCAGCCGGACCGGCTCCAGCACGGCCACCGGAGTAATCGTTCCCAGCCGCCCCACCTGGGACAGGATGTCCAGGATCCGCGTGGTGGCCTGCTCGGCCGGAAACTTGTAGGCCAGCGCCCAGCGCGGGCTTTTGGAGGTCGAACCGACCGCCGCCTGGACGGTCAGGCGGTTCACCTTGAAGACCAGGCCGTCGGTTTCATAGGACAACTGGCGGCGGCGCTCGGCCCAGAAGGCGCAGGCATCCAGAAGCGCCCCTACGCCCCGGACCAGCTTGATGTTCGGGTTGACCGGAAAGAAATTCCGGCCGAGAAATTCGAGCGTCTCCCAGTGGCTCGCCAGTTCCGGCTCCGGGAAACCGGCCCAGGCGAAGAAGAGAAGGCGGCGCCGGGCCACCTCCCGGGAATCAAGCAGCTTGAGCGAGCCGGCCGTCGCGTTGCGCGGGTTGGCGAAAACCGGCTCCTCCGATTCGAGGCGCTCCCGGTTGATCCGGGCGAAATCCGCACGGGTCAGGTAAACCTCGCCCCGGACCTCGAGGCGGCCGGCATAGGGTATGGCCAGCGGGATCGTCCTGATGGTCCGGATGTTGGCGGTCACGTCGTCCCCGCGCCAGCCGTCCCCCCGGCTGACCGCCCGCAACAGGCGGCCGGATTCGTAGACCAGCGACAGGGCCACCCCGTCAACCTTCAACTCCACCACGTACTCGATCTCGTCCGTCTCCAGGAGCCGGGCCAGCCGCCGGTCGAATTCCCGGACCTCGGCTTCCGAATAGCCGTTCTCCAGGCTGAGCATCGGCCGCAGGTGTTCGACCGTCCGGAAACCGTCCAGGGGCTGGCCGCCCACTCTCAGCGTCGGCGAATCGGTTCTTTGCAGTTCCGGAAAGCGGCCTTCCAGTTCCTTGAGTTCGCGCACCAGGCCGTCGTACTCGGCGTCGCTGACGACGGGGTTGGCCTCGACGTAATAACGGTGGTTGTGCCGGTTGATCGTTTCAACCAGGGCGGCGATTCTTTTCTCGGCCGACTGCTTGTCCATGGTGGTCAAAAAATCCGGGCCCGGAAGCCGGGCGGGCTTCAACTTCCCAGCATCAGGAGAAAGGCCAGGTCCTCGGTCGCCTTGAGCGAGTGCGGGGCGCCCGGCTTCATGGAGATGAAGACGCCCGGACTCATGCTTATCCGGCGCCCCTCGAGAACGAAGACGCCCCGGCCCCGAAGCACGGTGATGGCCGCTTCCCGGCCGGCGGTATGCTCGGAGATCCCGCTGCCGGCGGCCAGGCAGAAGAGGGTTGCCTCCAGGTGTTCCCCCTCCAGGACCACCCGGCTCAGGATGCCGCCGGGAGTGAAGGTTATCAGTTCGTTCAGGTCCGGATTCTTCTTGCGGCTGGCCATGGCAAACCTCCGGTTCGATTCAGGATTTCATGAACTTGAGAAAGAGTTTCCGGCGGCGCGGGCCGTCGAACTCGGCGAAGAAGACGCCCTGCCAGGTCCCCAGGACCAGGCGGCCGTCTTCGACGATCAGCGCCAGCGAAATCCCGAAGAGGACCGACTTCACGTGGCCGGGACTGTTGCCCTCGGCGTGCCGATACGGAAACCGGTCCGAAACCAGTTCCCCGGCCAGGGACTCGATGTCCCGGGCCACGTCCGGATCGGCGTGCTCGTTGACGAAGAGGCCGGCCGTGGTATGGGGCACGAAGAGGTGCAGAACCCCGTCCCGCCAGCCGTTGGCGGCCAGGCGGGCGGTGATCCGGCCGGTAACCTCCAGGAACTCCCGCGGTTTCGAGGTGACGATTTCGATCGTATCCATGCTGATCCGGCCTCCCGGCGGAACTCCGGGAAACCCTTTATTTTCAATATAGCACAGGCCCATACCGGTTGGCAATCAAGGGGCGCCGGCACGGGAAAGAGGCTCCAGGAGGGGCTTGAGGGCTCGAACCGGACCGGTCAATCCGACGGAGAGAACCCGGTTTAAAAAGTGATCCGGAAGTCGGCAAAGGCGCCGGTCGCCTTCTCCTCCAGCACCTCCAGGCGCCGCACGTTGCGCCCCAGGTCGCCGCCGCGCAGGGCTTCGAGGAAGGCGTCGAGCACCGGACCCTCGGCCTCGGCCACCACCTCCACCCGGCCGTCGGCCAGGTTCCGGACGAAACCGGTCAGACCCGGGAAACCGAGGGCGGCCCGCTCGACGTAAAAGCGGAACCCGACGCCCTGGACCCGCCCGGAGAAGTAGCAACGGAAGCGTTTCATGTTCGGCGGCCGGTGGCGGTCAGTACTTGATGAAGAGCCGGATGATTTCCGGCGAGAGGCGGCTCCACCCGTAGCGGATCCCCAGGGTGATCGGGGTCACGACCGCCGCCGCCATCAGGATGCCCAGGCCGACGGCCGAAACCGCCCGCCGGAAGGGGATGCGCAGCAGGCTGGCGGCCACCGCGCCGGTCCAGGCGCCGGTCATCGGCAGGGGAATGCCGACAAAGACCGCCAGTCCGATGAACTCGGAACAGGCGACCGCCCGGCTCCGGCGCCGGGTGCGCTCGAAGAACCAGCCGAAGAACCGGGCCAGGGCCGGGAAACGGCCCAGCCAGGCGGCCAGCCGCTCGATGCCCAGGAAAAGGGGAATCACCGGCAGGAAGTTCCCGATGACCGCCACCAGGACCACCCGGGTCCAGGGCAGTTGCTCTTTGAGAATCCCCCAGGGAATGGCGCCGCGCAACTCGAATATCGGCAGCAGGCTTATTCCGAGAGTGGTCAGATATTTGATTCCGGCTCCCATCCGTTCTCTCCGATCAAAGGCACGAAGCGGCAGCCGCCCAGGTGCTCGGTCCTGATCCGGCCGGCCGTCCGGCGCAACAGCTGCAATTCCTGGAGCTCCGGAGTGCCGACCGGAACCGCCAGGCGGCCGCCCTCGTCCAGTTCCTCGAGCAGCGCCCGCGGCGGCCGGCCGGTCGCCGCGCTGACCAGGATGGCCTGGAAGGGGGCCGCCTCCGGCCAGCCGCGGGTGCCGTCGCCGGCGCGGATCTCGGCATTGCTTACGCCCAGCCGCTCCAGGCGAACGGCCGATTCCGAGGCCAACGAAGGGTGGCGTTCGATACCATAAACGCGGGACACCAGCCGGGCCAGGAGGGCCACCACGTAACCGCTGCCGGAACCCACCTCCAGGACCCGGTCCGAGGCCTTCAAATCGAGCGCCTCGATCATCAGGGCCGCCATGTAGGGCTGGCTGATGGTCTGGCCTTCGCCGATCGGCAGCGGGCAGTCGGCATAGGCCCGGTCCCGATAATTTTCCGGGACGAAAATTTCGCGCGGCACGCTCCGGAAGGCCTCCAGCAGCGGGAGCGACCGGATACCCCGGCCGGCCAGGTCCCGTTCCACCATCAGGCGGCGGGCGGCCTCGAAATCCACCGTTTTCATCTCGGACAGGCGCGGCCGAGGCAGATGCGGCCCAACATCCGCAGGCAGAAACGGAAGAAGCGCAGGGTGTCGACCAGCGGGTTGATCTTGCTCTTCTCCTGGCCGTAGATGGTGCGCACCGGCGCCGAGGCGATCCGGAATCCGGCCCGGCTCGCCTCCACCAGCACCTCGGACTCGGTATCGAAACGGCCGGTCGAAAAGGAGAGGGCCGGAAAGACCCGGGAATCGAAGACCCGGAAGCCGCACTGGCTGTCCCGGATGCATTGGCCGGCCAGCAGGGAGACCAGGGCCGAGGTGAACCAGTTGGTCAGAAAGCGGTCCAGGGGCATGTTGGCGAGATTCCGGGGGCGGCAGCCAACCACCACCCCGACCCCGCCCCGCTGGAACCGCTCGAGGAGGCCGGGGATGTCTTCCGGATGGTGCTGCCCGTCGCCGTCCATGACCAGGACCACCCGGTAGCCCTTATCCAGGGCGTAGCGGAACCCGGTCTGCAGAGCCCGCCCCTTGCCCCGGTTGACCGGGTGGCGGACGACTTCGGCGCCGGCCGCGGCGGCCAGTTCCGCCGTCCGGTCGCCGGAACCGTCGTCAACCACCAGGACCCGGGCCGCCAGCGGCCGGACCGCGGCCACCACCCCGGTAATGAACGCGGCCTCGTTGTAGGCCGGGATCAGAATCAGCAAATCATCTTTTACGTTCAGCCTTCCCATAAACCCTGCCTGGCCAGCCGTTCCCGGAGCTGCGGCTGGCCGGTCAAGCCCGGATCGCCGTCCAGCAGCCGGAAGGCGACGTCCCGGGCGGTGTTAAGCAGCTCCAGGTCCCGCCGGAGGTCGGCGATGCGCAGGGGCGGCAGGCCGTGCTGCCGTTCGCCCATGATCTCGCCTTCACCCCGCAGGACCAGGTCTTCGGCCGCCAGTTCCTCCCCCTCGGCCGTCTGGGCGAAAAGCTGCAGCCGTTCAAAGGATTCCGGGGCCCCGGAGTCGCCGATCACCAGGCAGAGGGCCTCCTGGGCCTGGCGGCCGATCCGGCCGCGCATCTGGTGCAACTGGGAGAGGCCGAACCGTTCGGCATCGTCGATCAGCAGGATGCTGGCCTCCGGCAGATCGATGCCCACCTCGATCACCGAGGTGGCCACCAGGACCTGGAATTCCCCAGAACGGAAACCTTCAACCACCCGACGCTTCTCGGCCAGCGGCAGCCGGCCGTGCAGCAGGGCCGGCTTCCAGTGCGGGTACAAGCCGAGCGCGTCGCGGTAAATGTGCTCGGCCCCGAAAGAATCCTCGCCGTCCTTCAGACGGCTGGCCACCAGGTAGCCGGTCTGGCCGCTGCGTATGTAGCGGTCAAAGAGCCGGTAGGCCGCCTCGCGCTCCAGCCGGTTGAAGAGATAGGTGGCCACCCGGCGGGAGACCCGGGGCGAGAGGCTGCTCACCTCGATGTCTCCGTAAAGGGTCAGGGCCAGGGTCCGGGGGATGGGCGTGGCGCTCATCAGCAGCAGGTTCACCTCCCGCCCCTTCTCCCCCAGTTCCTCCCGCTGGTTAACCCCGAACTTGTGCTCCTCGTCGATCACGGCCAGGGCCAGCCGCCGGAACTTCAGTCGCTCCGAGAGCAGGCCGTGGGTGCCGACCACCACCGGGATCTCGCCGGCGGCCAGTTTCTCGGCCACCCGGGCCTTCTCGGCCGCCTCCAGGCCGTTCACCAGCAGACCGACCTCCCAGCCGGCCCGGGCAAAGAGGCGCTGCAGGGTCATGAAGTGCTGCTCGGCCAGTATCTCGGTCGGCGCCAGCAGGGCCGCCTGGCCGCCGGAGCGCACAGTCCGGAAGATGGCGCCGGCGGCCACCAGCGTCTTGCCCGAACCGACCTCGCCGGTCAGGAGCCGGTGCATCGGGTAGCCCTTCCCCAGGTCGGCGCCGATCTCGGCCAGGGCCCGGCGCTGGCTCTCGGTGAGCGGAAAGGAGAGCAGGGCCTGGAAATCGGAGATAAAAGCGGCCGGGTCGCCCCCGGCCGGACCCTCCGGGCCCGGTCCACCCGCCACTCCCCGGCTGTCCAGCCGCCGCTTGCGCAGGGCGGCCGCCAGCAGGAAGAACTCCTCGAAGATCAGGTACTCCCGGGCCTTCCGGAGGTCCGTCTCCGAAACCGGAAAGTGGATATTCTTGAGGGCGTGGCGGAGGTTGCCCAGGTTGAGCCGCTGCCGCTCGGCGAAGGGGACCACCTCTTTCACCTCCGACCCCAGTTCCCGCAGCGCCGACAGCATGATCAGGTGAAAGGCGCGCTGGCTCAACCCCTCCGGCGGCCGGTAAAGGGCCACGATCCGGCCCGCCTCGGTAGGGCGGCCCGTCCCCTCCTTCAGCACCTCGAAGACCGGGTGAATCATGCTCTTCTCGCCCTGGTAGATGGAGGGACGGCCCGAGAGGAGCACCCGGCAGCCCGGGACCAGCACGTCCTTGAGGTAACCCTGGTTGAAGAAGGTGGCGTAAATGAGGCCGGTGTCGTCGGAGAGGGCGGCGGTGAAAATCTGCTTGCCGCGCCAGCCGCTCTTGCTGCCGCTGGTAAGCACCGTGGCGCAGATGGTGGCCGGCTGGCCCGGCACCGTTTCGGCCACCGGGGTGATCTTCTTGCGGTCCTCGTAACGGCGAGGAAAGTAGTAAACCAGGTCGAAAAGGATGCGGACGCCGATCTTCTCCAGCAGGTGGGCCCGCTGCTCACCCACCCCCTTCAGGTAACGAACCGAGGTTTCAAAATCGGCCATCGCCGCTTCTCCCGGCCGCGGGCCCGCCCGGGATCAGACCGGGAACCCCAGGAAGGTCCCGCCCCTGAAAAAGAGCGCGAGCACCGCGCCCAGCGAAAGGTAGGGACCGAAGGGAATGTACTCGTCGCGCTTCTTCACCCCGGCGGCGATAAGCGCCAGGCTGACCACGCTGCCGAAAAGTGAACCGAAGAAGAGCGTCATCAGCACCGACTTCCAGCCCAGGAAGGCGCCGATCATGGCCAGCAGCTTCACGTCGCCGCCGCCCATGGCGTCCTTCTTGAAGGCCAGCGTGCCCAGCCAGCCCAGGAGCAGCAGGAAGCCGCCGCCGACCAGAACGCCGATAAAGGCGTCCCGGAGGGCCGGAAGCCAGGCGTTCAAACCGGCCAGGACCGGGAAGAAAAAATTCAGCAGCAGGCCGATCGGGATCCCCGGCAGCACGATGCAATCGGGAATCAGGTAGTGGTCCCAGTCGATGAAGGAGACCAGGATCAGGGCCATCACGAAGGGCGCGAAAACGAAGAAGCGGACGTCCAGCCCGAACTGCCAGTAAAGAAAGAGAAAGAGGGCGGCCGTAAGCAGTTCGACCAGGAAGTAGCGTGGGCTGATCGGCTTGCGGCAGTGGCGGCAGCGCCCGGAAAGCATCAGGTAGCTGAGCATCGGTATATTGTCGAACCACTTGATCGGCTTCTTGCAGCCCGGGCAGAAGGAGTTGGGCTTGACGATGGAGAGACTCAAGGGCATCCGGTAGATGCAGACGTTCAGGAAACTGCCGAAGACCGCGCCGAAAAGGAAGACCAGAAATCCCATTCAGTTTCTCCGTCCTGTTCGCAAAAGACAACGGCGGGGAAGGCGGGCAAAAAACCGGTCCCCGCCGGAGCAAGGCGGGGGAGAAGCGGGGCGTACGGGAATTGAACCCGTGTTAACGGCTTGAAAGACCGTTGTCTTTACCACTGGACCAACGCCCCAATTTAACTGCCCGGCCGGGCCGGCTCCGGGCCGGAAAGGTCGGATCGAAACTCTGAAATTTCGCCGGCCAGATCCAGAATCAGGTCCTGGACGGCCGGCCTGACCCCGGCGATCCCGGCCTCGATGGCCGCCAGGGGCCCCAGGAGATCCGGCGGCCCGGCCTCACCGGCCGCAGACCGGAAGGCCTCCAGGCCGCGCCGGGCCTCCCTGACCTGGTGCGCGGCTGCCGCGAAGTTATCGCGCTTGACCGACATTGCCGCCAGGAGCAACTGCTCCTGGGCGCCGGAGAGGAAGTAATCGGCCGAACTCCGGGCCGACTGAACCCGGGCCGCCTTCTCGCGGAGGTAGCGCTCCCGGTAAACCCGGGCCGCCGCCAGCCCGGCCACGGCCGCGATCAGCAGCAGCAGGTTAATCGCGACCCTTACCCGGCTGAATAATGTCATATTATTTAAAAAAGAACCCGGGAAATTATAACCCAAGCCGGGGCTTGAAGGCAAGAAAGCGCGGCGGTCTTCGGTTCGGGGCGCCGAGGGTCCGGACTCGACTCGGGCGCTCCGCCGCGGTGGAAAGGTACGCTTAAATCCGGCGCGCGGCTAACTCGCCGTCCGCTTGGGGCCGGAAGGCGGCCGTCGCGGCCTGGCTCAGACAGGAGCCGCGGGAGGATATCGATGCCGGACCGCTGTCGCTTTTAAGCTTCTTTCCCGAGGCCGCGGCTTCACGACTCGCCTCGTTCCGGGCCCTCGGCTTCAGGGGAACAGACGAAAAGCAAAAACGAGGCAAAGGCAAAACTACGCCGCTCGACAACGAGCCTCGCCGTGTTCCCGGGCCTGGTAAGGCGGATCCGGGCCCCGGCTACTCATTGTCTCGCCCGGCTTGTTTTGTAGCCATCGCTACGCAAGCGGCGCTCACCGAAAAACGCCGCTTAAGGGGAACAGACGAAAGGCAACGGCGAGGATGGCGGAGGTGGTGATTAACGGCCAGTGTTTCCCCGCCGAAGCCGTTTGTTTGGGCGCCGGCGGATTCGTCTGAAGAGAGATTCAGAAACAACCGGGCCGTGAAGCAGAGCGAAGCACGCTTCACGGCTTAAAGGAAACGGACGAAAGGCAAGCCTAAAGAAAAGCCCCGCATGCAAAACCCGCCTTGTAAACTTGACAAAACCCTTTTGCAGTGGTATAAATAAAAAACGAAAGAAAAACAATGTTTAGGTCGTTATTGAAAAGGCCTTGAATGGCCGGCAAATTACAATTAAAAGAAGGTTTTTACCGGACGATCCCGCGCCCCGACTCGCACCCGCTTCTTCTTCCCCGCGCCAACCTGCTTCCAGCGATGCTTCTCCTGACCTGACACCCGGTTGTGGGACCTTGCCCCAACTCGATAAGTTTGTCCCTTTTTCGAAGTGGCGTTTTTCTCAAAAGGCCGTTTCTTATGGAAAGGGGGAAAGAATGAAAATCCGATCTTCAGACGCCCGAATCCCGTCTTCGTTGATCAACCTTTCTCGTGCCCTTCTCTTCGCCGGCTGCCTTTTATTGGGAATCACATTATTTCCCGCGCTCTTGAAAGCCGAGTGGTATATTGAAGTTCCCAGGGCCGGCCAAAGCACCGTCGGCACCTCCCGCCTCGGCCCCTACTCGACCCGGGAGGAGGCGGAAGCGGTCAATCGAAATTATTTTGACGGTAAGAGATCCATTACGGGCTCCGGAAGCGGCGAGTCATCCTCCGGCGATTGGGAGGATTGGAGCTTCACGAATTTGTTCAACAATATTCTCCGGGCTTTGGGCGCCGACAAAACCAGGGAGGAGAAGGCCAGCGAGGTCAATAACAAGGCGCTGGAATATGCCAAGAAAGGCGACCGGGAAACCGCCTACCGGCTTTATCTGAAGGCCCTGAGCCTGAATCCCGACGACCAGACGATTCGCAGGAACATCTCCATAACGATCACCGAACTGGGACGCAAGGCCTATGTAGATAAAAATTACCGCCTGGCGGCCCAGAAATATGAAGAAGCGCTGCTCTATGACCCGGATAACCAGACCCTCCGGAAATATCTCCAATCCGCCCGGGAACTCCTGGCCGACGAAACCCGGCTCGCCGGCGTGAAACCGAAACTGGAAAAGATGCTCGACCAGTTCGCCGCCGAAGCCGGCGGCAAGAGTCCGGTCGAAATCGGGGCGGCCGTCAGCGGCGGAACGAGGTCCGGAACGAAAACCGGCTTCGGCGACGCATCGGTAGTGGACCTCACCTTTCTCGACCCCAACAAACCCATCTCGGTTGATCCGCATGTGGTCAAGGGCCAGCCGCGGGTCTTTCTGGTTCAACCGGGGACCTGCACGCCGAAGGGCGAGGACTACGACAAGGGTTTCGAGGAATTGAAGAAGCACAACCCGGCCGCCGCCCTCGAGTTCTTCAAGCGGGCTGAAACGGAGAATCCCGACAACCCGCTGGTGCGCAATGCCATGGACCTCACCCAGCACATGCTCAAGACGCGCGAGGCGGCCGCCCGGACCCGAGAAGAAGAGGAACGGTGGGTCAACGGCCGGATGGCCTTCCTCAACGCGACCGAGGTGCTCCGCAAGGGGGACGTCGCAAATGCGGACGCGCTCCTTTACGAGGCGTCCAAAACGAATCCGGGCGACAGCGAAATCCGGGAAATATCTCGGATGATGGGGATGTACCTTTACTGGGCCAAGAAAGGCCAACCGGCCGCCGCCGAACCGGATGAACGAAAGAAGCTCCACGCCGCCGTGGCCGAACGCAGCGGCGCGGCAATGGTCTACATTTTGAGAGATCAGTACGAGGCGGCGGTAGCCGAACTTGACGCCGCCGACGCTCTCTTTGCCAAACAGGTTGATCTTGAAATGCTGGCCGAGGGACTCTCGCTGAAGAACCCGCCGAGCGAAACCGAAAAGGAAGGTCACAAAAACGACGCCATGATGCGAAGCGGCCTTGCCGATGCCAGAAGGGAACTGATCCGGCTCCTGGAGAAGAAGTCCCGGGAGAAACCGGCCGAGTAAAAACAGGGAAAGCGGTGTCTTCTTTCAAAATCGGGAGGAGCCCGGGATGAAATTCTTCAAAATCATACTGGCGGGATTGTTTTGTCTCTGCCTGTTGCCGGCGCCGGCCGCCGGCGCGGAATCGCGCGATCCGTCCATCGCCGCCGGCCAGGCGGCCCTGAAACAGGGGATGGCCGCGGCCGGCAAAAAAAACTGGCCGCTGGCCGTCAAGCACTACACCGAGGCCCAGCGGCGCCTCCACCTCTCGCCCCAGGTCATGTACAACCTGGCCCTAGCCCACGCCCAGGCCGGCAACGAATTGCTGGCCGACGTCTGGTTCCGGGCCTACCTGGGAGCGGTGCCGCAGGCGGCCAACGCCGACCAGGTCCGAACCGAGATCTCCCGGCTGGAACAGGCGGCCGATGAAAAAGTCCAGCGGCTCTTCAAGCAAGCCGAGGATCTGGCCGAAGCGCTCCCGCTGGAGGCCAACAATCAGGGCCGCGGCCGGCGGGCGGAGGCCTTCAAATCGATCGCCAATATCAGGATCGCCGTGGGAGACTTCAAGCGAGCCGAAGAAGACCTGCTCAAAATGAATGCCTACTTCAGCGGAAAGAACGTCCCCGATAGGTACTACCCCGATGCAAACACCAGGTATGCCGACTTCGCCGGAACCCTGGCCGAGGCGGGCGACGTCGAAGGAGCCCGGCGGCTGCGCGGCCAGCTGAAAAACGGCGACGGTCTGGCGATGCCGATTCTGATGGCCCTGGTCGAGGCGGGGGATCTGAAGGAAGCGAAAGAATTTCTTGAAGATGAAAAAGAAACCCGGTTTGGTGTCCGGCTTGAACCCTATGAAACGGCGCTGCGAGCTTTCGCCGAAAAAGGGGATCTTGCGACCGCTGAAAAAATCATCGGAGCCGCCCGAAATTATTCTCAAGATTATCCCGAATACCTCCACCTGGAATTAGCCCACCTGCTGCGCGACCAGGGCGACCTGACCGGGGCTCAACGGTATGCCCGCCTAACCGATAATTATCGTACGGCCATCGCCATAAAAAGCGACATCGAAGAATCGCTCCGGGGCCTGGAAAATTCCGGGGTGCCGGTTTTTCAGCCTTACTATGCCGTGGAGACCATCGCCGACATCGTCAAAACCTGCCTCTGGCTGGGGGAAACGCGGAAGGCCGAAAAGGCGCTCAAAATCGGCGACGCCTGGATAGCAAAAAACAGGAGGCAACTCGGAGGACTCGGAGGAGATGGGAAATCCGTCGCCGAAGGGTATCTCCGAATCGGCCGCGCCTACCTGGAGGTGGAAAACGGCCGGGGCGCCGAGGCGATAAAACTCGTTCAGTCCATCTCCTTTCCCTGGGAGATTTCGGAAGCGGCCGGAGAGTTTATACAGCAGGCCTATCAGATTGAATTGAAACGCGACCTGGCCAATTTCGCGATTTCCCGCGGGAAACCGGCGGCGGCCGAAAGGATCGCCGATTCCTTCGCCGAGAGCCGGGAGCGGATCGAGTTCTTAAGGCGGGTGCTGGCGGTTTACGATTCGAAGGCCGACCGCGCCAATACCGAGCGCCTGACCAAGAAACTGGCCGGCCTGCTGGCCGAGGTGCAGGCCGGTGGCTGGGATCCGGAAAACCCCGGCCGCGAGTTCGTGGTCAACGCCTGGACGGACGCGGCCTATGCGCTGGTCTGGGGAGTTCATCCCCGAACATTTCGGACCTCCTCAATGAAAATACTCGAGTGGAGAGGGGCTCCGGCGATCTATAACCTGCCGGCCTATATCGCTGAAATCAAAAAAACGAGTTCCCCGGATGCGATGCCCGCCTCATTTGCCGAAAGCGCGAAAACCATCGGCAAGGGACTTCTGCGGATCCGGGCGCTGGACCGGATCTACCGGTAAGACGCTTCTCTTTACCGAAACCAAAAGAGGGATCGCATGCGTAGAACGAAACTGCTTCCAGCCGCCATCGCCGGCCTTCTCGGCCTTTGCTGCCTGTTGCCGGCGCCGGCCGCCGGCGCGGAATCGCGCGATCCGTCCATCGCCGCCGGCCAGGCGGCCCTGAAACAGGGGATGGCCGCGGCCGGCAAAAAGAACTGGCCGCTGGCCGTCAAGCACTACACCGAGGCCCAGCGGCGCCTCCACCTCTCGCCCCAGGTCATGTACAACCTG